>Ga0157370_10007961_pt1 | contig 11480 bp, 9 predicted proteins | sample C35metaG_FD_113463 | JGI IMG/M metagenome (GOLD analysis project Ga0157370, IMG submission 113463) | Corn rhizosphere microbial communities from Kellogg Biological Station, Michigan, USA - C3-5 metaG | ecosystem: Host-associated > Plants > Roots > Rhizosphere > Soil | place: USA: Michigan... | reverse complement strand
TGCTGCTGCAATTCGTCCATGCGGAGTTCGACCGCATCGGCGCGCCGCGCGACCTCGTGATGCAGCTTCCGGCGCCGGTCACGCGCGAGCGCACGTTCGAGCTGATGCGAGAGGCGGATCTCGTCGTCGCAACCGGGTCCGCCACCAACGTTCGCGGCGCGTACGAAAGCGGCACGCCGGCGATCGGCGTGGGCGTGGGCAACGTCGTGGTCATCGTCGATGAAACTGCGGACCTGGCCGACGCGGCGGCCAAGATCGCGCGCTCGAAGACATTCGACAATGCGACCAGTTGCTCATCCGAGAACAGCGTCGTTGCGGTGCAGGGGGTCGCCGACGCGTTGCTTGCCGCACTGGTGCGCGAAGGCGGCATGGTGCTCGAGGCAACCGAAGCCGCGCAGCTCGCGCGCACGATGTTCGCGGGCGGAAAACTCTCGCCCGACGTCGTCGCGCAGGACGTCGCAACCATCGCCGGGCTCGCGGGCTTGACGCGTCCCGGGTTGCGCGACGCGCGCTTCCTGATCGTCACCGAAACAGGCGTCGGACGCGAGCATCCTTTCTCCGGCGAAAAACTGGCGCCGGTGCTCGCGTTCTACCGCACGTCCGATTTCGCCGCGTCAGCGGCGCGAGCGGGCGAACTGCTGCGCTTCCAGGGTGCGGGTCACTCGATCGGTCTGCACACGCGCACGGCGGATCGCGCGCGGGAACTGGGCCTGACGCTGCCGGTATCGCGGGTGATCGTCAACCAGGCGCATTGCTTCGCCACCGGCGGCAGCTTCGACAATGCGCTGCCGTTTTCACTTTCGATGGGTTGCGGCACCTGGGGCGGCAACAGCATTTCCGATAATCTCGGCTACCGGCACTTTCTGAACATCACGCGCGTCGTGCGCCCGCTCGCGCCCGAGCGCGTTCACGAGCCGACCGACGACGAGCTGTTCGGCGCGTATCGCGCGAAGCATGGCGCCTGACGGGCAACGTCCGCCGGCGACGTTTCGCGAGGTCATCGATGCGCATGCCGGGTCGCAGCCCCGTGCGCCATTCCTGATCGCGCCCGAGCCGGGTCTCGAGATCGACTACGCGACGCTGCGCGCGAACTGCCGCGCGCTCTCGGCGATGCTGGCGGCACGCGGAGTCGCACCGGGCAGCACCGTCTCGTTCATGCTCGAAAACGGCGCCAGCGCGGCAACGATCTTCCTCGGCGCGATGTACGGCGGCTACGTCGTTTCGCCGATCAACCTGCACGCGCAGGACGCGCAGCTCGAATACACGCTTGCGCATTCGGACACGCGCATCGTCTTCGCCGCGGCCATGAACCGCGAGCGGCTGGAAACCATTCGTCGCAAGAGCGGCGCCACGTTCGACATATGCGCCGTCGGTGCCGATGGGCTCGAGCTCGAGGCACATAGGGACGCGCTCCCTGTCCCCGCGAGGCGGGGAAAGGGTGAGGGACCACCGATCGACCGCGACGATCCGGCAATGCTGATGTACACCTCCGGCACCACCGGGCGTCCGAAAGGCGCGTTGCTGTCGCATGCCAACATGCTCTCGGCTGCACGCGCGGTGGCGCAGTCGCTGGCGCTGACGCCCGCCGACCGCGTGCTGTCGTCGTTGCCGCTGTATCACATCAACGGGCAATGCATCGCGACCGTCGCGCCGCTGGTGTCCGGCGGCAGCATCGTGATGCCGCATCGCTTCAGCGTGTCGCAATGGTGGCCGCTCGTCGCGCGCCATCGCCCGACGTGGCTCAACATGGTGCCGACGATCATCGCCTACCTGTTGAACGGACCGGACGTCACGGCGGAGCAGGCGGCGGCCTGCCGGAACGTGCGCTTCGGACGCTCGGCGTCGGCGCCGCTGCCGCCCGAGCAGCATCGCGCGTTCGAGGAGCGCTTCGGGTTTTCGGTGATCGAGGCGATGGGCCTTACCGAATGCGCATCGGTTGCGTTCACGAATCCGCTCGACAAGTCCGCGCGCAAGTACGGCTCGCCCGGCAGGCCGCTGTGCGTCGAGGCGCGCGTCGTCGATCGCGCGGGGCAGCGGATGGAGGGCGATGCGCGCGGCGAAATCGAGTTGCGCGGGCCGAACGTGATGCTCGGCTATTTCAAATCGCCCCAGGCGACGAAAGCCGCATTGCGCAGCGATGGCTGGCTTGCGACGGGCGACATCGGCTACCGCGACGCCGACGGATTCTTTTTCGTCACCGGCCGACTCAAGGAGTTGATCATCAAGGGCGGCGAGAACATCGCGCCGCGCGAGATCGACGAAGCGCTGCTCGCGCATCCCGCCGTGCTCGAAGCCGCAGCCGTCGGCGTCCCCGATGCGGCGTACGGGCAGGAAATTCTCGCCTGTGTCGTCGTGAAGCCCGGTGCAACCTGCACGGAGGAAGACCTGCGCGCACATTGCCTGCGCACCCTGGGGCGCTACAAGTCGCCGCGGTATCTGCGGCTCGTCGCCCAGTTGCCGAAGGGGCCGTCGGGCAAGGTGCAGCGGCTGAAGCTGACCGAGCTGTAGGGACGCCTAAACGATGTGGTGGACGGTGACGTAGAACATGCTGTACCCGCCGACATACTCGTCCATGATCTTCTCGAGCCTTGGCAGGCCCCGACCAAGTGTGTTGCGCGGTCCGCGACGCGCAATCCACCGTGCGCAGCGCAACGATCCCGATTCAACGCACTTATCGGGCGATAAGTTTGTTTTGGCGGCGCGAGGCGCCTTCACTCTCCGCTCGCATACAACCAGCGCGCGACCAGTGCATCCGTATCGGCGCCAAATGTCTCGCGCGGTCCGTGCGCGAATACCGCCCCCGTCTTGACCACATAGACGTAATCGGTGATGTCGAGCGCGCTTCGGATGTCCTGGTCGACCAGCAGCACCGCCTTGCCGAGATCGTGCGCGAGGCCCGCCACGATCTCGTAGATGGTCTCGCTCGTCTGCGGATCGATTCCCGCCGTCGGCTCGTCGATCATGTAAACCGAGGGGTCCGCCATGAGGCTCCGCGCGATCTCTACCTGCCGCTGCTGGCCGCCCGACAACTGGCCCGCCGGTTGCGCGCGCTTCTCGTGCACTACGGGGAAGCGCTCGTACGCGCGTTCGAGCTGGGCGCGGAGCAGCGCGTGCTTCGGCCGTGTGTGCCAAAGGCCGAGTTTCAGATTGGATTCGACGGTGAGATACGGAAACAGGCTGGGCCGTTGTGGCAGATAAGCGACGCCCGCGCGCAGCATGCTGTGCGGTGCGCTCCCGGTGATGTCGCGGCCGTCGAGCAGCACGCGGCCGGCGCTCGGCTTGAGGAAGCCGAACAGCGCCTTCAACAACGTCGATTTACCGGTGCCGTTCGGGCCGACGACGCAGCAAATCCGCCCGGGCCAGACCTTGACCGAGATGTCGCGCAGGATGTCGATGTCGCGCGTGTAACCGGCGACGATCCCCTCCGCGGCCAGATGCGGCGCCGCCTCGAAATACGGTGTCGCATCGATTTGTGCGCGGATCGCCTCGCCCATCGCCGCTATCCCCGCAATGCCTTGCGTGAACCGGTGTACGCGTGGATGACCGCAGGATCGCGCAGCACGTCCTCGACTGCGCCGTCCGCGATCTTGCGGCCGTTCGCCATTACCACCGTGCGCTGCACGACCGAGCGGATCGCGTCCAGGTTGTGGTCGACGATGACGATCGTAAGACCGTCGCGGTTGAGCTTCCTGATGTGCTCGATGATCTCTCCGAGCAGGCGTGGATGCACGCCCGCGAAGGGCTCATCGAGCAGCACCAGCATCGGTTCGAGCATCAGCGCGCGGCCAAGCTCCAGCAATTTCTGCTGGCCGCCGGAGAGCAGGCGGGCGTATTCGTGCGCAAGATGCTCGAGTCGAAGGAAGGCCAGCACGTCGCGCGCCCGGGCCTCGGCGGCTGCGCGACGCGTTGCGGCGTTCGAGAGTGCCGGCACGATCAGGTTCTCCATCACGGTCATGCGGCGGAACAGGCGGGATACCTGGAAAGTCCGCGCCACCCCGCGGTGGGCGAACGCATGCGCAGGCGAACGGGTCATGTCGATCCCGTCGATCGCGATCGAGCCGGCATCGGGCCCGAGCGCGCCGGCGATCATGTTGATCGTCGTGGTCTTGCCCGAACCGTTCGGTCCGATGAGCCCGATGATCTCGCCCCGATGCAGATGAAGCGACATGTCGGCCACGGCGACGATGCCGCCGAAATGCTTCGCGAGCCCGGCCGCGGCAAAAAACGGCACTCTCGACTCAGTTTGCATGCGTGCGTTCGGCTGCCGGTGCAATCGGCGCGACCGGCCTCGCGGACGCTGCCTGCGTCTGCCGGCGACCCCGACCGATGCGCTCGATCAGCGGGAACAGCCCGTTCCGGGCAAAGCGCTGCACGAGGATGAGTGCCAGGCCGAGCAGCACGAAGCGCCATTCGCCGTATTCGCGCAGCGTTTCCGACAGCAGGAACACAATGACCGCGCCGATCACCGCGCCGGGGAGGCTTTCGATTCCGCCGATCACTGCCATCGCGATCACGAGTCCCATCTCGGGCAGGATCAGCATGTTGGGCGTCAGAATGCCGATGAAGTGCGCGTAGTAGATGCCGGCAGTTGCGGCGAGCCCGCTGGTCACGACGAATACCAGCAATTTGTAGCGCGTGGTGTTGACGCCGCTTGCGCGCGCCGCGCCTTCGTCCTCGCGAATCGCCCGCAGGAACAGGCCGACCCGGGTTCGCAGCAAAAGCGTCATCAGCAGCAGCGCGGCGATAACGAGGCCGAGGCCGAGGTAGTAGTACGGAACGTCGGAACCACCATGAAAGAGGCGCGGCACCTGCAATCCCAGACTGCCGCGCGTCACCTGTTCCTCGGCGATCAGGATCAGGCGGAAGACCTCGGAGATCGCGAGCGTGAACAATGCCAGGTAAGGCCCCGACAAGCGCAGCACCAGGAAACCCATCATCGCGCCGACCACCATGGCGAGCACGATGCCGGCCACCATTGCGAGCGGCAGATACGTGACGCCGAGGTGGAGCACGAGCAGCGAGGACGCGTAGCCGCCGAGCGCCGCGAACGCCATGTGCGCAAACGAAAACTGGCCGGCGAATCCGGCCAGCAGCGTCCAGCTCGCGACCAGCAGCGCGTAGTACCAGGCAATGGCCCCGACATGAATCCAGTAGGGCCCGCTCGCGAGCGGCACGAGCAGCGCCAGCAGCAGCAGGATGCCTTGCACGGCAACTGACGCGGACACGCGCGATGGCATCGCCATCGCGTCACTCGAGCCGCTGATGCGGCCGGCCGAACAGCCCGGTCGGCCGGAACAGCAGCGTCACGATCAGCAGCAGCGCGCCGAACGCCTGCGTATACGCGAGCGCGCGGTTCGGGTCGGGCAGGTAGCCTACGCCAAAGCCTTGCACAAGCCCAAGCAGGATGCCTCCGACGATGCTGCCGCCGATCGAGCCCATCCCGCCGATGACGATGATGATGAATGCCTGCACCGCCGGCAGCTCTCCCATGCTCGGGGACAGCGCGAAGATCGGCGCGATCAGCGCCCCCGCGCCGCCCGCGAGCGCCGAACCGAGGCCGAACGCGATCGTGTACATGCGCCGCGGGTTGATTCCGATCACCGCCGCCGACTCGCGGCTCTGGCTCACCGCGTCGAGCGCCTGTCCAAGGGCCGTGCGCGCGAGAAACCACATGAGCCCGACCAGCAGGACGACGGCGACGAGCGCGGCGATCAGCCGGTCGAAGGGAAGGATCATCGACCCGATGACGAGCGTGCCCGACAGAAATGGCGGCGGCGATTTGCTGAATGGCCCGAACACCACGATGGCGAGATTGGACAGCAGAATCGTCAAGCCGAAGGTGACGATGATCGCGTACTCGTCCTTGCGCTCGACCTCGTTGCCGTACATCGGCTGGATCACGAGGCGCTCGAACAGCACGCCGAACGCGAACAGCGCGATCATCGCCGCCAGCACGCCCGCGAGCGGCGGCAGGCCGAGAAGACCGATCGCGTAATACGACGCGTAGCCGCCGGCCATGTAAAGCGCGCCGTGTCCGAAGTTGACCACGCGCAGGACCGAGAAGACGAGTGTCAGCCCGGCCGCGGTCAGCGCATAGATGAGCCCGATGACGAGGCCGTTGATGGCGAGCAGCGCAAAGTAGTTCATCCGGACTGTCCTGATTCAGGCGGGCCGGCGCCGCCGAACAAGCGCGTCATTCCGGCGACCCTGGGCGCGCCCGAATGACGCGTCACGCATCACTTCTGCGGCGCGATCTTGTCCGTCGTCGCCCACTGCTTCGGGTACACGATCGCGGCATCCTCCGGCAACTGGTTCATCTGCGTGTACTGGATCACCGTGAACGGCACGTCCATGAACTGGTGGTAGGCCCAGGCCGGGTCCTTCGCGGTCGCGAAGGAGTACGTGGCGTTGACGCCGGTGTATTTGACGCTTTCCAGCCCCTTGATGATCGCCTTGCGGTCGGCCGACCCTGCCTTCTCGATTCCGGCCACCACGACGCCGAGCGTGTCGTAGGCTTCCATGGCCACGCCCGTCGGGGGTCGCTTGAAACGATCCTGGAACGCCTTCACGAACGCCTTCGCCTTGTCGTTCCACTGCGCCTTCGGCCGCGCGACATTGACGATCAGCAGATGGTTTGCACACTGGCCGTCGACTTCCCATACCTCCTTCTGCAGGAGACCGGACGATCCGAGCATCGCGGTCGTGGCGGTCGGCGCAAGACCGAGCTGACACGCCTGCTTGACGATCTGGTACTGCGCCTGGCCGGCGACCACCATCTCGAGCATGTCCGGCTTGGGATTCTGGTTCGTCAGCCGCAACAGCGCCGGCGTGAAGTCCTGCTGCGTGAGCTCGATCGTCACCAGATTGTGCGGAACGTTCTTCTTTTGCAGCGCGTCGGCGACCACCTTGGCACCGCCCTGGCCGAAATCGGTGTTCTCGGCCACGATCGCAACGTTCTTGAATCCGCGTTCCGCCATCCAGTCGCCGATCTTCACGTAGATCAGCGAATTGGCGGGCGATATGCGAAAGACTTCCGGATACTGCTTCGCCGTGATGTCGTCCGACCACACGTCGGTGCCGACCCACGGCACGCCGTACTGGTGCGCGAGATCGATTTCCGCCAGCGCAACCGAGCTGTGGAACTCGCCGAAGATCGCCGAGACATTGTCCCTGGTAATAAGGCGCACCGCGGCAGCGCCTCCTTCGGCAGGCTGGCCCTTGGTGTCTTCGTAGATGACCTTCACCGGCCTTCCGAGCACGCCGCCTGCCTGGTTGATCTGATCGACGCCGAGCTCGACCGCCCAGTGCATCTCCTGACCGCTCGAATAGTTCCCGGGCGCCGACAGCGGACCGACCCAGCCGAGCACGACGGTCTCCGCGGCGAGCGACGACCCGCACGCGAACGACAATGCGGCGAGCGCGAGCGTCGCCAAGACTCCAGCCAACTTCATGCTGACCTCCTCCAGGATGTTCGCGGTGATGCAACATATAGTACAGTTAGTCATTGTGATGCAACATCCGTTGTAATGCTACACCCCGATGCATGGCAAACAAAGACAGTCGGCTGCATTCATTCGGCGAGCTGGCGGAGCTGATTCGCGAGCGCTACCCCAACATGAGCCCGCAGTTCCAGTCGGCGGCGCGATTCCTGCTCGACCAGGCCGAGGAGGCCGCGGTGTCGTCGATGCGCAGCGTGGCGGCGCAGGCCGACGTGCAGCCGCCCACGCTGGTGCGATTCGCGCAGGCGCTCGGTTTCGCCGGCTGGCCTGAGCTTCGCCGGCTTTGCGTCGCGCAGTTGCGTTCGCAGCCCGAGCCTTACGCCGCGCGCGCGCGAACGCTGGTGCAACGCGAGCAGCCCCGCGACTTGATGGCCGAGATGTTCCACGCGCAACGCATGAATCTGAACAGCACGGAAGCGCGCAACCGCGAGGTGCTGCCGCGCGCCGCAAGATTGCTGGAGCGCGCCAGGACCGTCCATGTGGCTGGATTCCGCGCCTGTTATCCCATCGCGTTCGGATTCATGTACGTGTACCGCCTGTTCCGGCCAACCGTGTCGCTGCTGAGCGCCGAGGCCGGCACGCTGGAGATGCAGCTGCGCGCGCTCGCCAAAGGCGATGCCGCGCTGGTGATCAGCTTTGCACCGTATTCCCACGAGGCGCGCGTCGTCGCCGGCGCCGCCCGCGAAGCCGGCAGCCGCGTGATCGCGCTGACCGACAGCGCGCTGGCGCCGATCGCGCTCGGCGCGGATGCCACGCTGCTGTTTTCGGTGTCGAGCCCGTCGTTCTTCCCGTCGACCGTCGCCGGCATGGCGATCGCGGAAAGCCTGCTCGAGATCCTGGTATCCCGCGCCGGCAACGAGGCGGTGCAGCGCATCGAATCGTCGGAACGTCGGCTTTTCGCGTCCGGTGCGTACGAGAAGGCAGCGCGGCGCCGGCAGCCGAAGCGCTCCTCCGGGACTACGGCAAGGTCGACATCATGAGCTTCCAGACGATTCTCTATGCAGCGCGCGACGGCATCGCGGAAATCCGGCTGAACCGGCCCCATCGTCTCAACGCGGTCGTGCAGCAGCTTTACGACGAGCTCAATGCGGCGCTCGATCGGGCGGAGTCGGATCGCGACGTGCGGGTGGTGTTGCTGACCGGTGAAGGCCGAGCCTTCTGCGCCGGCGCCGATCTCAAGGAACACAAGGCCGGGCGCTCGGCGTTCGAGCGCCGTGAATATCTGCGCGGCGAGCAGGCGGTATGCCGGCGGCTGCTGGAACTGAAGCAACCCGTTGTCGCCGCAGTGAACGGCTACGCGCTCGGCGCCGGCGCCGAGCTTGCCATCGCAGCGGATTTCATCGTGATGGCCGCGAGCGCCCGGATCGGCCTGCCGGAGATCGGAATGGGCGCATTCCTTGGCGGTGGCGTCACCTGGTTGCTGCCGCGGCTCGTGGGTCTCGCCAAAGCGCGCGAGCTCGTGTTCCTGGGCGAGCATCTCGACGGCGCCGAAGCGGTTCGCATCGGATTGGCGACGCGCGTATTCCCGGACGAAGGCTTTCTCGATCACGCCCGTGTCTTCGCCGGGCGACTGCGCGAAAAGGCGCCGTTGTCGATGCAATTGGCCAAGGAACAGTTGAACCTCGGTGTGGAGCGCCCGCTCGACGCGGTGCTGGTCGCCGAGCTCGAAGCGATGATGTTCTGCTCCACCACGAAAGACTGGCAAGAGGGCATCGATGCCTTCGCCGAAAAGCGGCCGCCGGTGTTCCACGGCAAATGACATGAGCAGCGTGCGTGAGCATTCGTTACGCGACGTGCTCTATCCCGATTCGATCGCGATCATCGGTGCATCGAAGGATCACACCAAGCGTGGCTTCCGCGCGATCCAGAAGCTGCTCGAAGATCGATATCCCGGCGCAATCTATCCCGTCAATCCGAAGGAGAAGGAAATCCTCGGCCTTGCGTGCTACCCGAGCGTGGCCGACATACCCGGCAGCGTCGATCTCGCGCTGATCTGCACGTCGGCCAAGACGCTCCCCGACATCATCGCGCAATGCGGGAAGAGGCACGTCAAGGGTGCGGTGGTGCTCGCCGGCGGCTTCGCGGAGGCGGGCGAGGAAGGTGCGCGTCTGCAGGAGCGCATGGTCGCGGCTGCTCGCAGCGCGGGTGTTCGCATCATCGGTCCCAACACGTCCGGCGTGTTCAACACGCACAAGGCGTGCAACATCGTCGGCTTCTCCAACCTGCGCAAGGGCGGCATCGGCCTCCTGTCGCAGTCCGGCAACATGGCGCTGTCGCTCGTGACCGAGGCCGAAGCGAACGGCTACATCGGACTGTCGACGTACGTCGGCATCGGCAACGAATCCGACATCCAGTTTCACGAGTATCTCGACTACTTCGCGGAGGACGAGAACACGAAGGTGCTGATCGCCTACGTCGAGGGCATGCGCGACGGCCGCGCGTTTCTCGCGGCGCTGCGCCGGATCAGCAGCAAAAAGCCGGTAGTGATCTACAAGTCGGGGCGAACGAGCGCGGGCCGCAGCTCGGCCAAATCGCACACCGGTGCGCTGGCCGGCGATTACGCGGTGAGCGAGGGCGTGCTGCGCCAGGCGGGCGCGATCCTCGCCCGCAAGTCCGACGAGATCCTGTCGATCGCCGAGGCGCTGTCGCTGCTGGCGCCGCTCGCATCGCGCCGCGTGGCCGTGCTGGCCGACGGCGGCGGCCACGCCACCATTGCCGCCGACACGCTGATCGAGCACGGGCTCACGCTCGCGCACCTTCGCGACGAAACCCGGCGACGACTGCGCGCCATCCTGCCTCCTGCCGCGGCACTGGACAATCCGGTGGACGTCGCCGGCGGCACCGATTCCAATCCGGCGGTATTCGCCGATTGCACGGGCATCCTGCTCGAGGATGCCAACGTCGACGGACTGCTGATCACTGGACTGTACGGTGGCTACGGGGTGCGCTTTTCGAGCACGCTGACCGCGATCGAGATGGAAACGTCGCAGCGCATAGCGCAGTTGTACCGCCGGCACGGCAAGGCCATCCTGGTTCACAGTCTGTACGGCAGCCTGTACGCCGATTTGCGCCCGGCTCCGCTTACCGCCATGCGTACGGCCGGCATCCCGGTGTACGACTCGCTCGAGCTCGCGGTGCGCTGCGTGCAGGCACTTGCCGACTTTGGCGAAGCGCGCCGACGCGCTGCGCTGCCCGCGATCCGGCAGCATGTGCGCCAGCCCGAGTTGGAACGCATCATCGCCACCTGCCGGCGCGAAGATCGCACCGTCGTACTGGAGACTGAAGCACGCGCGGCGCTTGCGGCAGCGGGCGTCGCGATGGCCCCGGCGCTGCTCGCGCACGCGCCCGATGAAGCGGCCGCGGCATTCGTGGCGCTCGGGCGCCAGCCGGTCGCTCTCAAGGTCGTCTCGCGCGACATCATTCACAAATCCGACGCGGGCGGTGTGCGACTGAGCCTCGCCGACGAGGAAGGCGCACGCGACGCATACAGCGCGGTCCTGGCCGATGTCCGAAGACATGTCGACAACCCGCGCATCGCCGGCGTGCTGGTCACGCCGATGGCGCCGCCGGGTGGTGTGGAAGTCATCATCGGCGTGGTGCACGATTCCACGTACGGACCCGTGATGATGTTCGGTCTGGGCGGGATCCTGGTCGAGGTCCTGAAAGACGTCGTCTTCCGTTCGCTTCCGCTTGGCCCCGAGGACATTCGTTCGATGCTCGATGACATCCGCGCGAAGGACATCCTGAACGGCGTGCGCGGCGCACCTGCCACCGACAAGGAATCGCTGGTCCGCCTGATGCTCGCCGTTTCGGAGCTTTGTTCCGCGTTTCCGGAAATTGCGGAATTGGACCTCAATCCGGTACGTGCATACCCGAGCGGCGTTCGCATACTCGACGCACGCTTCCTGCTCGCAAGCTCGCCTCGCGTCGTCGAGCGGGACGCGATCGAGCTGCCATAGCTGCCAGACGGGTTATCAGGCT
>Ga0157370_10007959_pt1 | contig 11482 bp, 9 predicted proteins | sample C35metaG_FD_113463 | JGI IMG/M metagenome (GOLD analysis project Ga0157370, IMG submission 113463) | Corn rhizosphere microbial communities from Kellogg Biological Station, Michigan, USA - C3-5 metaG | ecosystem: Host-associated > Plants > Roots > Rhizosphere > Soil | place: USA: Michigan... | reverse complement strand
GTCACCTACGCGCACAAGCTGGACAAGGCCGAAGCGAAGCTGGACTTCAGCCGGTCCGCCCTGGAACTGGAACGCCAGGTCCGAGCCTTCGATCCCTGGCCGGTGGCCGAAGGCGAGATTGCCGGCGAACGGTTGCGGATCTGGGCCGCCCACGCCGTCGTCCTCGACCACCAAGGCGCCCCCGGCAGCGTATTGGCCGCCGGCCGCGAGGGCATCGACCTTGCGTGCGCCGACGGCGCCTTGCGCGTCACCGCCCTGCAACGCGCGGGCGGTAAGCGCATCGGCGCCGCCGACTATCTCAACAGCCGGCCCGAACTGCGCCAGCCTCGAACCCTCAAGCCATGAGCCCCGCGCCGACGAAAACCGACGCCCGCGCGCTCGCCGCCAAGGGGCTCGCCGAGGTCGCGCTGCGTGGCGCCTCGCTGCGCGACGTGATGGAACGTTACGCGCCACGCCTGTCCGATCCACGCGATCGCGCGCTGCTGATGGCGCTGCTCAGCGAAGGCGCGCGCTGGTGGCTGCGCTTCGACGCCGCCATTGATGGATTGCTGGAGAAATCCCTGCGGCACAAGGACCCGGCGATCCATGCCTTGCTGGTGATCGGGCTGGTGCAGCTGGAGATCCTCGAACTGCAGGATTACGCCGCGGTGGCCGCCACGGTCGAGGCCGTGCGCACGTTGCAGCGGCCGCAGCTGGCCGGGCTGGTCAACGCCGTGCTGCGGCGCTGGCAGCGCGAGCGCGAAACGCTGGTCGCCAAACTGGATGCCAAGCCGCAAACCCGCCATGCGCATCCAGCATGGCTGGCCGCCGCCTTGCAGCGCGACTGGCCGGCGCAGGCGGAGGCCGTGATGGCCGCCGACAATCGCGAACCGCCCCTGATGCTGCGAGTCAATCGCCAGCGCAGCGAACGCGACGCGCTGGTCGGACAGCTGCAAGCCGCCGGTTATCCGGCCGAAAGCCATCCCTGGCTCAGTGACGCGGTGATGTTGCCGCACAGCAGCGACGTCACCCGCATGCCTGGTTTCGAGGATGGCCACTTCGCCGTGCAGGATGGCGCCGCCCAGGTTGCCGCCGATCTGGCCGACCTCCGCGATGGCGTGCGCGTGCTCGACGCGTGCGCCGCGCCGGGCGGCAAGACCTGCCATATGCTCGAGCGCGCCGAGATCGATCTGACCGCACTGGAAATGGACGCCGGCCGCGCCGAGCGCATCCGGCAGAACCTGATGCGGCTGCGGCTCAACGCAAAAATCGTGGTTGGCGACGCCGGCGCGCCGAAGGGCTGGTGGCAGGGAAAGCCGTTCGACCGGATCCTGATCGACGCGCCGTGCTCGGCTACCGGCGTGCTGCGCCGGCGACCGGACGTCCGGCTGCACCGGCGCGAAAGCGACATTGCCGCGATGCACGCGCAGCAGCGCCGCATCCTGTCGGCGTTGTGGCCGCTGCTGGCGCCGGGCGGGCGGCTGGTCTACATCACCTGTTCGGTATTGCGCGCGGAGAACGAGGCCATCGTGGCCGAGCTGCTGGCGAGCCAGCCCGACGCGCACGCCGTGGCATTCGCATTGCCCGTCGGGCAACCCGCCACCGTCGGTTGGCAGGTCCTGCCCGGCGACGGCGACCTCGACGGCATGTATTACGCCGTGATCCGGAAAGAGCCGGCCACGCCGATATCCGGGCAGTAGAGGCAGGCTTAGTAGTGAGCGCGTGCAGGCGGATGCCACCGGCCTGCCGGTATGATGCCGGCGATCCCCGATCGACGCGAAACCATCGTGAAACCTTGCGCACCGTTGTCCCGCGCGCGCCCGCTGTGGCTGCGCAGTGCCCGCCAGGATTTGGTCCTGTTCGGCCTGTTCGCCTTGCTGTTGCTTGGCGTCGGCATCGGCCTGCGCGATCCGTGGCCGTCGGACGAACCACGCTTCGCGCTCGTCGCGCGATGGATGGTCGAACATGGCCAATGGCTGTTCCCCCACCGCGGCCATGAGCTGTATCCGGACAAGCCGCCGGTATTCATGTGGCTGCAGGCGCTGGCGTATCTCGTCGTAGGGAACTGGCGCGTGGCGTTCCTGCTGCCATCGCTGGCCGCGGCGCTGGGTGCGCTCGCGCTGGTCTACGACCTGGCGCGCCGCTTGTGGAACCACCGCAGCGCGCTGCTCGCCGTGGCCACGCTGCTGCTTACCATCCACTTCACCTATCAGATGCGCAACGCGCAGATCGATCCGCTGCTGCTGGGCTGGATCACGCTGGCCAACTACGGCCTGCTGCGTCATCTGCTGCTGGGCCCGTCGTGGCGCTGGTTCGCCGCGGGCTGCTTCTTCGCCGGCGTCGGCGTGGCGACCAAGGGCGTCGGCGTGCTGGCGCTGCTGATGCTGGTTCCGTATCTCGTGGCGCGCCGGGGCCATTGGTCCGGCGTGGCGTTTCCTCGCGGCGGATGGCGCTGGGCCGGCGGCTTGCTGCTGTTCCTCGTGCCGATACTCGGCTGGTTGCTGCCGATGCTGCTGAGCGCGCGCGCCGATGGCGATCCGCAACACGCCGAATACGTGCAGAACATCCTGTTCGGGCAGACCGTGCATCGCTACGCCACGCCGACCGGGCACATCCATTCGCCGCTGTATTTCCTAGGCATCATCGCGGTGGACTGGCTGCCGCTATCGCTGCTGCTGCCCTGGGCGCTGCCGGCGTGGTGGCGGCGGCTGCGGCGGCACGATGGCCGGTTCCTGCTGCCACTGGGCTGGATCGTGCTGGTGGTGTTGTTCTTCTCGTTCAGTCCGGGCAAACGCGACGTCTATATCCTGCCTGCCCTGCCCATGGCTGCGCTGGCGCTGGCGCCCCTGCTGCCCGGCCTGCTCCGGCGCCGCGGCGTACGTATCGCGCTGTTCGTGCTGACTCTGCTGGTGGCCGGCGTGATGACCGGCGCTGCGGCGCTGGCCCTTCATCGGCATCCGGCGTGGGCCACCACCATCGAGCAAAGTCTGGATCCGCGAATCTGGTGGCTGCTGCTGAGCATTGGCGTGACCGGCCTCGTCGTCGTCGCGTTCACCCGGGTGCGCCGCGCACCGCTGGGCTGGGCGATCTTTGCCAGCGTGCTGTGGGGCGTGTACGGCCTGTGGGGCTATCCCATGCTCAACGGCGACCGTTCGGCGCGCGACGTGATGGCGCAGGCGCGTCGCATCGCCGGACCGGACGCGACGATCGGCCTGCTCGGCTGGAAAGAACAGAACCTGCTGATGGCGCAGGGACCGGTGGCCGAATTCGGTTTCCTCAAGCCGTGGCCGCTGCAATATGCGGAGGCCATCGCGTGGCAGCGGCAGGCTCCGGCGCAGCGCTGGCTCTTCAGCCTCGACGACGCCATGGGACACTGCGTGGACCGCCACCGCGCCACCTACGTCGGCCACGCCAATCGCCGGGAATGGTGGATGTTCAAGGCCGACGCGGTGGTGCCGGGTTGCACTCCAGCCCGCGGCGCGGACGAGGGCAGCGAAGATCCGCCGTAGCCGCGTCGTTCACATCGGAGAACGAAACGCCGCATTACACTTCGCGCGCAAGCCCTGCCACATGGTGGCCCTAGAGCATCCAAGAAGGGATTCCATGCTGGTCCGACAAGTCCACGATGTGCGCGTTTATCCGATGTTCTGGCGGGTTTGGGCCTGTTCGCTGCTGCTCGCGATCATGCCGCTGTGTTTCGCGGTTTCCTCGAAGCTGAAGGCCGCGCCGATGGCGGCCTTGTTCGTGATCGGCATCGTCACGCTGATCACCCGCAAGGAATCCCGGCTCGGCTATCGCATCGCCTGGTCGGTCGCTGCGGTGTGCCTGTTGCGGCTGGTCTACGACGTCGGCAATTTCCTGGGACACCGTCTCGACATTTCCACGCTCGACCTCCCTGCGCAGACCTTGCTGTTCGTGGCGATCGCCGCCGTTTTCACGCTGCCGCTGAAACTGCGCGCCATCGCGATCGGCTTCAGCCTGACCGCGATCGTGCTCGGCGGGGCCAGCCTGTTCCAGCGCTATGTCCAGGGAGCCGATCGCCCCTACGGCATCAACGGCGGCGACTGGGCGGCGGTCGAGTTCGCGATGTATCTGCTGGTGCTGGTGCTGCTTTCGATGCTGCAGGCGCTGCGCGCCGGAACCACCAGGACCGACCGGTGGTTGCACGTCGCGGCTGTGGTGATCGGCCTGTATGGCGCGGTGCTTACGCAGAGCCGCGGCCCGTTGCTGGCCTTCGCGCCGGTCTATCTCGGATTGATGCTGTGGTATGCGGCGCGCTCTCGCCAGTGGCGCCGGATGCTCACGCTGTTCGCCATCACCGTCATCGGCATGCTGACCATCACGGCCACCCTGCACCGGGAAATGGTCGATCGCCTTTCCGATGTCTCCCACGAGATCGCCACCTACGGACCCAATGACACGACCGGCGCGGTGCGCGAGCGGCTGGAGATGTGGCACACGGCATGGGACGCCTTCGTCGAGCATCCGCTGGCGGGAATCGGCCTCGACCAGTTCGGCGTCTACGCTCGCTCGCAGGTTGCCGCCGGCCAGGCCAGCCCGGCGATCGCCAACTACGTGCACCCGCACAGCGAATATCTGGAGTCGCTGGCAGCGGGCGGCTTGCCGGCCTTGCTCGTCCTGCTGCTGTTCTTCGCGGTACCGGCGGTTTTTTTTGCGCGGCACCTCAATCACGCGATCGAACCGGTGGCGGCGGCGGCCATCGCGGGCCTGATGGTGATCGGCATGTATGGTCTATGCGCGTTCAGCGACAATGTGTTTTATCGGGCCATGCCTCAATCGCTCTATCTTTTTCTCGTGCTGGGCCTGGCCGTGAACATCGGCCGTCAGCTGCAGGACGCTTCAACTCGCTGACATAAAGACCCTTCATGGCTCGAATCAACCTTCTCGCATGGGACAACCAGCGCGGACTTACCCACGACATCCGGCTGTTGTCCGATACGCTCGCTGCGCTCGGACATGAGGTGCACGTCACCCGCCTTGGCCCGCATCGCCAGGATGGCCGCTGGAAAGGCCGCCTGTTGCGGCTGCGCATGGCCTGGCAATGGCTGCGCAGCGGCGGTCGCCAAACCAGGTTGTACGACGCGAACATCGCGCTGGAGCATGTGCGCCCGGCATGGTTGGGCCTGGCCCGGCTGAACCTGCTGGTGCCGAATCCGGAATGGCTGTCGCCGCGCAGCCAGCGTTACCTGAAACATTTCGACGCCGTCCTGTGCAAGACGCAATACGCCAGCGAAGTGTTCAGGGCGCAGGGCTGCCGCACGCTGCACATCGGTTTTCGCGGCACCGATTGTTTCGATCGAAACATCGAGCGCCAACCGAGCTTTCTGCATCTGGCCGGCGCCAGCCGGATGAAGGGAACCCGACGCTTGCTCGCCCTGTGGCAACGCCATCCGGAATGGCCGAAGCTGGTGGTGCTGCAGTCGGCGAGCACCGCCACGCCGCTGGCCGCGCCAGCGCCTGTCAACATCGAGCACCGGGTGGGCTACCTCAGCGATATCGGCGAGATCCGGCGGCTGCAGAATTCCCACCTGTTCCACCTGTGCCTTTCCGAAACCGAAGGCTGGGGCCATTACCTGGCCGAGGGAATGAGCTGCAAGGCGGTGGTGCTCACCTGCGATGCGCCGCCGATGAATGAGCTGGTCGATTCGTCGCGCGGCATGCTGGTCAAGGCGAGCGAAGCCGGGCCATTCAACCTGGCGACCCGCTACCACTTCGACGAGGCCGCGCTCGAAGCCAGCGTCGAACGCCTGATGGCGATGTCCGAAGACGACCGCGCCCGGCTGGGCGAACACGCGCGCAGCTGGTTCGAGTCCAACGAGGCCGCTTTCGCCGGACGGCTGGATGCCGCCTTGCGTCAGCTGCTGTAGGAACCAGCCGCCACCAGGCGCAGGTCGGCTGGAGCGGTCGCGAACTCGGACAGATGCCGGTCGATGCCGAGCTCGCAACGCACCAGCTGGCGCGCCCGCGTATCGTCGACGATACGATCGTTGGGGTTGTCGACCACGTGCTTGCGGGTGCGATGGCAAAGATGCGTAGCCAACGCGCTGAAGCGCAGGTCGCGACGTTGCAGGCCGGCATGAAAAGCGCGCGCCGCCAGCTCGGTATCCTCGCGGCCCCAGCCGGTCATCGCTTCGTTGAAGCCGTTGACCCGCAGCAGGTCGTCGCGCCAGAACCCCATGTTGCAACTCTTGATGCCGCGACGGCGCACGTGCGGCCGGGCGTACGCCGCGGCCAGCCAGGGTATCCGCAGCGTATGCCGGCGGCGCTCGATGCCGCGGCTGAAAAAGCCCGGCATGAATGCAGGCTGCTCCAGCATGCGACGGGTCAGGGCTTCATCGGTCAGCACCCGTGAGCCCTGCGCGAAACAACCGCGGCGGGCGAAAGCGCGGTGGTCCGCGATGAAATGCCGCTCGGCCACCATGTCGCCATCGAGAAGGATGACGTAATCGCCTTGCGCGGCGGCAATCGCCCGATTGCGCGCGCGGCTCATGCGCGCGCCGTCGTCCGGCTGCCACAGGTGCACCAGCCGCGCCGGATAATCCGCTGCAATGCGTTCGAGCAACTCGCGGGTGGCCGGGCCGGAGCCGTCGTCGGTGACGATCACCTCGTGCGGCAGCTCGCTCTGCGCCGCCAGCGCCGCCAGCACACGTCCCAGCGCCTCGGGCCAGTTGTAGGTGATCACGGCAACGCTGATGCGCATCGCGGCAACCTCAGTCCAAATCCCGCCATTCTTTCGGAGCCCGCCGGCGCGCCCGGAACACCGGCCACAGCACCGATCCCGCGCGTTCCAGGTTGCGCAGCCACGAGCCCCGCCGCATCCGGGCCAGCGTCGCGTAGCGCCTGGCCTCGCGCCAGCTCGGCTCGGGCTTGGTGCGGAACTCGTGCTTGGCGCTTTCCACGCACCGTTCGTCCAGCCCGATGCGCGCGGCGTAGATGCCGATCAGGCAGCGCGAACGGAAGCGGTTGAGGTATTGATTGTCCGGCGTCTGCTTGCCCCACCAGCCGTTGTTGCCGTGGATGCGGTAATGCACTGCGCCGGTACGCAGGTAGTACTTGCGCGCGCCCAGCACGCTGGTGCCGTAGACCAGGCAGTTGTCGGCGGATAGTCGCCAGCTGCTGCCGAGTTCCGCCGGCAGGTCGAGCGCGCGACGGGCCCAGGGCGCCCGCATCGACAATGCCGAGGTCGGAGCGCCGTACCAGTGCATCAGCAGGTAGGTACTGATCACCGTATAGCCCAGGTCGAGCGAGCGGTCGGCATAGCCCATCCAGCGTTGCTCGTCGCCGAACAGATGCATGTCGGAGAACACGAAGTCGATGTCGCGCCGGTGGTCGTACACCTCGCCCACCTGTGCCAGGTAGTCCGGCTCCCAGCGATCGTCCGCATCGAGGAAGCAGATCACGTCGGCCTTGGCCTCGGCCACGCCGCGCTGGAAGGCGACCAGCTGGCCGCCGTTCTCGCCGCACAGCAGGGTCACCCGGGAATCGTTGCCGTAACGCTCGCGCAGATAATCCGGCGAGCCGTCGGTGGAACCATCGTCCACCACGATGATCTGCGCGGCGGCCCGGGTCTGCGCCAAAGCACCGTCCACCGCTGCGGCGACGAAGCCGCGATAGTTGTAACTGGTGATCACCACGGCGAAGCTGGTCATGCGGACGGGTCGCTCTGCAACAGGTGGCGGAAATAGCCGATGGTTTCGCGCAGGCCGTCTTCGAGCGGCACCTTCGGCTGCCAGCCAAGCTTGTCGCGCGCCATGCGGATGTCCGGCTGGCGCTGGCGCGGGTCGTCCGCCGGCAGAGGCTGGAACACCAGCTTCGAACGCCCGCCGACCAGCGCAATCACTTTCTCGGCCAGTTCAAGCATGGTGTGCTCGACCGGATTGCCGATGTTCACCGGCCCGGTAAAGCCGCGCTCCGATTCCATCATGCGCACGATCACCTCGATCAGGTCGTCGACGTAGCAGAAGCTGCGCGTCTGGCTGCCGTCGCCGTAGATGGTGATGTCCTCGCCCTTCAGCGCCTGCACGATGAAATTGCTCACCACCCGGCCGTCGTGCGGGTGCATGCGCGGGCCATAGGTGTTGAAGATGCGTACCACCTTGATGTCGAGGTCGTGCTGGCGGTGGTAGTCGAAGAACAGCGTTTCCGCGCAACGCTTGCCTTCGTCGTAGCAGCTGCGGATGCCGATCGGGTTGACCTTGCCCCAGTAGCCCTCGACCTGCGGATGCACTTCCGGATCGCCATACACTTCGCTGGTGGACGCCTGCAGGATGCGCGCCTTCACCCGCTTGGCCAGGCCGAGCATGTTGATCGCGCCATGCACGCTGGTCTTGGTGGTCTGTACCGGATCGTGCTGGTAATGCACCGGCGAGGCAGGGCAGGCCAGGTTGAAGATTCGTTCCACTTCCACGTACAGCGGGAACGTCACATCGTGGCGCATCAGTTCGAAATACGGATGCGTGAGCAGATGCGCCACGTTGCGCTTGCTGCCGGTAAAGAAGTTGTCCACGCAGAGCACGTCGTGGCCATCGTGAAGCAGGCGGTCACACAGGTGCGAGCCGAGGAAGCCGGCGCCGCCGGTGACGAGAATTCGTTTCATGGATTGCCGTTCGATACCGTTGCGAGAGGTACAGCACACTGGGCCACGTTAGGCACAAGTGGATATTGTCACGGATCGGCGGGCAAAGATGCGAGCCGTCTGGCGGAACGCGAAGCCGCTACCGAAGCGCCTCGACCATGCCGGCGATGCGCGGGCTTCGGCTAGAATCCGCGCATGCAGACGCTCCCGCTGACCCTCGCCGTCATCACCCACAACGAGGCGGACACCATTGCGCGCTGCCTCGACAGCGTGCCCTTCGCGGCCGAGAAGCTGGTGGTGGACAGCGGCAGCGATGACGACACCGTGGCGATCGCGCAGGCGCACGGAGCGCGGGTGGTGGCGCAGCCGTGGCTGGGCTTTGGCGCGCAGCGCAACTTCGCCAGCGGCCTGTGCCGGCACGACTGGATCCTGGTGCTGGACGCGGACGAATACCTCACCCCGCAGCTCGCCGCGGAACTGCAGCAGCGCCTGCCCGAGCTGATGGCCGGCACCACGCCCGCCGCCTACCTGCGCCGCAGCACGATCTACATGGGCGCGCCGATGCGCTGGTACCGGCCCGCCGTGGGCGAGCGGCTGGCGCGGCTGTATCATCGCGGCCGCGCGCGCTGGAGCGACGCACGCGTGCATGAATCGCTGCGCTTCGAGGGCAGCGCGCCCACGCTGGACGCGCCGTTCAACCACACCAACAACCCGACCCTGGTGCACAAGCAGCTCAAGGTGTTGCGCTACGCCGAGCTGAAATGCCGCGACTGGCTGGACAAGGGCAAGCCGGTGCGGATGTGGCATGCGCCGTTCGTGTTCGCGCTGGCCTTTCTCAAGGATTATCTGTTTCGGCTGGCGTTCCTCGACGGCTGGCGCGGTTTCATGATCGCGCACACCGCCGCCAGCTACGCGATCTACAAGCGCATGCGCTATTACGAAATGGTCAACCATCGCGAGTCGGTGGCGCGCGGCGCCGGCATCCTCACCCGCCACGGCATCGATCGCTGATGAGCAAGAAGCACTATCTGCTGTACGGCTCCGAGCGCTATGCGCTGGCGATCCTGCGCCCGCTGCAGGAAGCGATCCGGGCACGCGGCGACGAGGCGGCCTGGTTCTTCGACGGGCCCGGCGCCGAAGACCTGGTCGAAGGCGAACGGCTGCTCAGCGTGGCCGAGGTGCGCGCGTGGAAGCCGATCGCGGTGATCACCTCCAGCAATGCGGTGCCGCATTTCTTCCCGGGCGTGAAGGTGGAAACCTTCCACGGCTTCGACGCCGGCAAGCCGCGGCACATCTATATCCGCGGCTTCTTCGACTTGTATTGCACCACCGGTCCGCGCGACACCCGGGCGTTTGGCGAGGTGGCGGCGAAGCTCGGCCATTTCGCGGTGATGGAAACCGGCTGGCCCAAGCTCGATCCGTTCATGCGCAACATCGCCGGGCCGCTGCCGCCGGTGCGCCAGCGGCCGGTGATCCTGTACCACTCCACCTTCTCGCCCTCGTGGAGCGCCGCCGAGACGCTGTACGAAGAGGTAAAGCGGCTCTCGCGCGATGGCCGCTGGCGCTGGATCGTCACCTTCCACCCGAAGATGAACCCGCAGACCACGGCGAAATTCAAGGCGCTGCAGAACGACTACCTCACGTTCGCCGAGAACGACAACATCCTCGAGCTGTTCCCGCAGGTCGACCTGATGTGTTCGGACACCTCATCCGCCTTGAACGAATTCCTGCTCACCGGCAAGCCGGTGGTGACGTTCAAGAACCGCCGGCCGGGCCCGCAGCTGATCGACATCGACGATCCGGCGCAGTTCGAACCCGCGATCGAACGCGCGCTGGCGCGGCCGCCGGAGTTGCTGCAGGCGATTCGCGACTACGCCGACGCGATCCATCCGTACCGGGATGGGCGCTCGAGCGAACGCGTGCTCGACGCGATCGACGCCTTCATCGCCACCGGCGCCCGCAATCCCCGGCGCAAACCGCTGAACCTGTGGCGCAAGCTGAAAATCCGGCGCCGGATCGGCTACTGGGGCCGCGCCTGAGCGGCTGGCCCGTGTGACCCCGGCCAGCTTGCGCGCTCGCGGCGCACGCTAGAATCAGGCATCTGCCCGTCAAGAGTGCGCCCGTGTCATCGAGCCCGTATAGCCGTACCGAACACCTGCGCGCCGTATGGCCATGGCTGCCGTTGTGGATGGCGGCGGCGCTGCTGGCGATTTTTTCGCACGGGCCGATGCCGCTGTATTCCACGCGCACGCTGGCGGTGGCGTGGGAGATGTGGAACCAGGGCCACTGGCTGGTGCCGCATATCAATGGGCAGCCGTACAGCGAAAAGGCGCCGCTGCTGTTCTGGCTGATCCAGGCGGGCTGGTTCGCCTTCGGCGTCAACGACATCTGGCCACGGGTGCTCGAGGTGCTGATCGGCGGCACGCAGCTGGTGCTGGTGTCGATGTTGGCGCGGCGGCTGTTTCCGGGCCGGCCGTGGATGGCGAGGGCCACGCCCTGGATGCTGCTGGCATTCGGTTATGCGTTCCTGTTCGGCCTGCAGATCATGTACGACGCGCTGCTGGCGCTGTGGACACTGGCCGCGCTGCTGTGCCTGACGCCCAAGCCGCAAAGGGCCGAACCGCGCTGGCTGCTGTTCGGGCTGTGCATCGGGCTGGGGCTGCTGACGAAGGGCCCGGTGATGCTGCTCCACGTGGTTTTCCCGTGGCTGCTCGGCCCGTTGTGGAACGGCTGGGCGGAGCAGCATCGCGCCCGCTGGTACGGGCGCGGCCTGCTGTCGCTGCTGCTCGGCGGCGCGATGCTGCTGGCGTGGGCCTTGCCCGCCGGCTTCTCCGGTGGCGATGCGTACCGGCAGCGCCTGTTCTTCACCCAGACCGCCGGTCGGGTGGTCGGCAAGCTGGCCCAGGG
>Ga0157370_10007956_pt1 | contig 11483 bp, 13 predicted proteins | sample C35metaG_FD_113463 | JGI IMG/M metagenome (GOLD analysis project Ga0157370, IMG submission 113463) | Corn rhizosphere microbial communities from Kellogg Biological Station, Michigan, USA - C3-5 metaG | ecosystem: Host-associated > Plants > Roots > Rhizosphere > Soil | place: USA: Michigan... | reverse complement strand
AGACTTGTTATTTATCTGCATTTTACATTACTGCAAAACTTTAGCTGCTTACCCCTCATCAATGCCCGGGCCGAACTTATCTGATGATATACTTAGCATTGCACCCCATAGAGTTTACCTGGTTTCACTACAGCCGAACTGTACCTGCTTTCTGTTGCACTTGTCCTATTTTCACAAATGACGGACGTTATCCGCTATGCTGCCCTATGGTGTCCGGACTTTCCTACCCAAAATAAATCTGGATCAACAAGTCACGCTTCTCAAGTAGCAAAAGTACTCAATTCCTACTTAATTTTTAATCATTTTTTTAGATAAAATATGTTCACCTTTTTTGTATAGATTTATTATGTAAACTTGAGAATTTAATCTAGATGTATCTATTTTATCTTTTTTACTTGAGTTTATAGTTTGTTTTTTAATAAGCTTACCAGAACTATCCAATATCTCTACATCAATTTTTTCATTAAATATTGATTTGCTTTCCACAATAATATAATCTTCAGAAGGATTTGGATAAAGAACAAAATTATATTCGTTACTTTTCATCTCAGACACTCCGAGCTGTGTTTTGTTAATAGTCCAGGTAATGGTGGAAAGATGAATAGTACTATGGTTATTAGTCCTTACCATAGTTGTATTGTCGTATACACTGAAGAGAAGATTATTAATTCCTAAATTTAGCTGAGCTGGCTGTATCGTAATATTACTTACATCTGTAGCGACATTAGAATTATTAAGTTTCCATTCAGTTTTTAATGTATTAGGGATCGGTAAGATTAAACTTACTAATAAATCAATCGGCTGATTTGTGGTAATTGTAGCAGAATTTGATGGCAGGTAACTATCAATAGGATTCTTCACTGTGTGAATTTTCTCAATGAGAGTTTCCTTGCAAACATTACAAAACTGTCTGTTCAAATATCGCATTTCACAGTTTTGATGCGGACGATACCAAGCTGTATTTTCTGTAAATTGATAGATTCCTATATTTCCAGTATTCAGCCAGTTTTTCCAGCGAACAGTTTCAGGATCAGAAGTTTTAGTTTTATTAGGTGATTCGCCAGAACCGGAGAACCAATATTCATCCGCAAGTTTACCAAAGGAATGCCCTAACTCGTGATAAGCAACATCTGGAGCTTGGTCATTTCTTGATAGAAAAGCATAAGTTCCACCACAACCACCATATTCTGTGTCATTTCCTAAGACAAGTGCTATGTCAAACTCAGGCATATTTGTAGCTAAAGTTTGAGTTACTTTATTCACGCTGCCGTATATACAACGATGTGTTCCGGAAGTATCATAAGACGTACTCAGATAATTATTTGGGTTGGAAATAGGAATTACCGGTTCTGTGACATCAGATGCAGTTCCGGGATGTTTAACGCCACTTTCCAGAGAGATCACTTTTAGTGCGTATACGTTGAAATAATTCTTATAATTAGAATAAGGCTGTTTATTCATCAAATAATCGGAGACAAATGTTGCATCTTCTAAAAATGTAGATTGTTCACCGGAAGTATAACCATCGCCTAAGATTACCAAATTAATCCTTTTATCCTTTGTTCCATTTTCCAAGAGTGGAACTAGACCAAACAATTGTGCATTTGATATATTAAAAAAGAAAAAGCACAGTAAGTAAAGGTATTTCATAAATTATAGTTTTAAGGTAAATAATAAAATTGATTTTTCATTTTCAGACTTGTGGATTTCTAATTTTGAAATATTTCCGGAATCATTATATCGATAGAAAAATTCAGCTTTGGATAAGTTTCCTATTTGTTTTTCCATTGAGTTTTTGGTGTAAGATTCAAAAACTGGAGATAATGGGTTGTCAATAATTGATGTCTTGAAGATCTTGTCATCTTTATCAAACAACATGACTTTATAGAAACTGTTTGTTATGTCTTTTGCTGTTCCGAAGTCTTCATTTTTGAAAAAGCCATCAGAAACTTTTTTGTCTGTTAATTGCACAATATCTTTTCCGTCAGCAGATTTTTCTACTTCAAAAAAGAGGTAAACCATTTGTGGCTTGACCTTTTCAATTGAATTTTGATTCTCTACCGATGATGGTATTTTAGATTGACTTGCACAACCAATTATTAAAATAAAAATTGAACAAAAAATGATATTACTGGTTTTATTAATAATCATAAATCAAATATAATCAATAATATATAACGAAAATTAAAATTATTTTAATGAAATCAGAAGGCTTCTAATTAGCTTACAACATTCAGTGCGTATCGATTTGATATTCGATATAAAAGGAATAAATTCTTATCTTCGTTTCCGGAATGGAGAACAAACAGAAAGCATTTTCTAAATTAATAAAGGATAACCAAGGACTTATCATCAAAGTCTCACGCCTTTATACCCATTCTCTTGAAGATCAGGAAGATCTTTTTCAGGAAATCGTGTTACAACTTTGGAAATCTTACGACTCATTCCAGGGTAATTCCAAAATTTCGACATGGATGTATCGTGTTGCTTTGAATACGGCAATCACGTTATTCAGAAAAAAAACAAGACAGCCGCAAACCGACGAATTGCAGGATTTTCACAGCAAAGATTTTCTTGAAGATAATGACGAAAAACAACAGCAAATATCTTTACTATACAAGGTTATAAAACTTCTGCCAGATGTGGAAAGAGCAATTGTAATGATGTATCTGGATGATGAACCTTACAAAGAAATTGCTGAAACACTGGGTATTACGGAAGTGAATGCCCGCGTAAAAATGAACAGATTGAAGAAAATTTTAAAAGAATTAATGATAAAGCATGCCTAACTCAGAAGATTTTGATATCGATTCTCTAAAAAAAACCTGGCAGGATCAGGTAATCTCTGATGGTTATGATCAGAACGAAATCGAATCTATGCTTAACAAAAAATCCAGAAATTACGTAAAGTATATTCTTTGGATCAGTATTGCAGAATTTGTAATCTTTGGATTGATTAATTTTCTGGCTTTATTTTCTACGGATTTCCAAACAGATTTTACAAGCATTCTCAATAAACTTCAGATTAGAAATCAAAACGAAGTCGAATTCTCGCTAGACAGAATTTATTATTGGATGAAGATTTTCAGTTTAATAATAACGGGCGTTTTTGTTGTGATTTTCTATCTTAATTATAAAAAGATCAACGTAGAATCTAATCTCAAAAAGTTTATTACACATATCATTCATTTTAAGAAAACGGTCAATCTATTTATATTCAGCAATATATTTTTATTGATTCTTTTTATAGCAAGTTTTACGAGCTTTATTGTTTTTACTATCAAAAAGCAAAACATTCATATCGATAATCCTACTTTTTGGGGCTTGATTACAGGCGTAATTTTCAGTTTATTGATTTGTATTATCCTTATTTTGCTTTACTACAAATTAGCATATGGGATTTTGTTGAAACGACTGTCTGTAAATCTAAAACAACTTGAGAAAATCGATTCTGAAAAGATATAATAAATGTCATAGAACATTGTTTCTCATAAGATTATGATTTGCAACATTTTCCTTATCTTTGCACCCATAAAAGATCTTTGAAATGCTGGGAAGAAGACAAATCCGTGAAAAAGTAGTAGAATCGCTCTATTCTTATTATCAAAACCCGATTAGGTTTGAAGTTGTTGAGAAAAATATGTTCTCAGAAATCAACAAAATCTATAATCTCTACGTCTACACACTCAACTTTATGGTTGGTCTGAAGAGTCTGACAGAAGATCAGATAGAAATCGGTAAAAACAAATACATAAAGACTTCAGAAAACGAAAATCCAAATCAGAAATTAGTTAGAAACCAAATCTTAATTCAGTTGGAAGACAACGAAGAAAGAAGAAGTTTCTCCAGCAGACATAAAGACCTGATTTGGGATTCCAATGATCCGATTCTGGTAAAGACTTTCCAACGAATTAAAGCTGGAAAACGTTATCAGGATTATATGGAAGACGAAGAAATCTCATTCGAGGATGATCAGAAATTCATTGGCAAACTTTTCCTCAGATATGTTGCAGAAAATAGTGATCTGCATGATAGATTCGAAGAAAAAGAAATGTCCTGGGCAGATGATTTGCATATCTCCAACTCTATGATTCAGAAGACCATTGGTTTTATGAAACCAGACGAAGCTTCCCACACTTTAATTAAAATGCTGAAAGATGACGAAGACGAAGAATTCGCAAGAAAACTTCTAAGATCCTCTCTTAACAATTGGGAGGAATCTGAGAAAAAATTGCAGGAACGTCTTGTAAACTGGGAATTGGACAGGATTTCTCTTTTAGACAGAATTGTCCTGATCGCAGCAATTACAGAACTTGATAATTTCCCGTTGACAGCTTCCAGAATTATCATTAATGAATATATTGATATTTCAAAAGTGTACGGAACCGAAAAATCTAATATCTTTATCAACGGAATCTTAGACAAATACACCAAAGATACAAACCGAGTATAATTTCAAAATAATCTATATGAAATCAATTAAAATTATAGCTATTGCAGCACTTTGCACGCTGACTTTTTCTTGTAAAAAAGAAGAAAAAACGTTAGATCATATTCCAGGAGTAGATTCTGCTCAAGCGAGTACAGTTGTTGAAGCAATGTCTCATGAATCTGTGAACCCGGATGATGCAGCATTGGTAAAAGAAGCGCAAAGCAAACCTCTGACAACTATTGCCTTCAGCGAAACTGATCATAACTTTGGCGATATCAAAAAAGGAGAAAAAGTAGAACATATCTATGAAGTGACAAATACAGGAACTAATCCATTGATTATCTCTAACGTGAAACCAGGTTGCGGATGTACAGTTCCAGACTTTACAAAAGAACCAATCCTGCCAGGTAAAAAAGGAAAAATCACTTTGCATTTCGATTCTACAAACTTCGACGGCGCAGTTAACAAGGTTGCTGATGTTTTCGTAAACGTAGAAAAAGCACCAGTAAGATTAACATTCTCAGCTAACATTACTCAATAATAAAAATTATGCTAACAATATTTTTACAGGCAGCTGCGCCAGCGCAATCTATGACTCCGACTTTAATAATGATCGGGTTGATGGTTGTAGGGTTTTACTTTCTGATGATTCGTCCTCAGATGAAAAAACAAAAGCAGGAAAAGAATTTCCAGGAAGCTCTTAAGCCAGGTGCAAGAGTTGTAACAACATCAGGAATGCACGGGAAAATTTTCAGCATTGGAGATGATGGCGTAGTGATCGAAACTTTAAGTGGAAAACTGAAGTTCGAAAAAGCAGCGATCTCAAAAGATTTTACAGCGGCGAGATTCCCGGAAACTTTCGGAGAAGTTAAAAAATAAGAAGTTTTTCTAAATATAAAAAAAGCGCAAGAGTTATCTGGCGCTTTTTTTTGTGATTATTTCGTTACATTATCAATGAACTCAAGTATAGAATCCTTACTCCAATCCATCGAGCTGTCCTCTTTTTTCAGGATTCGTCCGTCTTTCCCAATCAGATAAGTTGTAGGAAAAGCAACTGGCAAAACCTTCGGATCCAAAGGACTTTCGGCAATATAAACCGGAACGGTATAATTATTTTCTTTCAGGAATTTTTTCACATCTTCCTCCTGGTCCTGCATCGCAATCAATGCGAATTCCATTTTATCTTTTTTAAGGTCATAAAGTTTCTGTATAGTTGGCCATTCCGTTCTGCACGGCGGACACCAGGTTCCCCAAAAATTAAGGAACAAAACATTCCCACGCAGGTTTTTCAGATTCGTACTGCTTGTGTTGATGCCCTTCAAATCGATATCCAAAACTTCTTCAGAAAGCAAAGTCTCGTTATTGATTTTCGCAACAGTAGGACTCAACGCCATCTGTTCCGATACAAAATCCCGAAGCGGCTTGATCGTCATAAAAGCCAACAAAACTATCAGTAAAACGAAATAAACTATATTTTTTCTAAGAAAATTCATAACAATAATTTTAAAAATTTGGGCGTATCCCTTGCCAAAGCTTTACCAGCATCTCGGGTCGGGCTATCCACTACTATCTTTTACATGCCTGGCAAGGCAAGCAAAAGGATATCCGTTACTATCCCTTACGAAGGTTTCGCCTTCAAATGAAATTACAACAATTCCAGAAGTTCCTCAATCGTATCAAAACCTCTGTTTTTTGCATAATAAGTTTGCAACTCCACATAGAATTGGTCTCTCGTAAATTCTTCCGGATTCGCTTTATGTTTTTCCAAAAGTTCAGTTCCGTGTTTTGGTCTCGGTCCCCAATGCGCAATTTCATTGAAGTTCTCATCAAAGAAAATCACAATCGGAATCGACTTTCCGCCGTTTACCAAATAGTCATCAATCAAACTTGGTTCCTGGTCACGGTAAGAAATCCTGATTTCAAATTGTTCAAAAAACTTCACAACAACCGGAATCACTTGACTCGCATCGCCACACCAAGCTTCAGAGATAATCAATATTTTCCCATTGAAATTCTTATTAGCCAAAGTCGCAACCTGCTCAGAATTTGGTAGATATTTTTCCCACATTCTGTTCATTCTCTGGATTCCCAGTCTGTAATATTCAGCGTAATCTGCTTCGTGCGAGTCCTTTGGATCTGCAAGTCTTTCTCCGGCATCGCGAAGATATTCCGTATAAGAAACGGCGTTGTCCCAAAATGATTTGATGTCCATTATAGTTTTCTGGTTTTATTAATTAAATACATATCTGCCAACACAAAAGCCGCAAGACTTTCCACAATAGGAACCGCTCTCGGAACTACGCAAGGGTCGTGTCTTCCTTTGCCTTCCACAGTCACAGATTCGCCATCTTTGTTGATGCTTTCCTGCGGACGAAGAATCGTAGCAACAGGTTTGAAAGCTGCGCGGAAATAAATGTCCATTCCATTGGAAATTCCACCTTGGATTCCGCCGGAAAGATTGGATTGCGTGGTTCCGTCTTGATTGAAAAGGTCGTTGTGTTCTTTTCCAGTCATCTTGGCGCCACAAAATCCACTTCCATATTCAAAACCTTTGCAGGCGTTGATATTCAGCATTGCTTTTCCCAATTCGGCGTGCAGTTTATTGAAAATCGGTTCGCCCAATCCAACGGGAACATTTTTGATAACACAGGTTACCGTTCCACCTATGGTATTTCCTTCCTTCTTAATTTCTTTGATTCTTTCAATCATTTTCTCAGCCGTTTCCTCGTCCGGACAACGTACAATATTACTTTCGGTTTTAGAAAAATCCAAATCCTGATAAGGTTTCTCGCAGAAGATTTCTCCAACCGAAGAAACATAAGCATTGATTTCAATCTCAGGAAGAAGTTGTTTGGCCAATGCACCGGCAACTACCCAATTCAGAGTTTCGCGCGCAGAAGATTTTCCACCTCCACGATAATCGCGGATTCCGAATTTCTGGTCGTAAGTGTAATCGGCATGACTCGGACGATAAGCTTGCGCAATATGGTCGTAATCTTTGGAACGCTGGTTTTCATTTTCTACAATGAAACCGATTGGTGTTCCTGTCGATTTTCCATCAAAAATTCCGGATAAAAATCGAACTTTATCGCCTTCTTTTCTTTGTGTAACAATAGCAGATTGGCCGGGTTTTCTGCGATCAAGTTCGAGTTGAACTTTCTCGATATCGATTTCCAGACCAGCGGGAAAATTGGTAATAATTCCGCCGTAAGCTTCTCCGTGACTTTCGCCGAACGAAGAAAGCGTCAAAAAGTTTCCTAAAACATTAAACATATATAGAAGTTAGATGTGAGAAATTAGAGGTTAGATTTTAAATAAATTAAAAACTAACGCCAATGATTTCTTTAATAACAACAAATTTACGGATTTTAAAATGTACTGATATCTAAAATCTGACTTCTAATCTCTATTTTTACCATATGAATTCCAATAAAACTGTTCTAATCCTCGGTGCCAATTCGGATGTGGCAAAACAATGTATTTTACAATATTTGGAAAAAGGATTTTCCATCATCGCATCTTCAAGAAATTTAAATTCGTTGGAAAATTTCATCAATGAAAATCATTTAGATAGATCAAAAATTGAGATTAAGTATTTTGATGCAACCGATTTTTTCTCTCATCGGAAATTTTATGATGAATTATCAATCAAACCAAATATCGTGGTTTATGCAGCAGGATTTTTAGTTGAAAATCAGGAAGCTTTGAAAAATTTCGAAGGAACTTTTGAAATGATGAAGACGAATTACATCGGCGCAGTTTCTATTCTTAATATTATTGCAACCGATATTACTAATAAAAATCTCGAAAGAATCATAGGTTTGTCATCGCTTTCGGGGGTTCGTGGGCGGAAAAGTAATTTCGTTTATGGAAGTACAAAATCTGCTTTCACACAATATTTGGCAGGACTTCGGCAAGAACTTAATTCGAGAAAAATCACTGTGAATGTTTTGGTAAGCGGTTACATCAATACAAAAATCAATGCGGGTCTGGATTTGAATAAATCGTTGTTGATGGAGCCTGATTATGTGGCGAAACATATAGTGAATGCAGGCAATTCTTTCACAATTGTTCCCAATTGGAAATGGAAAATCATCTATTGGATTTTGAAATTGTCTCCGGAATTTCTCGTTGCTAAACTACCTTAAAAAATTAAAAATTTAATCTATACTTTTTTAGTATGAATTAAAAATTATTTTTACTTTTGTCTCTTTAATCATCAATTATGAAGTTAAAAGAGATAGAAAGAATTAGGAATTATGGTTCGGAAGAATTTACTTCGAAGTTTATGAAAGCCAATATTCCTGTCATTATAGAAGATTTTATCGACAGCGAAAGTCCTGCACTGAAGAACTGGAACTACGATTATTTCAAGGAAATTGCCGGAAATAATGAAGTTGATGTTTATGGGGAAGAAATTCATTCGCTTGACAGAGCGGCGAGTAAACCTCTCGCAAGAATGAAATTTTCTGAATATCTGGATTTGATAAGTCGTGAAAAAACAAAGTACCGACTTTTCTTGTTCAATCTTTTGACGATAAAACCGGAACTCAAAAAAGATGTGGTTTACAAAGATATTACAAAGGGAAAAGTCTTGTCTTGGTTGCCATTTATGTTTTTCGGCGGAGAAGGTTCGAACACAAGAAATCATGTTGATATTGATATGTCGCACGTTTTTCTAACTCAATATCAAGGAATTAAACGGGTTTGGTTATTTCCTTTAAGTCAATCGGATTTGATTTATAAGTTACCTTATAATTTTCACAGCATTGCCAATTTGAAAACTTCATCACAAGAAGAATTTCCGGGACTGAAATATCTTGACGGCTACGAAGCGGTTTTGAAACCCGGACAAACGCTTTATATGCCTTCTGGCTGGTGGCATTTTATTCAATATGAAACGGAAGGTTATTCTATTTCTGTTAGAGCTTTGCCTTTTCAATTGATAGAAAAATGGAGAGGTTTTAAAAATCTGGTAATTACGCAACATTTTGATAACCTGATGAGAAGGTTTTTTAAAGAAAAATGGTTCGATTACAAAGTTTCTGTCGCCAAAAAACGTGCTCAAACTGCAATTGACAGGATTGAAGGAAGACACGTTTTGGATGATATTCCTGATATTCCAATTCATTTTTAATTTAACTCACTGACACTAAATACTAACTAAAAAGCCAAATATTTGCAAATTTTTGGCTTTTGAATTTATTTAATTCCAACTTTATCGAGATAAACTTTTTGGATGGCAAGAATGCTGTCCGGCTTATTCCTGAGCTTTTTAAAATTCTCCTGAACTCTTTCGTAGTAGCCTTCTCTCAGGCGAGAATCGGATTCTGTGAAAAAGTCTTGCGCGTCTTTTCCTTGCGCATTTACCGCATCAATGTATTTTAAAGTTGCAAGATAAAAGGGCATTGCTTCAGGACTTACCGAAGTTTCTCCTATATTTTTTAATCCTGCAACAGCGTTTTCCGAAAGTTTGATCGCGTCTTTTACCTCGATAGAATTTTCTGCAGAAGGCGTTTTGGCTAATGCGCTGGAATCTGAAAAATACTTTGCTTCAAATTCGTCGAGTGCATTCATTTCTTTTAGAAATTCATTTGCTACTTTTTCATTGAGTGCCAATTCTTTGTTCTTTCTGCAACCTGCCAAAAGAAGAATTGGTATCATAAAAATCATTGCTTTTTTCATAGTATTCCTTTTTTATAAAATTAGCAAAATTTCAAATTCAAAATATAAAAGAGTTTAAATGTTTCACTCTTCTTTATTGCTGTGATTTATGATAAGCAATCGCAATATGAATTTCAAAATAGGAAAACCCGTCGCCCAATTCATCTTTGATAGCTTTTAGGGATGGAATGGTTTGGTTTTTTGCAATTTCGATAATCGGTTCTATTTTGGTCATATCCATCAATTCGTCAGCTTCTATTTTTCCAGTTGATACAAAATTTGCTAAATGATTTTGAATGGTGGTGATAGACAAATTTCTAGTTTTTGCAATTTCTTCTACACTGTAATTCTGTTTGTACAATTCAAAAGTTATTGCGAAAGTTCCGGACGTACTCTTATTTGTCTTTTTAGGCTCTCTTTTTTTCTTCGGTTTTTTCTCAGAAATTTTACTACTCAAATTAAGATTGTTGCAATAATTTATAATAGCAGGAAGAAACATTTCTCCATATTTTTCAATTTTAAAAGCACCGAAACCGCTTATTTGACTTAATTCATCTTTGGAATTTGGAAGATATGTTGACAATTCCAGCAGCGTTGCATCGGAGAAAATAACATACGGAGGAACATTTTCCCGTTCGGCTATTTCCCGTCTCAAGGTTCTTAGTTCTGCAAACAAATCTTGATTTTCATCAAAGTCTGGAGTTGAATAATCAGTCTCCATTTCTTCGACAGTCACGGCTTTGGCTTGTTCTTTTACTTTTTTGAAGATTACTTTTTTGTTTTTAAATAATATTAACTTGCTTTCTTCATTTAATTTTAAAACAGAAAATTCCTCATTCGATTCACTCAGGAAACCATTGATGAGCAATTGTCTCAGAAGATTTTGCCAATAATTTTTATCCTGAGTATTTCCAACGCCGTAAGTTGGCATACTGCGCATATAATCTGTGATTTTCACACTTTTTGAACCTCGTAAAAAATCTATAATCAAGTTTTTCCCGTATCGTTCTTTTAGTCGAAATATTGCACTTAGTACTTTTTGAGCATCAGTTGTTGCATCCCAAGTTTCAAAATTACTGAGACAATAATCACAAGAATTGCAATTGCCATCGTGTGTTTCTCCGAAATATTCCATCAAATATTGTCTTCTGCATTTTTGCATTTCGGCAAAGTCTGACATTTGTTTTAGCTTTTGCAACATCAGGTCAGATTGCTCTTCATTGCCTTCTATCATTGCAAATCTTCTCAATTTTATCACATCAGCGTAAGAATAAAACAAAATCGCTTCACTTGATAAACCATCTCTTCCGGCTCTCCCGGTTTCCTGGTAATAACTTTCGATATTTTTGGGCAAATCTGCGTGCATCACAAAACGGACATTGCTCTT
>Ga0157370_10007954_pt1 | contig 11484 bp, 6 predicted proteins | sample C35metaG_FD_113463 | JGI IMG/M metagenome (GOLD analysis project Ga0157370, IMG submission 113463) | Corn rhizosphere microbial communities from Kellogg Biological Station, Michigan, USA - C3-5 metaG | ecosystem: Host-associated > Plants > Roots > Rhizosphere > Soil | place: USA: Michigan... | reverse complement strand
CGTGGCGATGCTGAAGGTCGCCGTTGCCATGTCGGGCATCGTGGCGGCGCGCCCTTCGGCGGTCACGGTGATGAGCGAGGGAGCCGCCGCGATAGCCGGGGCGGTCATCAGCATGAAGATGGCGGCCAAGGCGAGCCGGCGCATGGGTTGCACCGCGCACGCCACATTTTCCGGCGCCCTGCTATGGCAGACCGTCTATCCCTGGCCGCAGCGGCCCAAGGGACTGGTGGAAGAAGGATTCACCGAACTGGCGCGGCGCTGGACACCGATCCTAAACGTGTTCGACGAGCATGGCGTGGATGCCTGTTTCGAGATCCATCCGGGCGAGGACCTGCACGACGGCGTCACCTTTGAGCGATTTCTCGACAAGGTGAAGAATCATCCGCGCGCCAACATCCTCTACGATCCCAGTCACTTCGTGCTGCAGCAGCTCGACTATCTGGAGTTCATCGATTTCTACCATGACCGCATCAAGGCATTTCATGTGAAGGACGCCGAATTTCGCCCGACGGGCAGGTCGGGCGTCTATGGCGGCTATCAGGATTGGGTGGACCGGCCCGGCCGTTTCCGTTCGCTGGGAGACGGGCAGATCGACTTCACTGCGATCTTCTCGAAATTCACCCAGTACAATTATGCCGGTTGGGCAGTGCTGGAATGGGAGTGTGCGCTGAAGGACCCGGAGCAGGGCGCACGGGAGGGCGCGCCCTTCATCAAGGCACATATGATAAAGCGTGCCGCGCATGCCTTTGATGATTTTGCGGGCGGGGAGGCGGACCGCAGCCACAACCGCCGCATCCTGGGGTTGGATCCCGCCTGAGCGAGGCCTGGCTCTTTCGCGATGCCGGGCCGGCATGCTAGGAAGCGCGCCCTGCGAGGTGTATCGCACCAACTGGTGCGGGTGCAGTTCAATGGGCGAGGCGTGGTCCGGCTTCACCGGACAAATCGGTCCAGTGGACCGATTTGAGCGCCGAACGCCCGGAGCGTAAGCGCAGGGCCGGGCGGAAACGCCGCCCGCGTGATATACGCACCAACTGGTGCGGGTGTAGTTCAATGGTAGAACGGCAGCTTCCCAAGCTGCATACGAGGGTTCGATTCCCTTCACCCGCTCCAAACTTTCTGCAAGTAAAGATTGAGTTCGTTGAGCCGCCGGCCCCGCCGCTCGCTTAAGCTCGCGGCGTTCGTCGCTCTCGCATGTCCGCTGGACATGCTCACGCGCCTTCGGCGCGCCGCTCCTCACCCCTTCACCCGCTCCAATACTTAGTTCGGATTCTTTAGAACGGTTTTGCGGCGCTGTTTTGCGGTTCGATATTGATGATCACGCTCGGAAGTCGATGCGAGGCGGCTGGGCTCTCAGCTTTGGCGATTCTGGAAATCTAGCATCGGTCGGTCAGCAGATAACTCCGCTATAGCGGGCGCAAGCCGGTGCCTCGATGTCAGACGCCCATGATGTTGCGGGCGGTGGCGTGCCAGAGGGGAGTATCCCAGATGGCATAAACCACCGCGCTAACCGGCAAATAGAAGCCCGCCCAAATCAGATAGGCGCGGTGAATGCCACGGTTGCGTACCAGATCCCAAATCAACATTGGGCAAAAGGCGAGGAGGGTAAAAAGATCCATCGCCAACGGGCTGCCTGGCATGGTTGAGGGCAGCCAGTCGATGCGGTCAATCGCAGCCCCAAGCACCGCCGTGACCGCCAGCAGGATCATGCGCTTGTGCAGTCCCGGATCGCGGGTCCGCGACCACAGCGCAATCCACATATAGATTGAGAAGAGAATCCCGGCGCGGATTTGCACCAGCAGGATGTTGTCCAGAATGGGCAAGACGCCCCGCAACTGTTGCCGGGCCGGCGGCGGCGCTGCCTGGGCGGCATTCCAGAACGAGTGATAAATGGTCGGCACAAGAATGAATCCGGTGATTACGATCACGGGCACCAGGACCATCGCTGCGACGCCGAGTTGCATATGCCACGCGCGCCGACCGGTTGCCACAAGGATAGTTTGCCCGAGCAGCAACAGAAGAAAGCTTCCCATGAGAACGGCGTGGACATGCAAAACCAGCGGGAAAGGTGGGCGATGACCTGCGTTGATGGCGGCCACCTTGGCGAAGGAGTTAGGCACGAAGCCCGCCAGCACGATGGCGATGAAGCTTGCCGCGGTGAACACATAAATCCATCGGTCGATCACATTGGTGCGCGTAGCGCCCGATAGGCGGTCCTTTGCAAATGCAATCCGGTCAGATGCATCAGCTGTGATTGCCATGCCCGATGTCCCCAAATGCCCGGGCGTCATGCTAGCAAAATGGGCGTTGGGCAGAAGGGCGGGTGAGCGAAAAGTTTTGCGCTTCCTTCGTAACCGTTTGGTGGGATTGGCGCCGAAATGATAAAGCTTTGCACGTAAGTCATTGAGCGGGCTTGGCTCAATCGAGCTTCCCAAGCTGCATACGAGGGTTCGATTCCCTTCGCCCGCTCCAATACCTGGTGAAAATCGCCGGAACGGTTTTGTGCGAAAGTTCCGCCGCAGTTGCGTAAATTATTGCGCCGCAGCAGAGATTCTGCGGCGCGCCGTCGCTTGTCAGATTAACGATTGATGGCCTAGAAGTTTCATCTAGGCCATCTTTTGGTTGGCCGGGAGACAAAAAGGAAATCCAATGAAGGCCCTCAAGTATCTCGCCACCGCTGCGGTGGCGCTGACGCTGCCTTGCGCGGCGTCTGCCCAATTCCTGGGTAAGGAAGACAATCCCGTCACCGCCAACAAGATGGACGGTACTTATTGGGCGCCCAAGCCCAGCACGATGACGCCCTATGTTGCGCCCAACAAGCCGCACTGGAAGATCTCGGAAATCCTGGCCGCCCACAAGGGTCAGGCGAACTGGGTCCAGCCCATCGTGCGCAACAAGGACCAGGTCGCCGATTACATCTCGATCGCGCCGGGCACCAAGACCAAGCTGCAGATGTGGCCTGATGATCGGATCATCTTTATCGTCTATGATGGCTCGATAAAGGTTTCGATCCAGGGCTATGAGCCCTTCGTCGCCACCAAGGGCTTCATGGTCAATGTGCCCTTCCGTCATCTCTATACGTTGGAAAATGTGGGCTCCACGCCGGCGGTGCGCTTTGAAGTGCGCCAGAACGGCTCGGAGCCGGTCTATCCGGCCAGCGAGACGCCCGATCCGGTCAAGGGTATGACCTATGTGAAGGTCACCGAATCCCCCGGCCCGGCGAAGGAGAAGGACTCCAACCCGATCTACGTCGACTACATGAAGGAGTTCAACGGCACGGATAAACGCTATGGCGGCAAGTTCGTGTGGGATGACCACTTCACCTCGAACATCCTGCGCGGTCCCGCCGCCAAGGAAGTGCCGCCGGATACCGAGAAGGGCCATTTCCATATCGGCATGACCGAGTTCTGGATCGTCATGGAAGGCTCCATCGGCATCAAGATCGAGGGCGTGCCCTATTTCCACACCGAGCCGGGCGACATTATCACCGCGGCCGCCGGCCGCTGGCATCGTGCGGGCAACGACCCGAGCGCGCCTTGGTCGACCCGCGTCCCGATCAATCCGCGTCCGCCGATCCTTCACAATTTCGAAGCGAAGGAATAGCGGTTCGCCCCGTCTGACGATCAACCCCGCGTCGCAAGATGCGGGGTTTTTCTTTTGTGCAAGTGCGTTGTGTTAGCGTTACCGGTTCGCAATTTGCCGAACCGCGCTCTATCCGAATAATGAAATTTTGCAGCCTCCGCCAATTCGGGCTAGTTTGTGGCAATCGTGGCCGGAGGTTTTCGGGCGCGAGGGGGAGAGCTGCGTCGTGCCGGCGATCGCGGACAGGAACAGCTAACAAGAACAAAGAGTTGTCATGAGACCATTGCTTTTCACGCTATTGGCCTGTGCCGCCACCTCCGTTTTTGCTGCCGATTCCCTGACCGCCGCCGCGCCCGCACCGGCGCCTGATGTTGCCAGCCTGGACCAGCAGTTCCACGACACGGTTCAGCCCTTCGTCGGCAAGTACTGCGCCGGCTGCCATGGCGGTCCCATGCCTACCGGCCAGTTCAACCTTAAGGGCTACACATCGCTCGATCAGGTAAAGGCCGATTTCCCGCGCTGGCAACTTCTGGCCCATCGCCTGAGCGCCCATGAAATGCCGCCCAAGCGCATGCCCCAGCCGCCGCAGGCGGAGATCGACAAGATTATTGCCTTTGTCCATGGGGTGGAGGCGGGCGAAATCAGGGCCCATGGCGGAGATCCCGGCCTGGTATTGGCGCGCCGGCTGTCCAATGCTGAATATGACTACACCATTCGCGACCTGACCGGCCAGGATTTGCAGGTCGCTCGCCAGTTTCCGATCGATCCCGCCAACACCGCCGGTTTTGACAATTCGGGCGAGTCGCTGACCATGTCGCCGGCGCTGCTCAACAAGTATTTGCAATCTGCCCGCCAGGTCGCGGACGATCTGGTACTCACGCCGGACGGTATCGATTTCGCTCCCCACGCCATGCTGGTGGAGACGGACCGCGAGAAATACGCGATCCAAAACATCATCGGCTTTTATGAATCCCAGCCGACCGATTTCGCGGATTACTTTCAAGCCGCCTGGCGCTTTCGCTATCGCGCCCAACTTGGCCAGCCCAAGGCCAGCCTGGCCCAGATCGCGGCACAGCAAAAAATCAGCCCCAAATATCTGCCCAAGGTGTGGGCGATCCTGAACGACAAGGACGCCGTCGGCCCCATCGCCAAACTGCAGGCAATGTGGAATGCGCTGCCTACGCCTTCTTGGCAGCTGGCCCAGTGGCAGGAGGCCCAACTGCGGGCCGACTGCTTGCACATGCGCGAATTCGTCGTGAAAATCCGCAGCCATACCGCAGTGCAATTCGCCGCGCCCCATGTGGAAGGTCTGCCTGGCCAATCGCAGCCCCTGCATAATTGGCGCCTGAAGGAATATGCCGCTTCTCATCGCCAGAGCGATCCGCAAGCCCTGCGCGCGAACAATGAGCCGGCGCCGGCGCTGCAACCGGTGCCGCCTTTCCCCAAATTGCACGCCGACGCTTCGCCTCGTTGGGCAATCCTGATGAACAATGCGCGCGCGACGGACAACGACGTTACCTATCCCGCGGGTCAGAAGGCGCGTTATGTGGCCGCGTTCGCCCGCTTCGCCGATGTCTTTCCCGACACCTTTTATGTGCGCGAGCGGGGCCGCTATTGGCCCGATAATTCCGTTGATCAGGGCCGTCTTCTCAGTGCGGGCTATCATAATAGCGGTGGCTATTACCGCGACGATACCGCTCTGATGCAGCTGATCCTGGACAAGAGAGGCCAGGATCGGTTGAACCGGCTGTGGGACGAGTTCGACTTCGTCGCCGACCAGACCGCCAATACCTGGACCCAATATTATTTCAACCAGAGCGGCGAAGTGGATGGCAATGGCGACGAATCCGGCTCGCCGCGGCCCGAACACAACAAGATCACCGATACAGCGGTGATTATGGGCTTGCGCGACAAATATCTGGCAAAGGCCGCCGCTGATCCCAATGCCAGCAAGGATGCCGCCGAGGCCATCCGCTATAATTTTGCGCGCATCGACGGCGTGTTGCGCCATGTCGAACAGGAACGCAAGGCCGCGGAGCCCAGGCAGATTCAGGCGATGCTGGCCTTTGCCCAGCGCGCCTATCGCCGTCCGATGACGGAGGGTGAGAAGAAAGACCTTCTGACCTATTACAGGACGTTGCGCGACAAGAACCAGCTCGGCCACGAAGACGCGTTGCGGGACTGCGTCGTCAGTGTGCTGATGTCGCCGGATTTCCTGTACCGCTTTGATCTTCAGTCGGCGGCAGACAGCAAGGCCAAGCCCGCCGCCGGCAAGGCCTACGCGGCGGTGCCGCTATCTCCATACAGTCTGGCCAGCCGACTAAGTTATTTCTTGTGGTCTTCCATGCCTGACAAGGAGCTTCTGGACCACGCCGCCAAGGCAGACTTGTCCCAGCCCAACGTGCTGCTGGCGCAGACACGTCGCATGCTCAAGGACAAGCGCATGTCGGGGCTGGCGACTGAGTTCACCGGCAACTGGCTGGTCTTCCGCCAGTTCGAGAGCAACAATTCGGTTGACCGTCAGCGCTTCCCCACCTTTGACGACGACCTGCGTGAAGCGATGTTCCAGGAACCGATCCGCTACATGGACGACATCATTGCGCGTGACGGCTCGGTGCTGGATCTGCTTTACGGCAATTACACTTTCGTCAATCCGCCGCTGGCGCGCCATTACGGCATGCCCGACGTGTCCGGCGCCAGCAGCCACTGGGTGAAAGTCGATAACGCCAGCCAGTATGGCCGGGGCGGCATTCTTCCCATGGCGGTATTCATGACGGCCAATTCGCCTGGCCTGCGCACCAGTCCCGTCAAGCGCGGAAACTGGGTCGTGCAGAAGGTTCTGGGCATCCGCGTGCCGCCGCCGCCGCCGGTGGTGCCCGAGTTGCCCAGCGACGAATCCAAGACCGACGCGCCGATCCGCGAGATGCTGGCCCAGCATCACAAGAATCCGTTCTGCGCCTCGTGCCATGAGCGGTTCGATTCCTTTGGCCTGGTATTTGAAGGTTATGGCCCAGTTGGCGCCAAGCGCGACAAGGACCTGGCCGGCCGCCCTATCGATGCCTCCGCGGTGTTCCCCGGCGGAGTCGAGGCGGTGGGTGTTGCAGGGCTGAAGAATTTCATCCGCTCCAGCCGCCAAGAGAATTTCGTCGACAATCTTTGCCGCAAGCTTTTGGCCTTCGCCCTCAATCGTTCGCTGGAGATGTCGGATGACGAGCTGGTGGAGAAGATGAAGGCAAACCTTGCCGCCAATGGCTACCGATTCAGCGCATTAATCGAGACGATCGTGCAGAGCCCCCAGTTCCTGGACCGGCGCGTGACCGTGGAAGGAACGGCGCAGAACACGCCCAAGGCGGACAGCCCAAAGTCCCAGACCCCGTCTCCCCTTATCAAGGCAAGCTTCAGAAAGGCGGATTAGCCATGACCAACCCGCGCTCTCCCTTTATCTCTCGCGCCTTTTCCCGCCGCGCCGTGCTGCGCGGCGCTGGCTGCACGATGGCGCTGCCCTGGCTGGAATCGGTCAGTGCGATGGCCGACGCGCCCAGTGCGGCGGATTTCCCGAAGCGCTTTGCCGTGATGTTCCTGGGCTGCGGCGTCAATGAGGATCATTGGAGCGCCGAAGGCCAAGGCGCGGACATGAAGCTCAGCAGGACGCTGATGCCGCTGGAGCCGCTGAAGCAGAAGATCAATGTGATCGACGGCCTCTATGTAAAGACCTTGACGAACGAAGGCATCCATCCGGGCCAGACCGGAAGCCTTCTGTCGGGCATGCCCATTACCAAGGGTGCAATCATCCATTCTGGGGTGAGCGTGGACCAGGTCATTGCCAACCAGATCGGCCAGGATTCACCCCAGACATCGCTGGTGCTGGCCTGCGAGCAGCCCATGACCGGCTATCACGAGACGAACTTCAGCTTGGCCTACAGCTCCCACCTCTCGTGGCAGACCCCTGACTCCCCGGTTCCGGTGGAAGTCTATCCGGCATTGGCTTGGGACAGCCTGTTCGACAATCGTGGCAGTCTTCTGAACCTGTCAGTACTGGACCGGGTCAAAGACCAGGCCAAGAGCCTGTCTACCAGGATCAGCGCCGTGGATCGCGGAAAGCTGGACGAATATCTCACCAGCGTGCGCGAAGTGGAAAAGCGCGTCGAGGTGACTCGCAAGGGGATGAACGACGCCGCCGACAAGGCCGGCAACAGGCCGCTGGCAGCGATGCAGCGCCCCGCCAGCGGCTTGCCTGAAGACCTGCGTGAGCATGCCAGGCTGATGTGCGACATCATTGCTGTAGCCTTCCAAACCAACAAGACCAAGGTCGCCTCGCTGATTATCAGCCGTGACCTGTCCGCGATGTACTATCCCTTCCTGAATGTGAAGGATGGCCACCACGCGGCCTCTCATAACAACAACTCTGACGACTACGAGAAGATCTCCCGCTTCCATGTGGAGCAATTTGCCTATCTGGCCACGAAGCTGGAGGGCATGAAGGAGGGCGACGGCTCGGTACTGGATCACTCCTGCCTGATGTTCCTTTCCAACATGTGGATCGGCCGCAAGCATGACAATTTCCGCTTGCCTCTGGTGCTGGCGGGTGGTTTGGGCGGCACTCTGCAAACCGGGCGCAGCCTGAGCTATCTGAACGAGGGGGAGGACAAGCGCAAGATGTGCAGTCTGTACCTGTCGCTGATGGACCGTTACGGCATCAAGCAAGATGCGTTCGGTGACGCCACAGAGCGTCTTGAACGCATCTGACCGCCGCGTTGGCCGGCGGGGCTGATGCTTGCAAACACTTATTCTGGTTTCGAATTGAGCGACGGCTGATCGCCGCGCGCGGCATTGCAAAAAAGATTGACGACCTTTGTTTCGTTCGCGTGCGTAAGGCCGTTCGCTCTTTCATGACTTCATCATGGAAAGTCGCCGCGTAACGGAAATGTTTGCGCTAACAATCCGCCGGCGAATAACCACCATATAAATATGGTCCGCGCCGTTGCGCTGCCACATGCATTTTGCATTTACCGCCCCGGACCGCGATGTTACCGTTTCATTCAGAACAGAAATCACCCAACCCCGGGGGGCGGTCATGGGGGATACCGCGCCAGGCAGCATCCTGCCTGCACACGGTGAATCGAGAAAGGACGTGCTGCGCGTTCTGGATGGTGCGGCCCGTGCCGTGCGATTCAGCCGCGAGCTGCTTTTTTCCGCGCTGGAAAATGTCGATCACGGCATCAATGTGATCGACTCGGCGCTTTCCTTGGTGGCGTGGAATTCCCGTTTTGTCGAACTGTTTCGCTTTCCGCCGGGCTTTCTGCGGGTTGGCATGCCGGTCGGGGAACTAGTTCGATTCCTGGCCCCGGCCGGCGCCAGCGAAGCGGAGATTCGCGACCTCATTGAGCGGCGCCTGGCGCCCATCCGGCACAAACAGACTTATATCGCCGAGCGGGAAATCCATGACGGGACCGTGATCAAGGTCATCGCCACCCCGCTGTCCAACGGTCGCTATGTAATGACCTACAGCGACGTTACCGGCCAGCACATGGCGACGCGGGCGCTGACCCAGGCCAACGAACAGCTGGAAGACCGCTTGGTCTCGAGCCGGCGTGATTTGGCGGCTGCCATCAACGAACTGGCATCGGCCAAGGAGTTCGCCGAACGCGCGGCCCTATCGCAGGCGCGATTCCTGGCCGCCGTCAGCCACGACCTGCTGCAACCGCTTCAAGCTGCCCGCCTGTTCATCGCCACGGCCGCCGATTCCAGCAGGGACGATTGCGGGCGTGCTCTAATGGCAAACGCCGAATCCTCGATTGCGACTGCGGACAGGCTGCTGAGGGCGCTGCTTAACCTTTCCCACTATGAAGTAGGCGGCAAGAAGCCGTCCGGCGATCCTGTGGATGTTGGCGCACTGCTGGCCGATCTGGAGCGTCAACTGGGCCCGATGGCCGAGGCCAAGAAATTGACCCTGAGGGTGGTGCCGACCGCGCGCTTTGCCTTATCGGAGCGCGACCTACTTCGTTCCGTCGTGCAAAACATGGTGGTCAATGCCATTCGCTACACGGTCGCCGGCAGCGTGGTGGTGGGCTGCCGGACCGATCCGATGGGACTTCGCATTGAAGTGTGGGACAGCGGTCCCGGCATTCCGGAGGATGCCATGGGTCGTATCTTCGAGGAATTCTCGCGCCTGGCGCCGGAGGATCAAGACCGGCCCGGCACCGGCCTTGGCCTTTCCATCGCCCAGCGCATCTGCCGCATTTTGGGTCACCGCCTGTCCGTGCGGTCCAAGCCTGGTGTGGGCAGCATCTTTGCCGTGACAATGGCCAGCACAATTCCCACCCGGCCCCTTGGCATCGCGCGCGTTGCCGGCGCCCTGACAGAGGGCTTTCGCATCCTGTGTGTGGATAACGATCCCGGTGTTCTGGAAGCGTTTGTGGCGATCTTTAGCCGCTGGGGCGCGCAGGTGTCCGCCGCCAAATCGATGAGCGAGGCCTGCGCTCTCGAAGGGCCGTGGGATGCGATCCTCGCCGACTATGAACTGGCCGAGGACGGTAACGGCCTGGACCTGATCGAGGTCCTGTTCGATAGCGCGCCCATTCATGCCTTGCTGGCGGCTGCACCCCACGACGCGGCGATGGAGCGGGCTGCCAGGCTGGGCATCGAGGTGATCCGCAAACCGGCCGCGCCCACCGTTCTGCGCGCGTTTTTGACCCGCGCCGTACAGGCCATGCCTAGGACATTTCCTCTTCGCTGAAAATCTGGCGGGCCAGAATCAATGCCTCGGTCCGGCTGCTGACGCCCAGTCGCCGATACATGGCGGTGACATAGGCCTTCACTGTATTTTCCGTCACACCCAACTGGAAAGCGATCTGCTTGTTGCGCAGTCCCTGGCAAAGTCCCATCAGAATGCGCAACTGGGCGGGCGAAAGCGAAGCGATGCAGCGCGCTCTTTCGCTCTCCGCGGCATTCTGGTTGGCGGGCTCCTGGGGCGGTGTCCAAACCTCGCCCCTCATCACCGCATGCAGCGCCGCTGCGATATCATCGCGACTGGAACATTTTGGAATATAGCCGGCCGCCCCCAGCGTCATGGCCCGTTGGATCGTCGTCCCGCCGCTGTTGGTTGAAACGATGACGGTGGGGATATGGGCGAAGTGGCTGCGCATCTGCATCAAGCCGGTGAAGCCGTCGCAATCGGGCAGTCGCATATCCAGCGTCACGAATGCGATATCGTCATTGTCATCCAGAACCCGGCGTGCGCCAGCCAGGGTTTCCGCCTCTGCAATTCGCATGTCGGGAAATTCGCTCCGGACCACTTGGCGCAGCGCCTGCCGGAACAGGGGATGGTCATCCACGATCAGCGCCAGATTCATCAGCTTGGCCCCACCTCAGGCTGAAGGAATACATTCGCATCTTCGATTGTGCCGATTTCGTGCTCGGATGCCAGCGCAAATATAGGCCAAAGTATACGGCTGGAGGAGATCGACTGTGACTGATGAGCACCACTGCTGTGCAGCAAAGCGTTCAATACACCAAAGTCTATATAGGTTCCCTCCGCCCTGGGTGTCAGGTTCCCCGCAAGCTGGCCCAAACCAGTAGAACATCCTTTAGGGGGGAATACCTGATGATTCACGGATTGACGACGACTCGCGTGCGCCTGGCAGGCGGCGTAGCCATGCTGGCCCTCAGCGCCGGCGCTGCGATGGCGCAGGGCGCGGCTCCTGGTGTGGAGCAGGTGATCGTGTCTTCGACCCGTCTGCAGAATGCCGGCTTTGACGCGCCGACTCCCACCACGGTGATGAGCGCCGCGGACCTGGAGAAGAACGCCCAGCCCAATATTTTTGAAGCGGTGACCCAGCTTCCCTCCCTGGAAGGCTCGTCGGGTGTGAGCTACAACACCGGTTCGACCACCACCGGTCTTCAGGG
>Ga0157370_10007953_pt1 | contig 11484 bp, 10 predicted proteins | sample C35metaG_FD_113463 | JGI IMG/M metagenome (GOLD analysis project Ga0157370, IMG submission 113463) | Corn rhizosphere microbial communities from Kellogg Biological Station, Michigan, USA - C3-5 metaG | ecosystem: Host-associated > Plants > Roots > Rhizosphere > Soil | place: USA: Michigan... | reverse complement strand
GCCCGTGGAATCGCTTTTCAACACCAACTTCAGAAACTTCTTTTATGCCTTACCGTGAGATTTTAAACTATACAGAAAAAGATTGGGAAGAAATTACAGAAGAATCATTCAAAATTATTTTTAGAGATTCATCCATTAAACGCACAAAGTTCAAAGGCATAAAGAGAAACCTTGCATTTATCAGGAATTAAAAATCAATGCCCGCTTTTAGCGTAACTCTTCCATTGGCATATTGATAATTATTGTAATCAACAGTACAAGGCGCCACAAGGCATTCATTAATCGAAGTTGTTTTAATATAAATTTCTTTGTACGAAAAACCCCCACTAAAAGTGATAAAATTATTCTTTTTTAAAGGGATTCGCATTCCAATTCCTATATCTGTGTAAACACCGCCTCTGAAATGATATGAACTATAATAATATATTTCTTTGCCGGGTTTATTCTTTTTATCATTAAAGTTATATCCGAGGTTGCCATAACCAAAAAGGGAGCGCTTTTTACCAATGTATATCCGCTGATCAAAAAATATAGGGTACGAATTATAAGGGTAGTAATCAGTTCCCATACCGATTCCCGTGAAGTAATTTTTCCAGGCAATTCCGTTTACGCTTTGAAACCCCCAGCCGTCAGCATTTTGGCCAATCAAATATTCCACCGCATTGATTGAACGGAAAGTTATTTTCCTTTTTTGAGCATATACACACATCTCTGCAGCAGTAAATAATAATATTAAAAATATTTTTCGCATATACCTTACCGTTAGTTGGCTATATTTATTTTACTTAACTCATGGATATTATTTACGTCAGCATAACTGAATTCGTATATGCCAGCCTTGGCCACCACGATGGCGATTCCGTTCCAGGCAATCACATCATACGTTTCCATGCCGCCGAATTGTTTTATGAGTTTTAAATTATTTACGTCAGATGCATCAAATACTTTCAGGCCATCTGTTCCATCGCAGATAAATAACAAGTCGCCATCCTTTGATAATCCCATCGGGCTCGTAAGATGATATATTTTCACCAGGCTTGCATCGGTAAGGTTATTGAGTTTTACAATATCCAGTTCATTATCGTAACCAAGACAAGTAGTACCCGAATGGAGCGTAATGTATGCATAAGTATCATCAGCTATTACAGGGTCGCACTGGCGTGCATGAGTAAACTCACCAACCTTTTGAGGACTGGAAGGAGATGCACTAACATTATAAATAAACGTGCCATTATTAGAACCAACAAACAACTTATCTTTAAAAGGATAAATGGTTTCCACATGATAATCTACCAATGACTGGCCATTATATGCCGGATTATCGGGAGTAGTAATGTTAAAAACATTCAGGTACATATCATCAACCGTATATAAATAATCATTTACAATTGCAAACCGCGACATGGAGCCGGTGATGCCAACCGGGTTGCTCATCTTATTACCATTTTGCATAGATGTAGTTGCATTTGCATAATAAATGCCCATCGGAATTGGTGGATATATCTGTCTTGAGCCGGAGCAATCTTCCATAATGGTGGTATCGTGCCGCTTCCAGTCATAAATTATTTGTGCACTATCGCCAGAGAGATAAGCATAGCCGTAATACCGTTGCGGAAAAACACCACTGATAATATTTTTCTTTACAACATGGGTAGGGTCAGAAATATCGAGCACCACCAAATCAGTATAAAGGTCAGCATACAAAGTATTTCCTTTTATGGCAATATCCACATTGCCCGGAATATCAATAAAACCAATATTTTTAGGAGATGAAGGATTGCTGTTGTCAATTACATGAATTCCTTTGTTGAGTTCATTTAAAAAAATATAATTGCCGAGCAATACCATCTTACCCGGTTGCTGAATATCCGTAGCAGGATTGCTTTTAATGTTGGCCCTTACTTCGGCACTGGTTTTATATAATGGCTCAAACCATGTGTAAGTGTATGAATGTTTGCACGTGTCTTTAACGCATCCGCTTAATAAAGAAAACAGCGCCAGCAATGCGGTGCATACTGCTGTTGATTGAATCTTTCTCATTGTAATGATTTTAATGGTTGACAATTGGTTTCTCTAAACCGTTGCACGACTTAATTATTTTTTTAAAAGAACTGAAACGTTTAATCCTGCAAATACAAAATGCGCATCATTATACAACCCGCCTTTTGCAACACGCGATAAATGATAGGACATATACGGGCCAATCAACAGGGGCATTTTCTTTTGTGCAAAAAGTTCAACTGTTGCGCCTGCATCAATACCTGTTTGTGTTTTATTGAACAAAGAATTATCATGGTAATAATAACCATTGCTATAATTCAACTGCAGCGCATCGGTATGAATCAATTGCGAAATGGATGCGCCTGCCTGTAAAAAAATGGGTATAGATTTGCTTTTGTTAAGCTGAAATTTTATGCCAACAGGAATCGAAATAAAATCAAAATGATTTTGATAATTTTTTTTGGCGCTCATAAACACATTCGGAATACCTGAGCTATCAAATGTTTCATTACTTATATTATATGCGATGAAATTTAAGCCCGTCTGAAATGCCCATTTATTGTTTATTTTCTTTTCTGCAAAAATACCCGTCATAAATCCAAATGCAGATTTCATAGATGATGAAATAACTGCTCCTGGTGAACCAGTATATTGGCCTGCTGAATTGAAATAAGCCGCGGGGAATGCATTATTCAGTGCAAGAAAGTTACTTCCCACCCCGGAAATGCCCGGTATAAGTGTGATTCCAAACTGCCATTGGTGTTGTAAGTTTTGATTTTTAACTTTTTTTGCTGCAACGATAGTATCTTTTGAAGTTGCTATTTTTTTATAACCATTAATAATTTCTTTTGTGAAAAGATTTATTTCCTCCATACGCTTTTTTCCATCTATACTTTTTACATGCCCCGGCATTGCTTGTGGAGATGCTGTTTCTGATTGATTTGTAATAAGTATATCAGATGAGGCTTTTCCCATTGTTTGTAAAGCCTGCTGTTGATGACCTATCATAACGGTAATGGGTAAACGAAATCTTTTTGATATGATTGATTTGATTGGTGCAGCACTAATAACAGTGTTTCTTCGCGATGAATTGTTTTGTTCATTTGTAAAAGTATCATCGCGTAAGTTTGATTGTGGAGATTTATAATTTTCTTCCTTGCTCCTTTCCCTGATATTTTTTTGACCGGCAGTATTTGTTTTGCTCCCATCGAAACTATTCCATACCCAAAAGCCTCCGCCAGCAACGCATCCGAACAAGAGCAACAGCAGCCATCTCCGCGAAGGCTTGCGCTGCCTGATTCGCTCTTCCACATTTTCCCATACAGCATCCGATGGCTGCATCTGCAACTCATTCATCTTTTGCTGTACTTGTTTTTCAAAATTATTTTCTTCCATATCGCATTGCTTGTTCGTTTGATGAAAATTTTTCTATCCATTCAACCAAGAGGGCTCTTGCCCGCGCATATTGTGAACGCGATGTGCTATCGCTGATGCCGAGCATTGCGGCAATCTCCACATGCGTATAACCTTCCACGGCATGCAGATTGAATATTGTTTGAAAGCCCGTGGGCAATTGCCGTATCAGTTCTGCTAACTGCTTTGCATCCAGTTTTATCACCGGGTCATCAGCAGACACAGGATGCAACGACATTTCGCTGAATGATAGATCATATTGGTATCGCTTACTGGTTTTTAAATAAGTTAATGCTGTATTCACCATTATCCTTCTAATCCATCCGCCCAGTTCGCCTTCAAACTTGTAAGTACCTATATACTTAAACACTTTTACAAAACCTTCCTGCAATATATCTTCCGCGTCTGCAAGGCTTTTGGTATATCTATAACATATCGCCAGCATGGCAGGTGCAAACAAGTCGTACAATGCCCGTTGCGCCGCAGGCACCTGTTTCATGCAATCATTCACCAGCTTTTTATGATCCATATCCTCATTGTTGACAACTGACAACAAAATATCGTTGCACGGGAAGAAATAATTTTTTTCAGTTCAATCAGTGGCTTTAGTGTAGACATCAGCTGCGGTTCCGACTGTTACGGGGTTCCGCCCCGCCATCCTTGTTATACTGCTTGTCGGAGAATGATCAGGGCAAAATCAAAACATAATTCAGTCATGGTTTGACAGGCTCACTATGAAAAATCCCATCGACAATCCTTTTTCTTTTTATAAAATCTCGTTAATTTACCTCGTCGCTGCATGCTTTGTAATGATGTATAATTTCACTAATTTTTTTTACGAAATCTTTTATTGATAAGAAAAATAATAATGTAATTTGCTCTAATGTTACAGCGGCTGCACATACAGAACTATGCCATCATTGATTCTATCGAAATAAATTTTTCACCCCATCTCAATATTATAACCGGTGAAACAGGCGCCGGAAAAAGCATTCTAATGGGTGCGCTGAATCTTATACTGGGTGAGCGTGCAGATACTTCGATGCTGTCGGATAAAGGGAAGAAATGTTTTGTGGAAGGAACATTTGTTACCGCACACAAGCCCGTGATAGCGTTTCTGCATCAACACGAACTTGATCATGATGATGAAATAGTGTTGCGAAGAGAAATAGCAGCAAATGGTAAATCGCGTGCATTTATTAATGATACGCCGGTTGCATTAAATCAATTAAAGCAATTGGCTTTGCTGTTGGTAGATCTTCACCAGCAGTTTGATACACTGGAACTGGCTGATAACGATTTTCAGCGTGATGTGATAGATGCATTGGCCAGCAATGCAAAAGATATAGAACAATATCAATCCGTTTATAAAAATTACCGGAATGTTTTGAATGAATTGAATCAGCTAAAAGAAGAACAAACTGCTGCCAATAAAGAATTTGATTACCACCAGTTTTTATTTGATGAACTGAACGATGCCAACTTTTCAGAAAATGAGTTGGAGAACATTGAGGCAGAAATAAAACTGATGAGTAATGCTGAGAATATTAAAACTATTCTTGCTGAAGCACACTTTAGTTTGGAAGAAAGTGAAACACCCATTGTACAACACATCAAATCTATTCTTAACAAACTGCAAAGTATTGAAAAGTTTAATGACGGAATTGTAACGCTGAATAAACGATTACAAATTTTACAGGTTGAGCTAAAAGATATTGCTTCTGAAATTGAATCAATCCATGATAAAGTGGCCTACAACCCCGAAAGAATAAATTGGCTGAATGAGCGTATGGCCATGGGTTACCGGCTGCTGAAGAAGCATGGTGTTGCTACTACTGCTCAATTGCTGGAAATAAAAAATGAATTAGCCGCAAAGCTGGAAAAGGTAACCAATCTTTCCAATGAGATTGCTGCACGCGAAACATTATCGGCAAGCTTGTATAATGAGGCATTGAATATTGCAGAAAAAATTTCTGTAAAACGCCGGAAGCAAATAAAACCATTTGAAGAAAAAGTAAATGCTTTGCTGAAACAGGTAGGCATGACCAACGCAAGAATAAAAGCAGAAATACTGCCAGCCCGTGAATTGAATTTATTTGGTAATAACACAATAGAATTTTTATTCAATGCCAATGTTCCTTCAATGCATACTGAAAGAAATCAACGCTTTGAGCCTTTGCAAAAAGTAGCAAGCGGCGGCGAATTGAGCAGGCTCATGTTAAGCATCAAATCCCTCGTTGCAAAAAGTATTCAATTGCCTGTATTAATTTTTGATGAGATTGACACCGGCATCAGCGGCGAGGCGGCGAGGCAAGTGGGCATTATTATGAAAGAATTGTCTGCAGCGCACCAGATAATAGCCATTACGCATCAGCCGCAGATAGCTGCAAAAGCCGAAACTCATTTTTTTGTGTATAAAGAAATAGCAGGAGATAAAATTATTACCGCTATAAAAAACTTAAATGCAGATGAAAGAATTACTACGATTGCCAAAATGATGAGCGGCGAAAAGCCTACTGCTGCTGCATTTGAAAATGCCAGGGAGATGATGAGGAATTAAAAATTAAAAAGTAAAAATGTAAAATGAGAAACAGGTAAACTACTGAGATTATTTGCGTTTTGTTCTTTAAAAAATTATCTGAAAAACATTACACCTAATTTTTGTTTTTTTTAAAAAAAATATTAATTGTCTTAATAATAATTGCAGCTATGTATTTGGCATATATGGCTGTCAGTTTTCTGAAATCAAAAATCAACACTCATAGAAATGTCCCCGCATTTTTGGTGCTGTTGCTGCTCACCTTCGTTTCGGTGTTTGCAATTATTTTATTTCTGGGATTTATTTTTAGCAGGTACAGAAATTTTTTCTTTCATCATTAAGTAAAGTATTTTTGATCACAGATTATAACAAGGAACAAGTTGCAAGTTTCAGGTTACAAGTTTCAAGAATAACCAGTAACTAGTAACCAACAACAAATCACCAATTAACCATTTAACAATAAAATATGTACAACTTACTCAAAGGGAAAAAAGGAATAATTTTCGGTGCGCTCGATGAAAAATCCATTGCATGGAAAACTGCATTGAAATGTTATGAAGAAGGTGGAGAAATATTATTGACCAATGCGCCGGTGGCTATGCGTATGGGCGAAATCAATAAACTTGCAGAAGCAATAAAGGCGCCGGTAGTGCCCTGCGACGTGAGCAGCAATGATGATATGACTAACTTAATCACCAAGGCAAAAGAACATTTCAATGGGGGTGTTGATTTTATCCTTCATTCCGTTGGCATGAGCCTGAATGTGCGCAAAGGGAAACATTATACGGAGATTGATTATGGTTTTAATCAAAAGACATTGGATATTTCTGCAACAAGCCTGCACCGGTTGCTGGCTACCGCCATGAAACTGGATGCAATCAATGAATGGGGCAGCGTGGTAGCATTAACTTACATTGCTGCGCAAAGAGTATTCCCTGATTATAATGAAATGGCTGATGCTAAGGCATTGCTTGAAAGTATTACCCGGAGTTTTGGTTATCATTATGGCATCAAAAAACATGTAAGGATTAATACCATTTCTCAATCGCCCACGCGCACTACCGCGGGCAGCGGTGTTAAAGGATTTGATGGATTTATTAATTATGCAGAAAAGATGAGCCCTCTTGGAAATGCAAGCGCTGAAGATTGCGCCAATTATATCGTCACCTTATTCAGTGACCTTACCCGGTATGTTACCATGCAGAATCTTTTTCATGATGGCGGATTTTCATTTACCGGAGTTACACAGAGTGTGATTGAACAAATGGAAAAATAATAAAAGGTAAAGGCTTATTTATTTAACCTGTTTTGCTTTTTATTTTTTTGTAGCGGTAATAAAACCAAATGAAATATCCAATTGAAAAAGCAATTAAAACTGTTTGCTGCAATACAGTAAAATTTTTACTACCAATATCATGTATTAAAAAAATAGAAATAAGAACCGCAAAACATACAAACGAAAGTAGTAGGCTTATTTTAGGGTTTATTTTTGGAGTTATCCATTTTTTTATTAAAAATGACGAAATAAAGAAAATAACTGCAATAGCTGCAATAATTAATATCCATTCCATTATTTAAAAATTTATTCTAAGGCAAATTACAACTTAATAAGTTTTACTTTTTATAAAATTGTTATAAACAAAAAACCGCTCAGTTAAGAACGGTTTTTTTACTTTTTACTTTTTAATTTAATACTCATCCTCATTAAAAAAGAAATCTTCCTGGCTCGGGTAGTCGGGCCATATATCTTCGAGTCCTTCATAAATTTCTCCGCCATCATCTTCCAGTTCCTGAAGGTTTTCCACCACTTCAATAGGAGCTCCGCTACGGATTGAAAAATCTATCAGTTCGTCCTTAGTTGCCGGCCAGGGTGCGTCTTCAAGGTGTGAGGCTAGTTCTAAAGTCCAAAACATAATTTATTATTTTTTCGATAAAACAATTATTCAGGGGTTTAAATTTTTCGCAAATGTAGAAGTAAAATCGGTATTACCAAATAATGTTTTTGTAATCGTTTTTTTCATTAACGAATATTTGTAAAAACATTGTGTGTATGTGTTTAATTTATTTTTTATATTGATGATAATTGAATTTTAACTTACATTGGCAAAATGTTACAGGCGAAACAAATTTTTAAAAACTATGGGTCACTGCAAGTGTTGAGGGGCGTGGATCTTTCGATAGGCAAAGGGGAGATTGTAAGCATTGTAGGTTCCTCCGGCGCCGGGAAAAGTACATTGCTGCATATAACGGGCACATTGGATCGTGCGGATAGAGGAGAACTTATTATTGATACTACTTTAATAGCCGCTCTTAGCAGCAAAAAATTAGCTGCATTCCGGAACAGGCATATTGGTTTTGTTTTTCAGTTCCATCATTTGCTACCTGAATTTTCTGCTATTGAAAATGTTTGCGTGCCCGGGTGGATAGCAGGAAGAAAAACAAAAGAAGTACATGATAAAGCATTATCATTATTAGAACTGCTCGGGCTTAAAGACCGTGCAGAACATAAGCCCGGCGAGCTTTCCGGCGGAGAACAACAACGAGTGGCTGTTGCCAGAGCGCTTATAAATAATCCATCTATCGTGATGGCTGATGAACCAACCGGCAATCTCGATTCTGCCAATGCAAAGGAATTGCACAAATTATTTATTGACCTTAGAAACCAGTTGCAACAAACTTTTTTAATTGTTACGCACAACGAAGAACTTGCTCAAATGAGTGACAGGATTCTGCACATGAAAGATGGAAGGATGCTTGGGCAGTAAGTTTTGGAGGTTAGAATATTTGGGAGTTTAGGGGCTTATACAATTTAGATTAAGAAGCGAATCGTTATTATCTTTTTCCATCCACATCGTCAATGAATCAATCAATACTTTCCAATCAATTTTAAGAAATCTCTTGCACCCGGTGACGGGCGCCAAAAAATATTACTACAATATTTTCTATAAGGAGTATCCAGATAATATCCTGCAAACTGTCCACCAACTCTCTTGAGGATTCGGAAATATTTTCTAATTGTTGTTTTGCTTTTCCCGGTTCATTCAATTGTTTTTTTACTACCTCGCTCATAATGGCAATTTTGGTAAGACCGCTTCCGAGGTTATCGTGCATATCGCGGCTGATGCGGTTGCGTTCTTTTTCGATGGCCTGGTCTTTTTCCAATTGCAATAATTTTTCTTTTAAATTCCGCTGCGATATATAACGCACCACAAAACCAAAAATCAAAATTGTTATAACAGACGCCAACGCTATAAACCAGGTTCTTTGCCAAAAGGGAGGAAGAATTTCGAATGGTATTGAAATTATGTTAGGAGCTGCAACCCCATTAGCACTTGTGGCTTTAAGCAGAACGGTATATTTGCCCGGAGATAAACTGGCATATTGAATTTCGCCGGATGTGCCCACATAATGCCAGCCCGTATCAATACCCCGAAGCATACCATAATACTGGTTGTTGAGCGGGCTTGAAAAATCAGGAAGCGCCCATTTGAATATAATATTGCGTGATGGATATTTGAATTGGAGATGGCTATTTTGCTCCACAGAAATATTATTGGAAACAATTTGGGTTACCTGGATGGGCGGCACATCCGCAATAGCGGAAAGAAATTTTGCAGGATCAAAGGAGGTGATAAAATCCCGGCTACCAAACAACATTGTTCCGTTGCTGCAGCAAAAAAGTGTACCATCCATATCATTGTTCACCAAACCATCAGCAGTAGTAAAGCGGCGAAAAATATTTGCAGCTTCATTGTATGCTACAAGGCCATTTTTTGTAATGATCCACCAATTACCTTTTTTGTCGGGCCTGAGGTCATAAATCTCTTTATTCATCTGAGGAGGCAATTCAATTTTTTTCAATTGCATGCTATTCTCGTTCCATTTGAGCAAATAATGATTTGTGGCGCTGTACAAAAATCCATTTTTGTAAAAGACAGATTGTGTGTGCACCAATTTGCCGAGCTCTTTTTGAAAAGGGATAGAAAAATTGTTTTTCTTCCAGTTGTATAAAATGATTCCTTCATCGAGGTCAGCCATCCAGATATTTCCATTTTTATCTTCCGCGGCAGATGCGATTACAAGATTTTTTATTTTTCCGTTTGTACCGATAAACCCCGGTCATATTCTGAAACACTTGCCTGTGGCGGTATCCATCGTCCAGATGCCACTTCTCCAGGGGAATAACCAAAGTGTATTTTTTGAATCAAAAAAAAGCGCTGTGATAAAATTTCGCGGAAGTGAATTGCTATCACTTTCATTATGACACATCCACTTTGCTTTTCCATTATCTGCATTTAATTTAATGATCCCTTCGGAAGTTCCCATCCAGAAAGTATTATTATTGCGAATAGACAGCGTAAGAGCAGCAGCATTGATCTGATTTTTATTTTCCGGATTGTGCATTTGAATTAGATAGCTAAAATCTTTTTTCAGGTTCCAGTCATCATCAAATATTTTTAAAAAACTTTTTCCCTGGCCTCCCACTATCAATAAATGGTTCCATTCATTAAATACTGCGTCCTGGGTGGTTATTTCATTGGTAAAAAATCTATGCTGGAAAAATTGTCGTTGCGGGTTGTAAATATAAAGACCCGAAGAAGAGGATAGCCATATCCAGCCATCAGGAGATTTATAGCAGGGTTCCATATCCGGAATTTCCGGCGATTGCGAATGCATTCTATAATTGAAATATTTATTTGATCCCGGATTAAATGCACGCAACTTACCATCCAGCCATAATTCAGATTGGCCATTTGGTTGCGTAATTTCATTGATGCATCTTACAATGTTTGCATGATCCAAATTGTCAGAATAATGAAAAACCTTTCCTGTTTGCCGATTCAATAATTCTAATCCACTGCTCCAGGTGCCGGCCCAAATTTTTTTATCATCGCTTTCAAAAACATACGTAAATAGTTTCTGGTAATGGTCATCGTTCAATGCGCTGATCTCTTTTTTGAAAATGAAATTATCCAGATTAAAAGACCATAACCCATCGGAGGAAGAAATCCATAATTTGTTTTCATCTTTATCACAAATAATATGTGTAAGCCGGTTACTTAAAGAAATGTTGTTATCATCAGTGGCGCTAATGTAAAAATGTTGAAATATATCATTCGCAGCATTGAACAGCAATAATCCTCCATCAGTGCTGCACCATATCCGGTTGTTTTTATCAATCACAATACCATTTATGAATTTTGAATTTCCATAAGGGCTACCAGGTGGCGATGCAGTAATAAATTTTTTTTTATTTTTTAAATAACAGGATAAGCCTTCCGGTGTTCCAATCCAAATGTTGCCCAGTGTATCTTCAGCAAGGCAATTCACATCGCTGCTTATAATTGAATTACTGTCTGCATCATCATGCCGGTAAATGGTAATAGAAGATCCATCCATAAGATTTAATCCATCGGAAGTGCCGATCCAAACAAATCCTCTTTTATCTTTTAAAACACATTGCACATGATCATCGCTAAGCCCATTGGCTTCTGTTATTGAATAAAGAACAATATTATTATTGCGCGTTT
>Ga0157370_10007950_pt1 | contig 11489 bp, 7 predicted proteins | sample C35metaG_FD_113463 | JGI IMG/M metagenome (GOLD analysis project Ga0157370, IMG submission 113463) | Corn rhizosphere microbial communities from Kellogg Biological Station, Michigan, USA - C3-5 metaG | ecosystem: Host-associated > Plants > Roots > Rhizosphere > Soil | place: USA: Michigan... | reverse complement strand
TGCTGACGGCACGTATTCCAAGGACAGTCTGTATTCATTAATCGACTACCTGAACCCGAACGCGACAAGGGCTTTTCTGAAGACCACTCATGAAGAGTACAAGAGACTTTTTGGCGACGAGTTCGGAACGACAGTGCTTGGCTTTTTTGGAGACGAGCCAGACTACACCGGTTTTAAACCCTGGACTCCTACTCTGCTCGATCAGTTTCGACAACAGAAAGGGTACGATCTACAGCCGTATCTTCCGTTGCTATTCGCTCCGAAGATGTTGCCGGAGGCCTGGAGGATTAAGGCCGATTATTGGGATGTATGGAGCGGAATTTTCAGTAACAGTTTCTTTGGCGTACAGTCGGCGTGGTGTGCACAGAATAACCTGGAATATCTCGTTCATTTGAACCATGAAGAACTGATGATCAATCTATCGCGCGGCGAGGATCTGATCCGCAACGAAGGCGATTTCTTCCGGGATATGCGCCATGTCCAAGTTCCTGGAGTTGATAACCTCAACCAACTGAGGCCCGAGTTGGTCAACGCCGAAGATCCCACTTATTCGACAAATAACAATTTCCCAAAGCTCGCATCATCTGCCGCACACCTGTTTGGCCGACCGAGGACGTGGTCGGAAGAAGGAGGCGGACTGGGGATTGATAACAAGTTTCAGCTGGATTACCAATTGGTGGAAGGCATCACGGCCCTCCAACTGCACATGGGGGGCGGCGGCGTACCGACCCGTCCTGCGCCAAACTTCTCCATGCTCGCCTGGTATACCAACCGGGCTGGCTATCTGATGTCGATCGGCCGTCCCGCTGCACAGGTTGCACTCTATCACCCGACCAGCAGTATGTGGCTCGGAGATGAAGATGCCGACAGAAGCACAACTAAATTATCAAAGCAGTTGCTCGAACATCAGATCGATTTCGACTATATGGATGAGCAGTCGCTAGCTTCGGTTGCGACTCTAGAAAAGGATGGCTTCCGGAACCTAAGCGGCCAACTTTATCGGGCAGTCATCATTCCATCGTCGATCGTCATCTCCCGAGCATCGCTCGACAGGTTGCGGAGATTTGAAAGTTCCGGAGGAAAGGTCATCTTCATGGGTAAGACACCGACGATGGTGGTCGATAAGACGTTCTTACATGCCGGAAACGCGCCCGATCTGAGCTTCGCTGTTCACGAGGCTTCGGGCGATCTGACACCAGCTGTGATTCAGACTCTTCCGAATCCGGACTTTGCTCTCGATAGACCTTCCCCCTCAATCAGGTACACGCATCGTCGATGGCAAGACGCCGATCTGTACTTCATCTTCAATGAGAGCAACGCCGAGCAGACGCGCACTGCGGTGGTCTCCGGGCATGGTCACGCGCAGCTCTGGGATCTGGGTACCGGACTGATCCATCCAATTGATGATGCGACCAGGCAAGGAGACGGTATGCGACTACCGCTCATTCTTGAACCATATGAGGCGCGAGTAGTCGTGATCGGGCCAATGCCACGGGGCATTTCCACGGCGGAACCTGTGCTTTCCAATCGGACTCCAATTAAGGAACTTGACGGTGACTGGACACTGAAGATCAACGGCCACACCTTTGCGGCGCCACTGAAGTCCTGGCAGTCTCTGGGAGTAACCGAAGCTACGAATGGCGGCATCTACACGAAAGAGTTCAACTTAGCTGCCGGGGAAAAGGGCAAGCGGCGTTTACTGCTTGAATGCACAGACGTGCGGGATTACGCGCATGTGCGGCTCAACGGTCAGGACCTCGATGCTCGCGGATGGCAGCCCTATCGCTGGGATGTTACGAAGGTGCTGAAACCGGGGAAGAATGTGATCGAAATTGAGGTACTAGCCGCGCCTGCAGCAAGAGCTCCCGCCCCTGTACCTATGAGTCCTGGGATCAATGCTACGCGGCCGAGCGGAGTTGGCGTGCGCCGAGGGAATCCAGCGCCTCAAATTTCGGGACTTGTAGGGTCAGTGCGGATCGTAGCCACGGAATGAGGAGCTTCGGATTTAAGTCTCTTCGAAGCTGTAGCGTGGGAGATCGGACAGATTTAGCGATCGCGAGTGTCCCTCAGATGCTCTCGCAACAGAAGATTCCCTCCTTGGAGAAAGAAGCAAACGACATAGGATTTGTGAAATTTGATTTGCTTATGCTCGATTCGTTGCAATTTTGTGTGTTATCTTCATTCCATGGCGGCTTCCGATACTACTAAACGGGAATTAATCGAATCCGCAAAGAAGGCCGGTGACGGGGATCAATATTTCTCTCGTGCGGTAAGCAAGAGTCTGGAAATACTGGAATTACTGCAGTCTGCTGGTCTACCGATGGGCCTCAATGAGATTGCACTTCGCATCCAGCTTTCGAAAACATCAGCATTCCGCCTTCTCCGGACGCTGGAAGTCTCACGCTGTCTGATCTCGACCGGCTCGGGGGAGTATCAACTCGCCATGGGGATCCATTCTATGGTGCCAACTCTGTGGCTGGCCCGGTTGTTCCGTGTCGCCAGCGCTCGCATACAGGAACTGAACCATCATCTGGGCGAAACGGTGAGTCTTGCAGCGCTATTTGACAATCGAGCCGAGGTGATTGCGGTGGTCGAAAGTCCGCAGTTTATCCGAATGAGCAATGTGGTTGGCCATATTCTTCCTCCCAATGCGAGTTCTCTCGGCAAAGTTATTACTGCATTTCAAACCGAGGAGCAGCGTGAAAAGCTACTGCGAAGCTACGGGTGCTATCGGTTCACCGAGCGGAGCATCACTGACAGGGTGAAATTGCAGGAGGAGTTTTCTCGGGTTTGTGCCGAAAAGTTTGCAACCGATCGAGAGGAATCCGTGGCTGACGGCATTTGCTTCGGAGTCCCGGTTTTCAACGCAGCCGGCGAGGTGAAGGTCGCCCTTAGCGCATCATTTCCTAAATCGCGGGTGCGAGACGGAGAGCACGAGAAAGCGATTATCGCTACTCTTCGTGAGACGGCGGAACAAATTTCAGCAGACCTCTGCCTCTCTCCAGTTCCCAATGACAACCTCACGTAGTTTGGCCGTCACAGGCTAGTTTTGGTCCTGATCTCAATACGAACGTGTATCGGGTTCTCTAGAAAGTGATGGCAGCCGTTTGGATGGCTCACCTTATCAGGATATTTGTTCCTATAAACATAGCTGCGGACTTCCACGATCCCACAAAGGTCCTCTAAAGACCACTATCTATTTAAGATAGTAGTCGGGACAGGCATGCTCGTAGAAAACGCATGGACAGACTTTCTGCTCGTATCCTATGCCTGTCCGCTCCTTCTGATCAGGAAAGGTCTTCTCGTCAGTAAGTCGCGCGACCACCACTTACGTCATAACATTGTGCGGTAACGAAGGAGCATTCAGCGCTTGATAGGAAATGGACAACAGCTGCGATCTCCTCTGGTTTGCCTGCGCGTTGCATCGGAATTCGATCTGTCATATAGGTGACCTGCGCAGATGTGAGCTGATCAAGTATCTGAGTGTGTACTACTGCCGGGGCAACTGCATTGACACAGACACCGCTGGTGGCGAGTTCTTTCCCAAGTGACTTCGTAAAGGCAATCACTCCAGCTTTCGCTACGGAATACGGTGACATGCGCGGGTTACCTTCTTTGCCCGCGATCGACGCCATGTTAACGATTCGTCCATAAGAGTGGCTGCGCATGTATGGGATGACAGCCCGACAGAAATTAAATACACCCGTTAAATTGACGGCGATGTTGCGCTCCCAATCTTCATCTGTCTGCTCCCATGCGAAGGCTGCTGGGCCGGCGATGCCTGCGTTGTTCACCAGGATGTCTATCCGTCCGGTCCGCTCGAGGATCAGCTCGACCGCGCGACGAACCGAGGACGCGTCAGCGACATTAGCGTCAATGGCAAATGCCCCATTGGGTAGAGCAGAAGCGACGTGTTGAGCACCTGCCATATTCAGGTCGACGACGGCGATCGTAGCTCCAGCAGCGGCAAGCCGGATTGCGATTGCCTCCCCGATACCAGTGGCAGCTCCTGTCACAATGGCAGTTTGTCCTTCTAAATTGAACATTTCCGCGCAACGGTTGCTTCGTTCGCTGCGGGTGCCCGTTACATTTTTTTCCAGCATCTACCCATCCTCTCAGACTGCATAACTTCATCGGCCACCCGCCAGTGGATTAAGTATCAAACTTCTCCCCGATACTTATCTTTCGTTTGGAGATCATTCTCCGAAGGCAGTGATTTGCGATGCGAAGCTCAGGCGGATTATATGGAGGCAAATTATCAAAGTCAATAATAGTGAAACGAGATAACGATTTATGTAATATTTTCCATTTAATGGCTTGACAGTCCGAGAGCGCGAAAGGTATTACATTACAGCAGCATTGGAGAGACATTATGGCGCTTCCTCAAGTGGACCGTAGAACCATGTTGAAGGCACTCGGATCTGTTGCTGCGGAGGTAGCGCTTTCGAACGTGGGATTTGCCAAGGGGCCCTTAAACTCCAGGCCAAAACCTTTGCGTGGCCTTTTCCCAATCGGCCAAACTCCATTTACTGAAGATAATAAGCTTGACGTCGGCTGCCTTGGCGCCGAGGTGAACTTCTGCAACCGCGCAGGCGTCCATGGCTTCATCTGGCCACAGATCGCAAGCGGATGGTCGACCTTATCGTCGAATGAGCGTTTTGCTGGAGCAGAGGCAATTCTCTCGGCTGGCAAAAGCGGCAAGACCGCACTTGTGATCGGGGTGCAGACCGAAGGGAATGACCTGTCGGGCGCAGTGGCTTACGCAAAACATGCTGCCAGGAATGGAGCGGATGGGATCTGTTCTCTTCCTCCTCAGGGGGACAATGCTACGGTGCTGGATTATTACAAGACGATTGGAAAAGCGACGGATCTTCCTCTCTTCGTTCAAACGAAAGGGGACATGCCCGTTGATTTCGTGGTCCAAATGTTTCGAGCTGTTCCCACGATGCGGGTGGTTAAAGATGAAGCCGGAGACCCCCTGGCGCGCATAACCGAGATTCGAGAAAAGACTGGCGACAAGCTTGCCGTATTTGCTGGAAACGGAGTTCGCGTCATGATCGAAGAGATGAGGCTTGGCTTTTCCGGATATTGTCCGGTTGTGGGTCTTTCGGATCTTTATGAGCAAGCATTCGACCTTTATGAGGCGGGAAAACAGCGCGAGGCATTCGACATGTTTGGCAGGATCCTGGCATTCGATTCGATTCCTCATGCCAATCAATATTTGCTGGTAGCGCGAGGAATCTTCAAGGAGACCACCAAATCCCGTCCGACGCCTGGAATGGGAGAGGCTCCGGGCAAAAAACAACCACCACTTAATGAAGCTGGCAAGAAGGTGATCCGCGACGCCCTTGATACCTATCTCAAGCCGTACTTGCGCGGTTGAGTTGAGCATTGGGTTAAAGGAGAATCGCATGCCGACCCCATTCGTACCCGCCTTTGCATGAAGTAGTTTTACAAGGAATCTTTTGTGGCGACTCCCTATGGATTGCGGGCTGTCGCTGGAGCAAGGAACTCAATTGCGTGATCTCCGTATGTTTTCGACGCTGCCTTTTTTGCGGCTACTTGCATTGACGATTGCTCTTGGTTTCGCGAGACCCCTTGTCTGGTCGCAAGGCGCATACGATTTGCAACAGCAGCGGCAGGATCGCCAGGCGCAGGAGCCACCAAAGCAATTTGTGCAAACTTGTACGCTGTGTCATGGCGGAGATGCAAAGGGCACCGATCGTGCGCCATCCCTCGTCAATAATGCCGATCTCCGGAGTATGCCAGACAGTGCCATTTCCGACATTATCCGAATGGGAAAAGGGGGAATGCCTGCGTTTCTCTTGTCCCCAGCGGAGATTGAGACGCTGACCCGTTATGTTCGGTTCCTTAACGCGACAAATTTGGAGACTACTGCTGCGGGCAACGCGAAGGCCGGTGAGAGCATTTTTTTTGGCAGCGGGCAGTGTTCCACCTGTCATATTGCGCGAGGCAGCGGAATCTCGCGTGGGCCGGATCTTTCAAGTGTTGCCAAACGACTGACAATTGCAGAAATGACGCAGTCACTGGTTGATCCAGGCGCGCATATCGCTACCGGCTATAGCATGGCATCGGTAACACTGAAAAATGGGAGTACGTTGCGAGGGTTTATCCGTGCGCAGGGCAGCCACGACCTGGTGTTGCAGGCGAGCGACGGCAAATTACACCTGCTTCTAAAGAGCGAGTATCGCGATTTGATACCGGACAAACTTTCAGCTATGCCGGCCTTTCAGGGAACGAAAGATCAGCAGCGTGACCTCATCGCCTTCCTGAGTCGTCTTAATGGAATTGAAACAGGACCGCTTCCCGAATCTCAGGCGGCAGTCACCCAGGAGGATATCGACCGGATTTCCCATCCGAGGGAAGGTGATTGGCCAACCTACAACGGCACCCTCGATGGGAACCGCCATAGCAATCTCAATCAAGTGAACCTGAAGAACGTTTCGAAGCTACATTTGCAGTGGACCTACTCGATTCCGTTCTTCGGTCTGGAGACGACGCCGGTCGTTGTGGACGGTGTGATGTACGTGACAGGGAACAACCAGGTATATGCGTTGAGCGGTAGAACCGGGCGTGAGATCTGGCGATACGAACGTCCCAAAAGTGAAAGAGCAACGATTTCGTCGGATGCCGCAATAGGCGTCAATCGCGGAGTAGCGGTGTTAGGAGAACGCGTTTTCTATCTAACCGACGATGCGCATTTGCTTGCATTGGACCGACTGACTGGCGCTCTGCTCTGGGATGTGTATACGCCGGAGGAGACGCAGCGCTACGGTGGTACCTCCGCTCCGCTCGTTGTGGGGAACCTTGTTATCACGGGAGTAAGCGGGGCCGACGACGGGATTCGAGGCTTTATCGCCGCTTACAAGGCGACCACCGGCGAACTGGCGTGGAGGCTTTGGACTGTTCCTAAGTCCGGTGAGCCGGGTTCTGAAACCTGGAACGGCTCTGCTCTCGCCCTTGGAGGCGGTGCAACCTGGCTCAGCGGCAGCGCCGATACAGAATCGGATGTTCTTTACTGGGCAGTGGGCAACCCACATCCCGATACCGATGGCGATGAGCGCTTGGGCAGCAATCTCTATACGAATAGCGATCTGGCAATTGATGTGAAGACAGGCAAGCTGCTCTGGCATTATCAATTCACTCCCCACGATCTGCACGACTGGGATGCGAACGAGCCGATTGTTCTGGTGAACGCGAAGTGGAAAGGCAAGGATCGCAAGCTGCTGTTGCATGCCAATCGCAATGGCTTTTTGTATGTCCTTGACCGCACGACCGGCAAACCATTACGGGCAATCAGGATGGTCGACAAGCTGAACTGGGCGAGCGGAATCAGTAAAGAAGATTGGACTCCCCGCCTGCTTCCGGCCAACGAAACCACGGAGCAGGGCGTAAAAACTTGTCCTTCGGTCAGGGGAGCGACGAACTGGTACTCGACAGCCTACAACCCTTCCACTCAGCTCTTTTATGTAATGACTGTTGAGGATTGTGGCCTATATCGCAAAGCGCAGCAGGGCGGCTTTGGAAGATTCGTTGATCCAGCTAACCCCCCACAAAAGATTCTTCGCGCGTTCAACATAGAGACGGGAAAAGTGGGATGGCAGATCGTACTCCCTGGCCCGGTTCAATCCAACTACTCGGGCGTCCTATCTACTTCGGGCGGGCTGTTGTTCTTCGGCGAAAGCAGCGGAGGGTTCGCCGCAGTGGATGCCCGCACAGGCAGGTATCTCTGGCATTTCGAGACGAACCGGCCGATCAAGGCATCCCCCATGACGTATGCCATTGCTGGCAAGCAATATATCGCGATCGCGTCAGGAGCGAACATCCTGTCGTTTGCATTACCGGAATAGATATATCAAGCCCATCGGCCTTTTAGGGCTGAAGTTTTTAGGCGGAAGCGGAATCGCTCTCATATATAGGTGAGCTTCAAGGCAGCACTAGTCGCAATAAATGAACAGGGAGAATATGGAATGAAAGAACGGACATCACGACGCGACTTTCTTGGCGCCTCAGCTGGATTTGCCGCGGCCGGTTTCGCCGCACTCGCCAATCCCATCGCGGCAGCTGCTCAGTCTGCAGGAGTGAAATCGGGAGACCTCCCCGATCTGACGATCAAGGAAGTCAAGATCTATGTTACGGATGTCAGCAAAGTTCACCGTCTGAACTCCACGGAGACAGGCGAGTTGATTTCGGTCGTTACGAATAGCGGGATCGAGGGCAATTACACGATTGGCGATCGCAACGTCACGGCAGGATGGCTTGAATGGGCCAAGCCGACGCTCGTCGGTAAAAGTGTCATCGACCTGCTTCCAACCCTTACCGCCACCACTGGTATGAAAGGTCCGGCAGGATTTGACGCGGCTCCTACTCGCCGCGGAGCTGGGAATTTCGGGCGCGCTTCCACTGGGCCGGGAATGACGTCGGCCTTTGCCGGTGCGGCCATTTTAGGATCCGGTCTATCGACCCGCGGCGGTGGGGCGTGGCCGAACTACTACACCGCAGCTGCCGATGTCTGCTTGTGGGACATTCTGGGCAAGGCGGTGAATCGTCCTATTTATCAGATTCTGCAGGGCGGCACAAAAACCAAAGACCGCCTGATGGCCTACGCCAGTTCTCAGCACCTGCCCACTGTGGAAGATTATGTGCCAGATGTGTTGAAGGCCAAGAAGCTTGGTTTCAAGGCTTACAAGATTCATCCCGGCGGAGGGCAGCATGCGAAGGGCCCGTCGATCCCAACATATCTCGGGCACATGGAAGAGATCCGAGAGGTTCGGAAAGCGGTAGGCGATGAGTATGTTCTGATGCACGATCCTGTTCAACGCTATAACCGCTTCGAGGCGATGACAGTTGGCCGTCTGTTGGATGAGCTCCACTACGCGTGGTATGAGGACCCGATACGAACTACAGATCAGCAGGGTCTAGTGGATTTATGCGCGGCGTTGAGTCTGCCGATCCACGTTGGCGAGTTTCTCTACTCCATTGCAGATTTCGCCGAGTACATCAAGCGAGATGCGCTGGATGTCGTGCGCCTGATCGCCGACAACGTGGGCGGAATCTCCGGCGCGATGAGAGTGGGTTTGTTGGCCGATGCACACGGGCTAGAGTGCACACCGCACAACTGGGGAAACGTCTCGGATCTGGCCTTGCACTTCCACGTGGAGTTAGCGCTTCCAAACGCTTACTGGTTCGAGATGCCTTTCCCGTCCGAGTATACCGACCGTCCTTTTTATAAGGACAAGTTCCGAATTGACCAAGATGGTTTCGTACTGGCTCCTACTGCTCCAGGACTTGGCTATCCGCTCGATATGGACGCGCTCGCCAATGTAACGAAGCGAATCGATCGTTAGATCGGTATCCAGAAGCGACGTAACCAACCTTAAGGAGTTCTTCCATGCAGCGCAATCGCTCACGACGTAACTTTCTCGGAGCCGCGGCCTTCGCAGCAACCGGGGCCGCGGCTGGACTCGCAGCTCTTGCCGATCCGATACATGCGGCAGCGCAATCGGTGGGCGTGAAATCGGGCGACCTGCCCGACCTGACGATCAAGGAGGTCAAGGTATATGTGACCGACTTAGGTAAGTATCACAGCCTCAATGGCGAACGGGGTGAGCTTATCTCGGTTGTCACAAATAGCGGTATCGAGGGCAATTACACTCTCGGCAATCGCAATCCCACGCAAAACTGGCTGGAGTGGGCGAAGCCCGCATTAGTGGGTAAGAGCGTCATCGACGTGCTTCCGATTTTGACTTCTACCTCCGGCATGAAGTCCACCTTCGGCTTCAACGGCGATTTTTCCGGTGCACGGGGCGGTGGTCCACGTTATACGGGAGCAAGCTCGTTCCATAACGCGCCGACATTGGGCAACGGCTCAGCTTTCGATACAGCAGGGGTCGGCGGTGGGCTCGTTACACACGCCGGAGGCATGTGGCCAAACTGGTACACGGCGGCCGCGGACGTGTGCCTCTGGGATATTCTCGGCAAGGCTGTCAATCGGCCAATCTACAAGCTGCTCGCCGGTGGTTGCGGCGGCGCGAAGAATCGTCTTATGGCCTATGCCAGTTCGACGCACCACGCGTCAATCGAGGATTATGCGCCGGAAGTTCTCAAAGCCAAGGCGGAAAACTTCAAAGCCTATAAGATACATCCGGGAGTCGGCGCGCACGCGAAGGGCCCTGCCATTCCCGCTTACATCGGCCACATGGAAGAGATCAAGCAGGTGCGTGCGGCCGCAGGCGATGAGTTTATCCTGGCCCACGATCCCGTCCAGATGTACAACCGCTGGGAAGCAATGAAGGTCGGGCGCCTTCTGGATGAGTTAAATTATGCCTGGTTTGAAGATCCCATTCGCACCGACGATATGGAAGGCCTCATCGAGCTATGCTCCGCGCTGACGCTGCCGATCCACGTCGGCGAGTTCCTCTACTCCATTTCGGATTTCGCCGAGTACATCTGCAAAGGTGCTTTGGATGTCGCAAGATTGATAGCGGATAACGTCGGCGGTATCAGCGGGTCCATGCGTGTCGGTCTTCTCGCGGACGCATTTGGCCTGGAGTGCACGCCGCACAATTGGGGTAACCCCATCGATCTCGCGGTGCACTTCCATCTCGAACTGGCGCTGCCGAATGCTTCCTGGTTTGAAGTACCCTATCCGCCGGAACTCTCGGATCACCCTTATATCAACTATAAATTTCGGCCTGATAAGGAAGGCTACATCTCAGCACCAACCGCCCCAGGCCTCGGCTATCCCATCGATATGAATGCTCTATCGAACATCACCAAACGAATCGATCGATAACACCTGTACTTTGCAGCTACCCGGGAGATCCTGCATGTCACGATATGTCACGATATTGTTCGCCCTGCTGCTGGTGTTCCTTCCGGTGAGCGCGCTTGAACGCCAGGGTACGACCTTCAAGGTGTTCCAGTTTCCGCCGAACATGATTCCGCGCATTGATGGCAACACGGATGATTGGGCGATGGTTCCTGAGAGCTACTCGATCGGCATGGAGCAACTCGAAGACACTGAAGCTCCCGGCGGACATGGCAGGGACTACAATCCGAAAGATCTCGACGTGCACGTGAAAGTCGGTTGGGTAAAGGGACTCAACCGGCTTTATTTTCTGTACGAGGCTTACGACAACTACTGGGATTTCGCGCGTCCTGATCTGCACAACGATATCTTTGAAGTCGTGGTGGATGGCGACCTGTCCGGCGCTACGCTAATCTATCAATACCACCGAGACGTATGGACACCAAAGGCCGTGGGCGCGAGGTACGTTGTGGACCCGAGGCTTAGCAGATCGCAGGCATATTTCTCTTACCAAGGAGCGCACGCTCAGAACTACCACATCTTTACTCCGGCCAAGGACAAGGACTGGGCTATGGATTGGGGATGCGCGCAGTACACCAAGGAACTCCCCTACGCGAACCACGCTCTTCGTTATGATGCCAAACCCGGACACCCTGGC
>Ga0157370_10007949_pt1 | contig 11489 bp, 7 predicted proteins | sample C35metaG_FD_113463 | JGI IMG/M metagenome (GOLD analysis project Ga0157370, IMG submission 113463) | Corn rhizosphere microbial communities from Kellogg Biological Station, Michigan, USA - C3-5 metaG | ecosystem: Host-associated > Plants > Roots > Rhizosphere > Soil | place: USA: Michigan... | reverse complement strand
TATGTGAACGGAGAAAAAATTTAATCTCTTATTTAAAAATAGAAAAAGCCGGATAACATATCCGGCTTTTTTATTGCTCATTACCTATCACTCATTGCTTATTAAAAGGTAAGTCTTGGTTTTATCAGTTTTGCTACAGTGGCTGTCCATCCCGTCTGATGGGAAGCTCCTACACCACGGCCGTTATCTCCATGGAAATATTCAAAAAAGGTGATGTAATCTCTGAAGTGTTCATCATAATTGAATTTTGGATTACCTCCGTTGAAGGCGCGCTGCCCATGTTCATCCTTTAAAAATAGAGAACAGAGTCTTTTGCTTATATTTTGAGCTACTTCATCAAGATTTCTTTTATCACCGCTTCCCGTTGGGAATTCTACTTTTAAACTATTTCCATAATAAAAATGGAAGCGTTGCAGACTTTCTACAATCAGAAAGTTGATAGGAAACCATATGGGTCCGCGCCAGTTGCTGTTTCCTCCGAACATTCGGCTGTCACTTTCTGCAGGTGTGTAGTATACTATATTTTCTTTTCCGTGCACTGAGAAGACAAAAGGATTTTCCTCATATACCTTAGACATGGCACGGATTCCGTAAGAACTCAGGAACTCATTTTCATCAAGCATTCTGGTCAGAACTTTTGTCAGTCTGTTTTTACGCAGGATGCTCATCAGGTGTTTTCGGCCTTGCCCTTCCTCGTCCCAATGGGAAACAAGTTTGGTGAGTTCTGGTTTATTTTTTAAGATCCATTCCATTCTGCTTCTGAAATTCGGCATCTTTTCCAATAAATGATGATCTACAATTTCAACGGCAAACATGGGAATCAAACCTACAATACTTCTTAGTTTTAAAGAGACGCTGTCTCCGTTTCCAAGCTGTAGTACATCATAAAAGAATCCGTCTTCCTCATTCCAGAGACCTTTCGTTCCTTCCCCCAGATTTTCCATCGCTTCAGCAATATAAAGGTAATGCTCAAAAAACTTGATCGCCATATCTTCATAGACCTGGTAATATTGGGCAAGTTCCATCGCAATACGCATCATATTCAGTGCATACATTGCCATCCAGCTTGTTCCGTCTGCCTGTTCAAGGTGCTGGCCGTCCTTTAGTTCCATATTTCGGTCAAAAGCACCGATATTATCGAGACCAAGGAAACCACCGCCAAAGATGTTTTTCCCGTTTTTATCCTTTCGGTTCACCCACCACGTGAAATTAAGAAGCAGTTTCTGAAATACTTTCTCTAAGAATAATAAATCCGGTTTTCCGTTATTTTTTTCATCAATTTTAAAAACACGGAAGCATGACCACGCATGTACGGGCGGATTCACGTCACTCATATTCCATTCATAGGCAGGAAGCTGGCCGTTAGGATGCATATACCATTCTTTCGTAAGTAACAGAAGCTGTCCTTTAGCAAATTCTGCATCGATGATAGAAAAAGGAACACAGTGAAATGCCAGATCCCACGTAGCATACCATGGATACTCCCATTTGTCAGGCATGGAAATAATATCCTTATTGTGGAGATGATTCCATTCTGTATTTCTTACATATTCGTTGAAATTTCTTGGTGCTTCAAAGTTGGGATCACCTTTCAGCCATTTTCCAATATTGTAATGATAGAACTGTTTATTCCAAAGAAGTCCGGCAAATGCCTGTCTCTGGACATTTCTTTCATCTTCGTTTACGGTGTCATTCTGAACTTCTTTATAAAAATCCTCAGCTTCAGCCTGTCGAGTATTGAAAATTTCATCAAAGTTTTCAAAAGGTTCATCTGTCCCCTCAGGACATAATCTGAATTCAAAAACTTTTGATTCTCCTGCTCCAATAACTTCGTCAATCAGTAAAGAAGCTTTTGTACCTCTTTTTTCGGGATTTACTGTATCTGTTTTATGAATAATGAAATCATTGATTCCATCTTTGAAATAGGTGTTTTCACTTCTGGGAGCTCCGTAAAGCTTAGAAGTATTGGTTTCATTATCACAGAATAGACTTTGTGCATTTGAGTTTCTGGAATACAGTTTCTTGATAGAAATACTGTCGTGAGCAATGTTTATACTTCCATCATGAGAAGCATTGAGTTCTCCTTTATAAGTATTGTATCCCCATTTCCAGTTGTTTCTGAACCATACAGTAGGAGCTACCAGAATAGGAGCTTCATGCTGGCTTCGGTTGCAGATCGTTACTCTGGCAAAAATATCATTGTGATCGGCTTTGCAATATTCAATGAAAATATCAAAATATTCATCATTATCGAAAATTCCGGTATCGAAAATTTCATATTCCGGTTCCTTTTTACTGCGTCTCCCGTTTTCTGCAACAAGCTCATCGTAAGGAAATTCGTTGATTGGATATTTGTAAACCATTTTCATATAGCTATGAGTAGGTGTATTATCCAGATAATAAAAGATTTCTTTGATGTCTTCCCCATGATTCCCCTGGGGGTTGCTCAATCCGAAGAACCTTTCTTTTATCATTTTGTCTTTCTTGTTCCAAAATGAAAACGAAAAACAAAAAATCTGCTTTACATCAGAAATTCCGGCAATACCTTCTTCACCCCAGCGGTAGGCATAGCTTTCGGCATTATTATGATTGGTAAAATTCCAGGCATTTCCGTTTGGGCTATAATCTTCGCGTACATTTCCCCACTGCCGGTTGCTTACATAAGGTCCCCAGTTTTTCCATTTGGTATCTTGTAATCTTTCTTTTTCGGCGGTCATATCTCATCATTTTTCCCCACGAAGTTAGTTTTTTTGAGAAGTAATTCCAATTTTTTTCATCTGAATAATTATTAATATAGTCTTGAAATACTTGTGTTTAAGGGCTTTTTTGAATATTAAAATATTTTTTTTTTGAAATTAAAAGAAAAGAACTACCTTTGCATCATTCGTTCATTCAAATATTGAAAATGTTATCAAGAAAGGTTGAGGGATTAGACCCTATGAAACCTTAGCAACCCTTTGCGCAAGCAAAGAAGGTGCTACGTTCTACCAAAGTATTTTGGACAGATAACTCACTGAAGTTCTTTTTCAGCCATTTCCTGTGGCATTTTCAATTGTATTAAAATTTAATAGAATTGAAAACAGAATTAAACTATATTAATCTTTCGTATCAAACTTATTCCCAAAAGGAATACCATATCCCGTTAAGCTATCAGCTTTTTGGGAAAGATCTGTTTACAGCTCCTATCATTTTAATCAACCACGCGCTTACCGGAAATTCCAATGTATCCGGAGATAATGGCTGGTGGAAACAGTTGGTAGGAGAAAATCAGATTGTAGATACCGATAAATATACTGTTCTGTGCTTTAATATACCCGGGAACGGATATGACGATTTTTTAATTGAAGACTATGAAGACTTCACTCCTTCGGATATCGCAGCGATATTTCTGAAAGGGCTTGAAGCTTTACATATCAAAAATTTATATGCCATTATCGGAGGCTCTCTGGGAGGAGGGATTGCCTGGGAAATGCTTGCCAAGCAGCCGGATCTCGCAGAAATATTTATTCCCATAGCCTGTGATTACAGAACACACGACTGGCTTCATGCACAGTGTCTGGTTCAGAAATTTTTATTGAATGATAAAGAGGAACCATTACAGAAGGCAAGAATTCACGCCATGCTGTGTTACAGAACTCCACAGTCACTCAATGACAGATTTCAAAACCAATATAATCAGGACAAACAACGCCTGGAATCAGAAGACTGGTTGGTTTATCATGGTAATGCACTAAACGAAAGGTTTAGTTTAAAAGCATACAAACTGATGAATCATCTCTTGATGAATATCAATGCTAATGAAACAGCACTGGAGAACATACAGGCACGAATGCACATGATCTCAGTAGATACAGACTTATTCTTCCCGGCTTCTGAAATCCGAATGTGTTTTGAAAACTTACAAGAGAAAAATAAGGATGTTTCTTATCACGAGATCCAATCTATACACGGGCATGATGCCTTCCTAATGGAATATCAACAATTAAATAATATCATTAAAAACATTTTACAGAAGTAATGAAAAATGCTAACGAAATAAAATTTTTGAAGAACAGATCAATCATCAAATTTGAAGGAGAAGATTTCCTGGGAGAAATCGGGATTGATGGACGAATTTTTAAAGCGCTTACTTTAGCGCGTATCAGTGTAGGAGTAATCTCTCAGCAGGCCATAGAAAACGGAATTTCTATTCTGGTTCAGGAAATTGATGCAGAAAAAGCAGTAGCTTGTCTTATTGATGAGTTCGAAGCAGAAAGAAAATCTGGAAAAGTTTCTCAGATCTATAGTATCAATAATGTTTCTGTAATCGGTTTTGTAGCAGAAGATTTCAATAAAGTCTTTGCAGAACTGGCAAGAAACAATGTTTTCCCATTGCTTTTGAATCAGGTAGCAGGAGAAAACAGAGTCAACATCGTAGTGACTTCCTCACAGGATGAAAAAACGAGAAACATTATAGAATCTGAAATTTTCAAAAAACCAAAGACAGTTCATCTGGCAATCATTGGTCATGGAAACGTAGGAAAGACATTGATACAGCAGGTCTTGGAATCTGCAGAAGAAATTAAAAAGCGTAAAAAAATAGATCTTAAAGTAGTTGCTGTAGCTAACTCAAAGAAAATTGCCTTTAACAAAAAAGGATTTGATGCCAATTGGAGTGATGAGGTTTTAACAGCAGAACACCCATCGAATGTAGAAGAACTGATTAATTTCTCTAATGAAAATCAATTGGAGAATCTAATTGTTGTGGATAATACAGCAAGCAAAGATTTTGTAAAGAACTACCATGCTTTGGCAGAAAACGGATTCGATCTCGTTTCTTCCAACAAAATTTTCAATACCCTTCCGATAGAAGAATACAGAAAACTAAGATATACGTTAAGTAAAAATAACAGACGTTATCTGTATGAAACCAATGTTGGTGCGGGTTTACCGTTAATTGATACCATTAAATTATTACACCTTTCAGGAGAAAATATCACAAGAATCAAAGGAGTATTCTCCGGAACCTTGAGTTATGTTTTCAATAATTTTTCTTTGAGAGACGATAAATTTTCAACCATAATCAATGAAGCTTTGGAAAAAGGATACACAGAACCGGATCCAAGAGAAGACTTATCTGGAAATGATGTGGCAAGAAAATTATTGATCCTGGCAAGAGAATTAGACTTAATCAACGAATTCGGAGATATCAATATTCAAAATCTGGTTCCGGAAAGCTTACTTGAGGTTTCAAAATCAGAATTCCTTTCAAGACTGGAAGAGCTGGACGAAGAATATCAGAAAATAAAAGAAAATCAGGAACCCGGACATGTATTGAGGTATGTAGGTGATCTACACGGTGATTTACAGAAAGATAAAGGCGAGCTGGATGTAAAACTGGTTTCTGTTCCTGCAACTTCCGCATTAGGACAGCTGAAAGGCTCAGATTCAATTTTTGAAATTTATACAGAAAGCTATGGTGAAAATCCAATCGTGATTATGGGAGCCGGAGCTGGTGCACAGGTAACAGCAAGAGGTGTATTCGGAGATATTTTAAGAGTAAGTGAAACAAAATAATACTTAATATAACAGTGTAGTCATTACTGTAATTGTCATTCTGAGCATAGCTAAGAATCTGATGATTACACTGTTAAATTGACAAATTAAAACTATATGGAAAATTTTGAAACATCAGCAATAAGAACCCAAACGGAAAGATCTCAGTTTGATGAGCATTCTACGCCGCTCTATCTTACTTCCAGTTTTATATTTCAGGATGCGGAAGATATGAGAGCAAGCTTTGCAGAAGAAAAACCTAAAAACCTATACAGCCGTTTTTCTAATCCCAACGTAACAGAATTCACAGATAAGATTGCTAAAATGGAAGGCGCAGAAGCAGGATATGCCTTTGCAACAGGAATGGCAGCCATCTATTCTACATTTGCAGCTTTGTTAAATGCAGGAGATCATATCGTAAGCTGTCAGTCAGTATTCGGTTCTACGCATACTTTGTTTACCAAGTATTTCCCGAAATGGAATATTGAAACATCTTATTTCAAAGCAGGAGATGCAGAGAATATTGAACAATACATTAAACCTAATACCAAGATCTTATACCTTGAAACGCCTACCAATCCGGCTATTGAAATTCTGGATCTTGAGTTCTTCGGGCAGATCGCTAAAAAACATAATCTTATTTTCATTGTAGATAATTGTTTTGCAACACCTTATCTTCAACAGCCTATCAAATACGGTGCAGACATTGTTGTACACTCAGCAACGAAACTGATTGACGGGCAAGGAAGAGTTTTAGGAGGAATAGCAGTAGGAAAAGAAGACCTGATCCGAGAAATTTATCTTTTTGCAAGAAATACAGGACCTGCATTGTCTCCTTTTAATGCCTGGGTATTATCAAAAAGCCTTGAAACATTAGCTATCCGAGTAGAAAAGCACTGTGAGAATGCATTGAAGGTAGCTGAGTTTTTAGAAAGCCATCCCAATGTGGAATTGGTAAAATATCCCTTCCTGAAATCCCACCCAAGTTATGAAATAGCCAAAAAGCAGATGAAGCTTGGAGGAAATATCGTAGCGTTTGAAATAAAAGGAGGAATAGAAGGAGGAAGAAACTTCTTAGATAAGATACAAATGTGCTCACTATCTGCTAACTTAGGTGATACAAGAACGATCGTTACTCACCCGGCATCCACTACCCATTCTAAACTGTCTGACGAAGAAAGAAATGAAGTAGGGATTACAGCAGGATTGGTTCGTTGTTCAGTAGGACTGGAAAATGTAGAAGATGTCATTGCAGACCTGAAACAGGCTTTAGATTAGTTAATCGTTTACAGTTTATACAGCCAAAATGGATAGGGACTACACAGAATTAGTAATTTATAGGGAAGTGCGAAAGTTGGTTACTCTGACTTATATTTTGACCACAAACTTTCCTGGAGAAGAATTATTGGCTTTAACAAGTCAAATAAGAAGAATAGCAACTTCAGTTTCGTTCAATATTACGGAAGGAAGTAGAAGAGAGACCCCTGAAGATACTTTACAGTTTCTACATATTGCAGGAGAATCTCTTAATAAGCTGGAATCTCATTTCCATTTGGCTCTAGACCAACATTACATTTCTAAAGAAGATTTTGAAGTCATCAATAAAAAAATCCTCTTATGTAAAAAATTGGTCATCGGATTTATAAACTGTTACAAATTGATAGAAAATGAAGAATTCAGAACAATTATATAAAGCATTATCCGAAAGAATTTTAATTCTTGACGGTGCAATGGGAACCATGCTTCAGCGATACAAATTTGAAGAAGAAGATTATCGTGGAGAACGTTTCAAAGACTGGGAACATCCGGTAAAAGGAAATAATGATCTGCTTTCCCTGACGCAGCCTCAGGCGATTGAAGAAGTTCACAAGAAATACCTTGAAGCGGGAGCTGATATCATAGAAACCAATACGTTTTCAGGAACTACTATTGCGATGGCAGATTATCATATGGAAAATCTGGTATACGACCTGAACTATGAGTCTGCAAAAATTGCGAGAAAAGCCTGTGACGAATACACCGCAAAAAATCCGGACAAACCAAGATTCGTAGCAGGATCTATAGGACCAACGAACAGAACGGCAAGTTTAAGCCCGGATGTGAATGATCCAGGATACAGAGCTATCACTTTTGAAGAATTGAGAGTAGCTTACAAACAGCAGTGTGAAGCTTTACTGGACGGAGGTTCTGACATCCTTTTAGTAGAAACCATCTTTGATACATTGAATGCAAAAGCAGCCTTATTCGCCATTGATGAGCTGCAGGATGAAAGAGGAATAAAAATTCCGATCATGGTTTCAGGAACCATTACCGATGCTTCCGGAAGAACATTGAGCGGGCAGACAGCAGAAGCTTTCCTGATCTCAGTTTCCCACCTGAATTTATTAAGTGTAGGTTTCAACTGTGCACTGGGGGCCGATCAGCTGACTCCTTACCTTGAAACACTGGCTCATAATTCAGAATTCTATGTTTCAGCTTATCCGAATGCCGGTTTACCCAATGCTTTCGGAAAATATGACGAAACCCCTGAAGATATGGCAAGACAGATCAAAGAATATGTGGAAAAAGGGCTTATCAATATTATCGGAGGATGCTGCGGTACAACTCCTGAACATATTAAAGCGATCGCTGATCTGGTAGAACAGTATCCGCCAAGGAAAGCAGGGGACTTGCTAAAAAATGTTATTTAGCATACGGGAAATTTTCAGTGATTGCAACTTTTAGGCAAATACTGGAATTTATTGAGGCAGAATGCCAATAATGCCTACTATATTTTAGAAGAATAAAATGAAATATTTAAGATTATCAGGCCTTGAGCCTCTTATCATAACGCCGGAAAGTAATTTCATCAATGTTGGTGAAAGGACAAACGTTGCCGGTTCCAAAAAGTTTTTAAGACTGATCAAGGAGGAGAAATTCTCTGAAGCATTAGATATTGCCCGCCATCAGGTAGAAGGAGGTGCCCAGATTCTGGATGTCAATTTTGATGATGGTTTGATTGATGGTAAAGCATCCATGATCAAATTCCTGAACTTAATTGCCTCCGAACCGGATATTGCAAGAATCCCGATCATGGTAGATTCTTCCAAATGGGAAATCCTTGAAGCAGGTCTTCAGGTAGCTCAAGGAAAGTGTGTAGTGAATTCCATTAGCTTAAAAGAAGGCGAAGAAGAATTTATCAAACATGCTAAAGCCATTAAAAGGTATGGAGCAGCAGTTATTGTAATGGCATTTGATGAGGTAGGGCAGGCTGACAGTTTTGAACGAAGAATTGAAATTTCAAAACGTTCCTATGATATCCTTGTAAACCAGCTTGGTTTCCCTGCAGAAGATATTATTTTCGACTTAAATATATTTCCGGTAGCAACAGGAATGGATGAGCACAGAAGAAATGCCATCGACTTTATTGAAGCGACACGCTGGGTAAGACAAAATCTTCCTTATGCCTCTGTAAGTGGAGGAGTGAGCAATGTTTCCTTCTCTTTCCGTGGAAATGATACCGTAAGAGAAGCGATGCACTCCGTATTCCTTTACCACGCAATCCAGGCAGGAATGAACATTGGTATCGTGAATCCTGCCATGCTTGAGGTGTATGATGAGATCAATAAAGAACTTCTGGAGCTTGTAGAAGACGTAATTCTGGATAAAAGAGAAGATGCTACAGAAAGGCTTCTTGACTATTCCGAAAAGCACAAATCTGTAAAAAAAGAAAAGACTGAAGATCTTGAATGGCGAAGCAATCCATTGCAGGAAAGAATTACCTATGCCCTGGTAAAAGGAATTGATCGTTTCATTGAAGAAGATGTAGAAGAAGCGAGACAATTGGCTGCAAAACCACTTCATGTCATTGAAATTAATCTGATGACCGGAATGGGAGTGGTAGGAGATTTATTCGGAAGCGGAAAAATGTTTCTGCCGCAGGTAGTGAAGTCCGCAAGGGTAATGAAAAAAGCAGTGGCCTATTTACAACCTTATATTGAAGCAGAAAAAGACGGTTCAAGACCAGCTAATGGTAAAATCTTAATGGCAACAGTAAAAGGGGACGTTCATGACATCGGTAAAAATATTGTGAGTGTTGTTCTGGGTTGTAACAACTACGAAATAGTTGACCTTGGAGTAATGGTTCCTGCCGAAAAGATTATCCAGACAGCCATTGCAGAAAAAGTAGACGTAATAGGATTAAGCGGACTGATTACACCAAGTTTGGATGAAATGGTGTATATCGCTTCAGAATTAGAAAGACAAAACTTAGATTTTCCTTTATTAATCGGTGGTGCTACAACTTCCAAAGCACATACTGCCGTGAAAATCGATTTAAAATATAAAAACGCTGTCGTTCACGTGAATGACGCATCAAGAGCCGTAAACGTAGTAAGCTCATTGTTGGGTGACAGAAATAAAGAATATGTTTCGGATTTAAAGAATGACTACTCTGACTTCAGAGAAAAGTTCCTGAACAGACAGGTAGACAAAGATTATGTTTCCATTGAAGAAGCAAGAGAAAATCATTTTAAAATTGACTGGGAAAACGAAGAAATCTTTACCCCAAATACGATAGGAATAAAAGTAATCGAAAATCAGGATCTGAGAGAACTTCTTCCTTTCATCGACTGGTCTCCGTTTTTCAGAAGCTGGGATCTTCACGGGAAATACCCGAATATCTTAGAAGATGAGGTAGTGGGCGCACAGGCGAAAGAATTATTCAAAGATGCTCAGGTTATTCTAAAGAGGATTTTAGATGAAAAGCTATTGACAGCAAAAGCCATCTTCGGAATCTTTAAAGCCAATTCCAATGAATCGGATGATATCTTAATTTTTGACGAAAATAATAATGAGCAGGCGAAGTTTTTAACTTTAAGACAACAGGCTCAGAGATCAAAAGGAAAAGACTATCTGGCTCTAAGTGATTTCATCGCCCCTCAAAGTTCTGGAAAAACTGATTACGTGGGAGCATTCTGTGTAACCACCGGATTTGGAACCGATGAACTGTCTAATGAATACGAAAAAGCCAATGATGATTACAATTCCATCATGGTAAAAGCTCTGGCAGACCGTTTTGCAGAGGCTTATGCCGAATTTTTACATAAAAAAGTAAGAACAGAATATTGGGGATATGCCAATCAGGAAAGCTTAAGCAACGAAGAATTGATTGCCGAAAAATACAAAGGAATCCGTCCGGCTCCGGGATACCCGGCTTGTCCAGACCATCTGGAAAAGAAAACAATCTGGGATCTATTAAAAGTAGAAGAAAATACAGGTGTTTTCCTTACAGAAAGCCTTGCGATGTTCCCGACAGCATCTGTTTCCGGATATTATTTCGGAAGCCCACATGCCAAATATTTCGGATTAGGAAAAATTACAGAAGACCAGCTTAAAGATTATGCAGCAAGAAGAGGTTGCAGCATCCAGGAAGCAAGAAAGTGGTTGTCGCCAAACTTAGCAGATTAAAATTAACATGAAGATAACAGAACACATTAAAAACGCTAATGGAAAAACTTTATTCTCCTTAGAAGTTGTTCCGCCACAGAAAGGAATCGGGATTGAAGATCTCTATACCAATATAGATCCGTTGATGGAATTCAAACCACCATTCATCGATGTTACCACCTCCAGAGAAGAATATATCTATCTGGATAAAGGAAATGGCCTGATGGAACGCCGTATTACAAGAATGCGTCCTGGAACCCTTGGAATTTGTGCCGCTATTCAACATAAATATAATGTAGATACAGTACCACACCTTCTTTGTGGAGGATTCACGAAAGAAGAAACAGAATATCTGCTGGTAGACTGTATGTATCTCGGAATTGATAATGTAATGGCTTTAAGAGGAGATGCCATGAAAGGACATCAGTATTTCGAACCTACTCAGGGAGGACATCCAAGTGCCATGGATCTTGTGAATCAGATTAATAACCTGGGAAGAGGAAAATATCTTCATAACGAAGAACAGG
>Ga0157370_10007948_pt1 | contig 11489 bp, 12 predicted proteins | sample C35metaG_FD_113463 | JGI IMG/M metagenome (GOLD analysis project Ga0157370, IMG submission 113463) | Corn rhizosphere microbial communities from Kellogg Biological Station, Michigan, USA - C3-5 metaG | ecosystem: Host-associated > Plants > Roots > Rhizosphere > Soil | place: USA: Michigan... | reverse complement strand
ATGGTAAGGTAGACACCGTAGGGAAATACGGCGAAAAAAAATATAACTAATTTTAATGGATATTCAATTTGTAGGCGAAAACCTGCTGCCGGGTAAAATCGGACAGTTTTTTATTGTACTGGCGTTTAGTGCATCGTTATTATCAACAATCTCTTATTTTTATGCCAGTCGAGAGAAAAATTTAGAAGACAAATCGTGGCGCAATCTCGGAAGAATTGGATTCCTGGTTAACTGGGCTAGTATTATTGGTGTTGGAGCAGTACTGTTCTACCTGATTTTTGGCCATTATTTTGAATATTATTACGTTCAATCGCACTCTTCAAAACAACTTCCTGTTTATTACATCATATCTGCTTTCTGGGAAGGACAGGAAGGTAGTTTCTGGCTTTGGGCATTCTGGCAGTCGTTTTTAGGCGCACTGTTAATCTGGAAAGCCAAAACCTGGGAGCGGCCTGTAATGACAACTGTTGCATTTTCGCAGGTATTTTTAACCTCGATGATGTTAGGGGTAGAAATTTTTGGCGAGCGCGTTGGTAGTTCTCCGTTTATTCTGTTGAGAGATGCGATGGATTTAAAAGCACAGGCTCCTGTGGTTTTTGCCAATCCGGAAAATTATAAAAACTACCTGAAATTCATTACCGATGGTAAAGGTTTAAATCCACTGTTGCAAAACTACTGGATGGTGATTCACCCACCTACTTTGTTTTTAGGTTTCGCCAGTATGGTGGTTCCCTTTGCTTATGGAATTGCAGGCTTATGGCAAAAAAGATATAAAGAGTGGATTAAACCAGCTATGCCGTGGACGCTTTTTGCAGTAATGGTTCTGGGAACCGGTATTATTATGGGTTCTTTCTGGGCTTACGAAGCATTAAATTTTGGTGGTTTCTGGGCCTGGGATCCGGTAGAAAATGCTTCATTAATCCCATGGTTAACCTTAATTGGTGCAGTACACGTAATGATTGCCTATAAAAATACTGGTCATGCCTATTTTACAGCAATCGCCTTGGTATTTTTAAGCTTCCTGTTGGTGCTTTATGCATCTTTCTTAACCCGAAGCGGTATTCTGGGCGATACTTCGGTACACTCGTTTACCGATATGGGTATGTTTGGTCACCTGATTTTGTACAATGTAGTATTTGCCGCTTTGGCTATTTCTTTAATTGTTTGGCGGTGGAAAGAGTTGCCAATTACTACAAAAGACGAAGAAACTTATTCACGTGAATTCTGGATGTTTATAGGTGCCTTAGTAGTAACTGTTGCCTGTCTCCAGGTTATTTGTTCAACTTCGGTGCCGGTGTTTAACAAAGCTTTTGGTACAAATTTCGCGCCTCCACCAGATGCAGTAAAATACTACAATCAATGGCAGGCTCCTTTTGCTGTACTGATTACCCTGATATCGGGTTTCTCACAATATTTAAAATACAAAAGAACAGATCCACGTAAATTCTATAGCAGTTTAGTATCTGCTGTTATTTTCTCGACTGTTTTAACTGCTGGTCTGGTGTATGTAACCGAAATTTACACCAACACCATGTATATCCTCATTACTTTTAGCTGTTTATTTGCAGTGCTGTCTAATGCAGCAGTATTGTATCAGGCTTTCGGTGGTAAAGCTAAACTGGCAGGGTCAGCTATTGCACACATAGGTTTTGCTATTCTGGTACTAGGTGCACTTATTTCTGCAGCTACCAATAAACCGATTTCTATAAATGCGAATAAGTTTATCCCTGTTAAAGATTTTGAGAAAACGGAGAAACCTGGCGAAAACATCATGCTGTACAAAAACGAGCCTAAGCAAATGGGCAAGTACACGGTAACTTATATAAGCGATACCACTCAGGCTCCGAATACCTTTTACACATTAAACTTCAAGGTTATAGATAAAGAGGGTAAGGTTAAAGAAGATTTCAATTTGCATCCTCACACTCAGGATAATGAGAAAATGGGTTTAATTGCTTCTCCAGATACCAAACATTACCTTACTTACGATGTGTATACGCACATTACCAGTGCGGCAGTTAAGCAATCATCTCACGAGGATCATGAAGGCCATTCGGATGATGAAAATTACAAAGCTCCGCGCATTGTTAAAGTTTCGGTAGGCGATACCATTCATACTTCAAGTGGGGTGGTTACGGTTAAAGATTTAAACAGAAAACCTACTGCCAAAGATTTAGCATTGGCACAGGGAGATTACGCTGTAGGTTTACCATTAGAAATTAACGCTGCAGGTAAGATTTACAACACGGAACCAATTTTCTTAATTAAAGGAAATAATACTTTCGATTTCGCGCGTAAAGTAGATGAACTGGATTTGAAATTCCGTTTCTCGAGAGTTTTACCAGATGAGAAAAAAGTAGAGTTACAGATTTTCGAAAAGCCACAACAGGCTAAAGACTGGGTAGTTTTCAAAGCAATCGAATTTCCTTTTATCAATTTATATTGGGCAGGTACCATTGTAATGGTGGTTGGTTTCTTATTGTCTATTTTTAGAAGAAGAAAAGAAGCCAGGATCGGATAAGCACATGAAGATCGTTTTATTAGGTTCGGGTAACGTGGCTACACATTTAGCCAAAGCTTTAAAAGCAAAAGGCGAAGATGTGGCGCAGGTATACAGCCCAAACCTGGTTAATGCGAAATTGTTAGCTGATAGCATCGCTGCCGAGGCAATAAGTGATTTAAGTGCGGTTAAAACGGATGCCGATCTGTACGTTATTTCGGTTAAAGATGATGCCATTGAAAGCATTGCCACCGGTTTAAAGACGGTAAGCGGTTTGGTAGTGCATACCTCGGGTACAACCGATATTAAAGTGCTATCGGCCCAGGTAAAACATGCAGGCGTTTTTTATCCTTTGCAAACTTTTTCTAAAACAAAGCAAGTATCTTTTGATCAAATTCCGCTTTGTATTGAAGCCACTGATGCAGTTCAGCTGGATGTTTTAAAACAACTGGCATCCAAATTAAGTCAAAGGGTTTATAAGTTGGGAGGCGATAAAAGAAAAATTTTACACTTGGCAGCTGTTTTTGCCTGTAATTTTCCAAACCACCTGTATGCCTTAGCCAATCAGGTATTAACGCAAAATGGTCTGGATTTTGAAATTATCAGACCTTTAATAGCCGAAACTGCCGATAAGGTAATGACTGATTTACCTGAAAACGTACAAACGGGACCAGCGGTCAGGGCCGACGAAACCACTATAAATAAGCACTTAAGCATGTTGAACAATATGCCGGAGTTGCAGAACATTTATCAAATATTAAGCAATAGCATAAAATTAATGCCTAAGTAGCATTATTACGGCTTTTGGTTATTACTTTTGCAAAATAATTATGAGCATTTTTAAACTAAAAATAAATTTTGAAGAAGCAGATCACGATCCAATAGAATTACCTATTGCTGCCGGTGAGTCTGTTTTAGATGTTTGTCTGGATAACGGAATAGAATTACAGCACAATTGTGGTGGCGTTTGCGGTTGCAGTACCTGCCATGTGTATGTAACCAAAGGCATGGATAATATCGAAGAGATTTCTGATAAAGAAGAAGATTTTATCGATAGGGCAGTACGTCCGAAAATTACTTCGCGTTTAGGTTGCCAGTGTGTGGTAATTAATGGCGATATCGAAGTTACGATTCCCGATCAGTCTGACTTTATGGGGCACTAATTTAGTCTAAAGTCTTTAGTCTGAAGTCTGGAACTTTCCAACATTAAACATTTCAACTTTACAACAACGAACGAAACATGAATAACGATAAATTTGCTTTACCTTTTTACTGGAACGATTATGAAGATATTGCTATGTCTTTATATGAGAAATTTGGTGATGATTTTTCGGAAACCAAAATTTACCGCATCCGCTTTACCGAGCTTATTGAATGGGTTTTAGAATTGCCTAATTTTAAAGGAAGCCGTGAGGAAAGCAGCGAAGGGCATTTAGAGCAAATTCAATCTGCCTGGGTATACGAGTGGAGAGATAATCAGTAATTAGTCCAGAGTTCGGAGTCTTCAGTCTTGAGTTGACTCCAACGCTCAACTCCAAACTCCCAACTAGACATGTTTCTCCAGAAGCTAAAAGAGATTACCACTTTCATTTTTGATGTTGATGGTGTATTAACAGATGGATCGGTTCAGGTTACTGATAATGGTCAATCGTTGCGCACCTTTAATATTAAGGATGGTTATGCCATGCAATTGGCCGTTAAACGTGGTTACAACATTTGTATCATTTCGGGTGGGGATGGGATTGCCATGGGCAAGCGCTTTTTTAACCTTGGCGTAACCGATGTTTTTTTAGGAACTGGCGATAAAGTTGCCGTTTTTAACCAATACTTAGCCAAGAAAAATATTACTGCCGGAGAAGTGCTTTACATGGGCGACGATATTCCGGATTTAAAAGTAATGAAACTGGTTGGACTCCCAACCTGTCCGGCTGATGCCGTTGAAGAAATTAAAGCCATTTCTACCTTTATTTCGCCATATAATGGAGGTAAAACCGCCGTACGGGATATTATCGAAAAGGTAATGAAAGTACAAGGCAAATGGCATGATGAAAACCCTAATGCTGCCGATTCGGGGGTATAGGTTTATTCGTTCAATCGTTCATTAGTCATTGGTTAGTTAAGCGGTTAACTGCCTCCAAACTCCAAACCCCCAACTCCAAACTTGTTCATCTGTTGGTTAACTGGTTAATTGTTTAAATTGGTTAACTGTCTTCCAACTCCCAACACCCAACTCCAAACTTGTTCAATCGTCATTGCGAAGCAGGGCCAGTGTGAGCTGAAGCAATCTATTTAAAGGTCAACTTACTCCAAACACCCAACTCCAAACTTTTACTAGTAATACCTCCAGTAGTATTGACCTTACTATTATAATTCTCGTTCTTCAAAATTTGCATTCCAGTAGATTATATACGAAATTTACCTACATAAATTAATCAATCGATTGATTAATTTATGTAGGTAAAAAACATTAACTTTAATTATATGAGCACATATCTCGTACCTGTCGATTTTTCCAAAACAGCAGACCATGCAGCAAAATATGCGGCAAGGCTTAGTTTTGCTATGACCAATGCTAAAATAATTTTGCTTAACGCTTATTACGTTTCAGAATATGAGAGTATCCTGCCAACACCCGATTTACTGGTGACTACCGATGATCGTATTGCTGATGAAATTTCGGACAGGCTGGCGGCTTTGGAGAAACTTAAAGCTAAATTATTAGAAATCAATCCGCAGGCAGAAGTAGAAGTTTATTTAACCCGCGATACCATTTTAAGATCGGTAATCGATCGGGTAAACCGCGAAGAAATAGAGCTGATTATTATTGGCAGCAACGGTAAAAAAGCCAAAGATGAAAGCGATATCGGTTCTAATGCCATTAAAATCTCTAAATCGAGTCCGGTGCCAGTATTGGTTGTGCCGCCTAAAGCCGATTACCAGTCGATCAGGAAAGCAATTTTAGCCTGCGATTTTAAAAAAGTTAAAGAAGTCATCCCAATGCGTGCCCTTAAAAATATCCTGAGCAAACACGCACTCGAACTTTTGGTGCTCAACATCAATTCGGGCCATAATATTGATCATGACGAAGAACATTTCTTGCACGATATGTTAAAAGATTTTTCTCCCGTCTATCATTATTCAGACCATCCCGATACCATTAAAGGAATTGTGAAATTTGCTAAAGCTGAGGCCGCACAACTCATTATTGCATTGCCCAAGAAGTATAGTTTTTTCGAAAGTTTACTGCATGAGAGTGTATCGCAGAAGCTAACCATTAAATCGCATGTACCGGTATTGCTGCTTAAGGATTAAAAGCAACTAATGTGCAACAGCTAAGTTACATTTCGCCATTAAACTATTAATTTGTTTTAGACTCCAACCAGTCAATTTTCAACCAAAAACAACAAAAAAAACATGAAAAAATTAATGATGATTTGCGGATTAATGCTAGGTATAGCTGGCTTCGCTAACGCGCAACAAGGTGGTGGACAAGGTAGAATGATGATGAAACCAGAAGACCGTGTAAAACAATTAGACGAAAAATTAAAACTTTCTGACGATCAAAAAACAAAGTTGACAGCTGTTTTTACCGAACAGGCAGAAGCGATGAAAAAATTTCGCGAAGAAATGCAAGGTGGCGATAGAGATGCAATGAGAGAGAAAATGCAAAAAATGCGTGCAGATAACGATGCAAAAGTTACTGCAGTATTAACCGACGATCAGAAAAAAACTTACGAAGCCTGGCAAAAAGAGCAACGTGCCGAAATGGAAAAACGCAGACAAGGTGGCGGAAATAATTAATCTTTGAAAAATATCAAATAAGAAAAGCGGCTTTATGTCGCTTTTCTTATTTTAGCGGAAAATTAAAATATGCCTGTTCAATTTCCACCAATCATTTTAGCCTCTAAATCGCCGCGCAGGCAAGAACTCCTTAGTCTGATGGGGCTTGATTTTAAAGTTGAATTGAAAGATGTGGATGAAAGTTATCCTGAAGGCCTGAGCCCGGCTGAGATTGCCGTTTACATAGCCGAACAAAAAGCTAAAGCCTTTACGGCTGATGGTGCCATCGTAATTACTGCCGATACTATTGTGGCCTTAAACGGCGAAATTTTGGGTAAACCCGAAGATAGGGCCCATGCACAAGAGATGCTCAAAAAACTATCAGGTAGCAAGCATGAGGTTTTTACAGGTGTAACGCTGGTTAAAGGCAAGCAAATGTATTCATTTTACGATCGTACGGCGGTTACCTGTAAAGCCGTTACAGCTGCTGAAATAGATTTCTATATCGATAATTATAAGCCCTTTGATAAAGCAGGTAGCTATGGCGTGCAGGATTGGTGGGGAATTGTAGTGGTTGAACGCATTGAAGGCTCTTATACCAATGTAATGGGGTTACCTACCGAAAAACTCTACAGCGAGTTGTTAAAATTTATTTAAATTCCTTTGTGGAATCTTGTTATAAGTTTCATCATCTAACAAAATTAGAAAGATGAAAGTTCCATTTAACGAGATAACCATAGCCGAACCCTGCACGCAAAACTGGGATGAAATGGAAAAAGCCGCGGGCTTTAATTTCTGTAAAGCCTGCAGTAAAAATGTAATCGATTTCTCGGGTTATACTAACGCCCAAATTATTCAAACATTGGCAAGCGTCAGTTCACCCATATGTGGCCGCTTAAGTAAAACGCAGTTAAATCAACTCAACTACTATTTAACCATAGTTCCGGCTACGAATAGAAACTGGATGAAATATCTGGGCGTATTAGCCATTGGGGTAAGCATTTTTGTGCAAGACGCGAAAGCTCAGAGTTTTAAAAAAACAAATGAAGTTGTAAAAAGTATTGACCAGGAGGTAGATAATAAGAAACCTATTGCAGTTACAAAAATATACGGTTATGTACTTGATGTAAACCATAAACCAGCCGAAGGGGTGAGGATTGTGCTGGTTGGGACGAAGTTATTTGCATTGACCGATAAAAATGGGAGGTATGAAATTTTGCTCGGCGACCAATTCGAAGTGAAATATAACGAACTCATGGTAGATAATATTAGTTTTAGGGCTGCTTTAACAATCAATTTTGCTAATCAAAAACAAAAAGACCTAATGCTAAATAAAGCAGAGCCAATGATTATGGGCAAAGTATTGGTGACATCAAAAAATAAATAAATATAAATTACGCTTTCAATCTCTCAATGATCTGTACATTCGGTATGGATCATTTTTTTATATCTGACTGGCCAAAACGCCCATTTTTAGATCATAAGTAGAAAGTGTAAGCCTGTTTATTTTACAACGGCCTAAAACATAATTCGTAATTAAGGTGGCAATTACAATCATATCAACCCGTAGTGGGATAATGCCGGGCATTTCTACCCTTTGCTGATGCGTAGAATTGATTAGTTTTACGGATGTTTCGATATAATCATCGTAATTGAACTGAAATGTTTTTATTTTGGTAATATCGATACTAAGGTTGTTTTTTTTAGTAACCAGTTCAGCAAAGGTTTCGAATGCACCAGCCGAACCAATTAAAGTTTGAGGGGTATATTTTTCGCAGATTTCGAAAAGATCTGTCAGTTGTTCCTGAATGCGAAAGAGTATGGCTTGTTTATCTTCGTCAGAAAGGGGATCAGATTTGAAGAATTGTTGCATCAACCGTGCTGCTCCAATGTTATAGCTTTTTTTCCAGATCAATTGTTCCTCGTTGCAGAGAATAAACTCTACGCTGCCACCACCAATGTCCATAATCAGCGAAAGATCTTTTATAGCTCCACTCAGTTTAACACCTTCGTAAATTAACGCAGCTTCTTCATCGCCGCTAATGGTTTCGATCTCAATGCCTGTTTGTTCTTTTACCGCCTGAACAAAATCATTCCCGTTTTCGGCGCTTCTCACTGCCGAAGTTGCAGTTGCCCTTACGCGATCGACGTTATAATCCGCAATAGTATTTTGAAAGTTTTTAAGGCAGTTTACGCCTCTTTCAAATGCAGCTGGGATAATAACATTATCATTAATCCTTCCTTCGCCCAGTTTAACAGGAACATTGGTTTTGTACAGGATTTCAAATGTTGTTGTATTTGTTTCTGCAATAAGGAGGTGGAAGGTGTTCGTGCCCAGATCGATAACAGCAATGCGCATAATAATTAGGTTTGGGAAAGCAAGAGCAGTAGCTTTTCGGTACTGCAAATCTAGCTATCCAGTAAAATTCGTTATTGTTGCTGCTAAATTAAGGTTAGTACAACAAATTATCACTGCCTACATGACGATTTGGTCTATAAAACAAAAAAACCGATGCTTGCGACACCGGTTTTTAAATTTATGTGGAATTAATTACTCAAAATATTCTTTCATTCTTTCGAAGAAGCTCTTGTCGTTTTTGCCAGGCTGTGGCTTAAAGTTTGGAGATTCTCGTAATTTCTCTAAAGCACTGCGTTCATCACTGCTTAGCGCTTTTGGTGTCCAGATGTTGATGTGGATAATCTCATCACCCCTGTGGTAAGAGTTCACCTCTGGTAAACCTTTGCCCTTTAAACGCAATAGTTTTCCGCTTTGGGTACCCGGATCAATTTTAATTTTGGCTTTACCATCAATTGTGGGGACTTCTATGCTCATTCCTAAAGCAGCATCTACAAAACTTAAATGTAAATCGTAAACAATATTGTTTCCTTCGCGTTTTAAGGTCTCGTGTGGAGTTTCTTCAATTAAGATAATCAGATCGCCCGGAATGCCGCCGTTTGGCGCTGCATTTCCTTTGCCGCTCATGCTTAGTTGCATGCCTTCGCTTACACCAGCAGGAATGTTAATGGTAATGGTTTCTTCGCCACGTACCACACCGTCGCCATGGCAAACATTACATTTAGCCGTAATTTGCTGACCGCTGCCGTTACAGGTAGGGCAGGTCGATGCAGTTTGCATCTGGCCTAAAATGGTGTTGGTTACCCTGCGCACCTGGCCGCTGCCACCGCAGGTACCACAAGTACTTACAGATGATTTATCTTTTGCACCAGAACCATCGCAGGTTTTACATACAATCAGTTTATTAACCTTAATTTTCTTTTCAGCACCGTGCGCAATTTCTTCAAGTGTTAATTTAACCTTAATACGCAGGTTAGAACCTTTAGCTACACGTCGGCCGCCACGTTGCTGACCGCCACCGCCGCCACCAAAAAAGCTTTCGAATGGGTTATGACCACCAAAAATATCCCCAAAATTACTGAAGATATCATCCATGTTCATGTTGCCACCACCGTAACCACCAGAGGCACTGCTGCCTACACCGGCATGGCCAAACTGATCGTAACGCTGTTTCTTCTCCGGGCTGCTTAAAACTTCGTATGCTTCTGCAGCTTCTTTAAATTTATCCTCAGCGGCTTTATCTCCCGGATTTTTATCTGGGTGATATTTGATCGCCATCTTACGGTAAGCTTTCTTTATCTCGTCAGCAGCTGCGCTTTTGGTTACGCCTAGTACGTCGTAATAATCTCTTTTACTCATTTTCTTTATAAACGTTAAAATGTTTGAAGGTTGAAACGTTCAACGTTATGCTACCCAACAAACATTCTATTTATTATTTTATGGTTTGGAACCGGTTATTGAAATTATTGTCTACAACATTCCAACCGCTAACCTTCCAACTTTTCAATTTTTCTAAGCGCCAACTACTACTTTAGCAAAGCGGATCACATTATCATTTAAAGTATAACCTTTTTCAACCTCATCAATAACTTTACCCTTTAATTCTTCGGTAGGGGCAGGGATATTGGTGATGGCTTCGTGGAAATCGGTATTAAAAGGCTGGCTGATGCTTTCTACATCTTTTAAGCCTTTTTGTGCCAAAGTGTTTTTTAATTTGGTGCTAACCAATAAAACGCCTTCTTTAACCGGAGCAACCTCACTGGCACTTTCCATGGCTTTCAATGCACGGTCAAAATCATCTAAAACCGGTAAAAGCGAAACGATTACATCTTTACCAGCGGTTTGTAGCAACTCTACGCGTTCTTTCTGTGTACGACGTTTGTAATTGTCAAACTCTGCATATAAACGCAGGTATTTATCGTTAAGTTGTTGAACTTCTGCCTGTAATTTCTCTTCAGCAGTTAGTTCCGGAGCCTGCTCAGTTACATTTGCAGCGGCATCAGTATTTTCTACATTTTCGGTAGTATTTTCTGATGTATTTTCAGTATTCATTATATTTTCTTCTTTGTCGTTATTTTTCTTCTTATTAAACATAATACCAGGCTGAATTTTTTTGTGTTAATCTCAACTATTTTGCCATAAACCTAAATCAGCCAAGCTGTCAGATTTATTTGTATTTATCTGAACAGTTTGGCTGATTAGCTGACGGATGTCAGAATTTTTTATGCTATTTGTGCATCTTCGTGAACAATGCCGTTTTCGCATTTGATAATACGCGATGGAAAAGTACGGATGATGTGGTAATCGTGTGTGGCCATTAAAACGGCGGTTCCGGCCTGACTGATTTGCTTCAACAGCGTTACAATTTCTTCCGAAGTTTCGGGATCTAAGTTACCCGTCGGTTCATCGGCAAGTATAATTTCCGGATCGTTTAACAACGCCCTGGCAATTACAATGCGTTGCTGCTCACCACCCGAAATTTCGTGCGGCATTTTTTTAATCTTCGAACGTAAACCCACTTTATCCAAAACATCTTTTATGCGTTCGTTAATCAGCTTTTCGTCCTTCCAGCCGGTAGCTTTGAGTACAAATTCAAGGTTTTTTTCAATCGTCCTGTCGGTAAGTAGCTGGAAATCCTGAAAAACTACACCGAGTTTACGGCGCAAAAAAGGCACCTGGCTTTCTTTCAGGTTTTTAAGATCGAAACCAGCAATGTTACCCTCGCCGCTGCCAATATGCAAATCGCCATATAATATTTTAAGCAAACTACTCTTGCCCGAACCGGTTTGACCGATTAAGAATATAAATTCGTCTTTTTCGATGTGTAAATTTACGTTTGAGAGTACCAGATGT
>Ga0157370_10007947_pt1 | contig 11490 bp, 13 predicted proteins | sample C35metaG_FD_113463 | JGI IMG/M metagenome (GOLD analysis project Ga0157370, IMG submission 113463) | Corn rhizosphere microbial communities from Kellogg Biological Station, Michigan, USA - C3-5 metaG | ecosystem: Host-associated > Plants > Roots > Rhizosphere > Soil | place: USA: Michigan... | reverse complement strand
GACGGACGACCATGACCACGACGATCACCCGCATCCACGCCCGTGAAATCCTCGACTCGCGCGGCAACCCCACGCTGGAAGCCGAAGTCACCCTGGCCGGCGGCGGCTTCGGCCGCGCCGCGGTGCCGAGCGGCGCCTCGACCGGTTCGCGCGAGGCAGTCGAACTGCGCGACGGCGACAAGTCGCGCTATGGCGGCAAGGGCGTGAGGAACGCGGTGGCCAACGTCAACGCCACGATCGCCGACGCGCTGAAGGGTTTCGACGCGGCCGACCAGAAGGGCCTGGATGCGAAGTTGATCGCGCTGGACGGTACGCCGAACAAGGGCAAGCTGGGTGCGAACGCGCTGCTCGGCGTATCCATGGCGGCGGCGCATGCGGTGGCCGCCTCGCGCGGCGAGCCGTTGTGGAGCTATCTCTCGAACGGCAAGCCCGGTGCCCTGCCGGTGCCGATGATGAACATCATCAACGGCGGCGAGCACGCCGACAACAATATCGACGTGCAGGAGTTCATGGTGTTGCCGGTCGGCATGCCGACGTTTGCCGAAGCATTGCGCGCGGGCGCGGAAATCTTCCACGCGCTGAAGAGCGTGCTGAAGGGACGCGGCCTGAATACCTCGGTTGGCGACGAAGGCGGTTTCGCGCCGAACCTGCGCTCCAACATCGAAGCGCTCGACACCATCCTCGAGGCGATCAACAAGACCGGCTACAAGGTCGGCAGCGAGATCCTGCTCGGCCTCGACGCCGCCAGTTCGGAGTTCTACAAGGACGGCAAGTACGACCTGGCCGGCGAAGGCAAGCAGTACAGCTCGGCCGGGTTCGTCGACCTGCTGGCCAGTTGGGCCAGGCAGTACCCGATCATCACCATCGAGGACGGCATGGCCGAAGGCGACTGGGACGGCTGGAAGCTGCTCACCGACGCGATCGGCGAGCGCATCCAGGTGGTCGGCGACGACCTGTTCGTGACCAACCCGGCGATCTTCCGCGAAGGCATCGAGAAGAAGATCGCCAATGCGATCCTGATCAAGGTGAACCAGATCGGCACGCTGTCCGAGACGCTGGAAGCGATCGCCATGGCCGACGCGGCGAAATATTCGGCGGTGATTTCGCACCGCTCCGGCGAGACCGAGGACACCACCATCGCCGACATCGCGGTGGCCACCACGGCAACCCAGATCAAGACCGGCTCGCTGTGCCGCAGCGACCGCGTGGCGAAGTACAACCAGCTGCTGCGCATCGAGGAGGCGTTGGGTTCGGCTGCGCGCTATGCCGGACGCGACGCGTTTCCCAACCTGACTCGCCTGCCGGGCTGAGCGGACGCCCATGCTGCGCTGGATCGCCCTGGTTCTGCTCCTGCTGCTGATCGGGCTGCAGCTGAAACTGTGGTCCGGCAGCGGCAGCATGCGCGACGTGGACAGCTTGCGCCAGGCGGTGAAGAAGCAATCGCAGGAAAACGCCACGTTGCTGAAACGCAACCAGGCACTGGCTGCCGATGTGCATGATCTCAAGCACGGCGACCAGGCCGTCGAGGCGCGTGCACGCACCGAGCTGGGGCTGATCAAGCCCGGCGAAGTTTTTTACCAGGTGGTCGAGCCACCGGCCCGACCGGCCAGTGCACCGGCGCCCGCAGCGACTACCGGATCGCCATGACCACTCGGGCGCTGTGGTGCGTGGTGCCGGCGGCGGGGCGCGGCATGCGAGTCGGCGGGGATCGCCCGAAGCAGTACCAGTTGCTTGCGGGACGGCCGTTGATCGAGCACACCCTGGCGCGCCTCGCGGCGCACCCGCAAGTTGCCGGTCTGCTGGTGACGCTGGGCGCAGGCGACCCGCACTGGTCCGGCGTGGAGACGCTGCAGGGCAAGCCGGTCCGCACGGCGATCGGCGGCGTCGAGCGCAGCGATTCGGTGCTGGCCGGGCTCGATGCCTTGCCTGCCGTGGTTGGCGCGGATGATTTCGTGCTGGTGCACGACGCGGCGCGCCCGTGCGTGCGGCTGGCCGACATCGGCAAGCTGATCGAGCTTGCCGCGGCGACGGATGGCGGCCTGCTCGGGGCGCCGCTGCGGGATACGCTCAAACACGCCGATGCCGCGGATCGGGTCGTCGAACGGACCGAAGCCCGCGAGCGCCGCTGGCGCGCGTTCACGCCGCAGATGTTTCGGCGCGGTCCGTTGTCGACGGCGCTGCGCGAGGCGGCGCGGCTTGGCATGAAGGTCAGCGACGAGGCGATGGCGATGGAGCAGGCCGGCTTCGCGCCCTTGCTGGTCGAAGGCGCCGAGGACAACATCAAGGTGACGACGGCGGCGGATTTCGCGCTGGCCGAATTCCTGCTCGAGAGAACCGCATGATGCGCATCGGTAGCGGGTTTGACGTACACGCCTTCGGCGCGGGCGACCATGTCGTCGTCGGCGGCGTGCGCGTGCCGCATGGCCGGGGCGTGGTTGCGCATTCCGACGGCGACGTGGTGATCCACGCCCTGTGCGATGCGATTTTCGGTGCGTTGGCCCTGGGCGACATCGGCCGGCATTTTCCGCCCGCCGATCCGCGCTGGCGCGATGCGGACAGCCGCCAGTTCCTGCGCCACGCGGCATCGCTGATGGTGCAGCATGGTTACACGCTGGGCAATGCGGATGTCACGGTGATCGCCGAGGCGCCGAAGATCGGGCCACACGCGCAGGCGATGCGGGAAAACCTCGCCGCTGACCTCGGCTGCGAGATCGGCCGGATCAGCGTGAAGGCCACCACGACCGAGCAACTGGGCTTCTGCGGTCGTGCCGAAGGCATCGCCGCGCAGGCCTGCGTGCTTCTGGATCGCGTGTGAACGAGGCCGAGGTCCGACGCTCCACGCATCGTCTGCACGACCAGGTCGAGGCCGTCGTCGAACTGTTGCGCCGGCATGACGATGAAGGATTGACGGCATCGGCGCAGGCGGTGTTGCGCGAGCAACTCGACGAACTGCATCCCGCCGATATCGCCTTCATCCTGGAATCCCTGCCGCTGGACGACCGCCTTGCCGTCTGGCAGCTGGTCGAGGCCGATCATGACGGCGAGATCCTGCTGGAGGTCTCCGACGCGGTGCGCGATTCGCTGATCGCGGACATGGATCGGCACGAGATCCTCGCCGCGGTCGAGCCGCTCGACGCCGACGAGCTGGCCGACCTGGTCGAGGACCTGCCGACCGCGGTATTGCCCGAACTGATGGCGAGCCTGGACTCGCAGCAACGCGAGCAGGTGCAGTCCGCGCTGTCCTACGAGGACGACCAGCTCGGCGCGCTGATGGATTTCGAGATGGTCACGATCCGCGAGGACGTCAGCCTGGAAGTGGTGCTGCGCTACCTGCGCCGCTGGGACGAACTGCCGCCGCAGACCGACAAGCTGTTCGTGATCAACCAGGACAACCTGCTCACCGGCGTGCTGCCGCTGCACTGGTTGCTGGTGAACTCTCCCGACAAGATGGTGAGCGCGGTGATGGCGCCGGACGTCAACACGTTTCATCCCACCGACGATGCCTACGAAGTGGCGCAGGCGTTCGAGCGTTACGACCTGGTGACCGCGCCGGTGGTCGACGATCGCGGGCATCTGATCGGCCGCATCACCATCGATGCGATGGTCGACGTGATCCGTGAAGAGAGCGAGAGCGAGGCGCTCGGGCGCGTCGGCCTGCGCGAGGAGGAGGACATCTTCGCCTCGGTATGGGCAAGCTTGCGAAACCGCTGGATGTGGCTGGCCATCAACCTGATGACCGCCTTCATCGCGTCGCGCGTGATCAGCCTGTTCGAGGGATCGATCGAGCGGCTGGTGGCGCTGGCCGCCCTGATGCCGATCGTGGCCGGCATCGGCGGCAATTCCGGCAACCAGACCATCACCATGATCGTGCGTGCGCTGGCCTTGAACCAGATCAGCGCCGACAGTGCGAGGCGGCTGTGGCGCAAGGAGCTGACCGTGTCGTTGCTGAACGGGCTGGTGTGGGGCGGCGTGATCGGCGTGGTGGCGTGGCTGTTGTACGACAGCGCCTCGCTGGGCCTCGTGATGACGGCCGCGATGACGCTGAACCTGCTGCTGGCGGCGTTCGCAGGCGTCGGCATTCCGATGATCATGACCCGGTTCGGTCGCGACCCTGCACTCGGCTCCAGCGTGCTGATCACCGCCATGACCGACAGTGGCGGTTTCTTCATCTTCCTGGGCCTTGCCACGATCTTCCTGTTGTAGTTGCGTGCCCGCGCTGCCCGAGGTCGATGCGGCCAGTTGCTACGATGTTCGCGTGTTCCATTTCTTCGCAAGGGGATTTCCATGTCCGAGCTTCCCTATGCCTGCGGCGAACCGCCATTGACGGCGCGATTGCGCGCCAGTCCCGAGGACTTCCAGGTCGAGGAGATTCTTGGCTATGACCCGGACGGCGTCGGCGAACACTTGCTGCTGTGGGTGGAAAAGCGCGGCGCCAACACCGACTGGGTGGCGCGGGAACTGGCGAAATTCGCCGGCGTGCCACCGGTCGCCGTCGGTTATGCCGGCTTGAAGGATCGCCACGCGGTGACCCGCCAGACTTTTTCGGTGCAATTGGCTGGCCGGCCCGATCCGGACTGGTCCACCTTTCCACACGCCGAGGTGACGGTGCTTGCCGCCACGCGCCATTCACGCAAGCTCAAGCGGGGCGCCCTGCGCGGCAACCGCTTCGTGCTGGTGCTGCGCGAGGTCGAGGGTGATCGTGCACAGGCCGAGAGCGTATTGCAGCGGATTGCGACGCATGGCGTACCGAACTATTTCGGCGAACAGCGGTTTGGTCGCGAGGGCGGCAACGTGGCGCAGGCACGGGCGATGTTCGCCGGACGACGCGTCGATCGCGACAAGCGCTCCATGCTGCTGTCGGCGGCGCGTTCGCAGATATTCAACCAGGTGCTGGCAGCACGGGTCGAACGCGCCTGTTGGGACACGCCGCTGGAAGGCGAGGTCTGGTCCCTCGCCGGATCGCGCTCGTGGTTCGGCCCCGAGCCCTTCAGCGATGCCCTGGCCGAGCGACTGGCGCGCGGCGATATCCACCCTTCAGGGCCGTTGTGGGGGCAGGGCGAGCCACCGACGCAGGGCGACGCGGGCGCGCTCGAGCGCGAGATCGGTGCGGCTCATGGCGATCTGGTTGCCGGCCTGGCTGCCGCACGGATGGATCAGGAGCGCCGCCCGCTGCGCCTGCTGCCGGGCCACCTGCGCTGGCGCTGGCTGGCGGACGACGCGATGGAGCTGAGCTTCGAGTTGCCGGCGGGAGCTTATGCGACGGTGGTGGTGAGGGAAGTGGCGGCGATATGAGGGCTGACCCGGAAAGAGCGCCGTATCTGATTAATCCCCAAAGCGCATCCTGCGCTTTGGGGATTCGCCTGCTCAGTTCCTGAGCAGCACCACGACCGCGCCCGTACCGCCGAGTGCCGGCCGCGCCGAGGCGAAGGCGATGACGTCGTCGCGTCTGCGCAGCAGGCGATCGGTGAGCGCCTTCAGTACCGGCCCGGCTGCCTTCGAGCGCAAGCCCTTGCCATGGATGATGCGTACGCAGCGGATCCCCGCCCGTCGGGCTTCGGCCAGGAACGCGATGATGCTGGCCTGTGCGGCAGCGGCATTCATCTGGTGCAGGTCGAGGTCGTCCTGCACGCTGAACTGGCCCCGCTTGAGCTGGCGCAGCAGTTTCGCCGGGTAGCCGTCGCGCAGGTACGCGAGTTCCTCACCCACTTCCAGGCTGGCCGGATCGAATACCGTGTCCAGCAGTTCGCCCGGTACGGCCGCTTCGTCCGCTTCGAGCATGTGCGGGTGCGGTGCGGGTTTGCCCGGAGCCGGTGCGGGAGCAACCGGGTCGAAACGCTGCACGTCGCCGATCGCCTCGCGGAACAGGCGACGGTCGTCGTCGGTGATCTGGACAGGGCTGCGCGGCTTCATGGAGCCATCATAAGAGCGTGGGCGGCAGAAATCGTCCGGGCTGCAAAGTGCGGCCACCCGCGCTCCTGGCCAGATGCGGCCTTTCCGTGGAGTGAATCCAAGTGAAACGAGGGGCACGCTACGGTAGACTTGCAGGCATCATGCAGTAGCCACGGGCGTGTCGGTGGCGCAGGCAGGCAGTCTTCGACGGAGCATCATGCGAGTTCTGGTCAGCAACGACGATGGCGTGGATGCGCCAGGCATCCGCGTGTTGGCCGAGCGCCTGCGCGCCGTGGGCGAAGTCACCGTGGTGGCACCGGATCGCGATCGCTCCGGAGCCAGCAATTCGCTCACGCTCGATGCGCCACTGCGGGTGCTGCCGATGGGCAACGGCTATTACCGCGTGGCCGGCACACCGACCGACTGCGTGCATCTGGCACTGGCCGGGCTGCTCGACGATGAGCCGGACATGGTGGTTTCGGGTATCAACAACTCGGCCAACCTGGGCGATGACGTGATCTATTCCGGCACGGTCTCGGCCGCCATGGAGGGGCGCTTCCTGGGATTGCCGGCGATCGCCGTGTCGCTGGTCAGCGAGGATCACAAGGGCGTGCACTACGACTCGGCGGCCCAGGCGGTGTTGCTGCTGATGCAGCGCCTGCTGGTCGATCCGCTGCCTGCCGACACCATCCTCAACGTGAATGTGCCGGATCGGTCGTGGGCCGAGATCGAGGGGTTCGAGGTGACCCGGTTGGGGCGGCGTCATCGTTCCGCGCCGTGCATCGCGCAGACCGATCCACGTGGGCGGCCGATCTGGTGGATCGGCCCGGCCGGCGAGGTGGATGACGCCGGACCGGGTACCGATTTCAACGCGGTGAGACGAGGCTTCATCTCGGTCACGCCGATCCACGTCGACCTGACGCGGTTCCAGGCGCTGGACAAGGTCAGCAGCTGGATGCAGGCCTTGAGCGACGGCATGGCCATGGACCGAACCGGCAACGACGAGGCGGCCTGACCCGTGAATACCTATCCGTTGCCGCCGGCAGAACTGAAAGGTGAGGGCATGACCTCGCAGCGCGCGCGCGACCGGCTGGCGGCGGTGTTGCAGGAGGCGGGTATCCGCGATCCGCGCGTGATCGAGATCATCCGCAACCTGCCGCGCCATCACTTCATCGATCAGGCGCTGCATTCGCGTGCCTACGAAAACGACGCGCTGCCGATCGGCCATGGCCAGACCATCTCGCAACCCTGGGTGGTGGCGCGCATGACCGAGGCCATGCTGGAGCATTTCGAGGGGCGCCGGGACATGCCGCGCAAGGTGCTGGAGATCGGCACCGGTTCCGGTTACCAGGCCGCGGTGCTGGCGGCACTGGCCGGGGAAGTGTTCACGGTCGAGCGGATCGAGGCGCTGCTGCGCCAGGCGCGACGTCGATTCCGCCAGCTTGGCCTGGCCAACCTGCGCTCGCGCTACGACGACGGCAAGCTGGGCTGGCCGGACGAGGCGCCGTTCGACGCGATCATCCTCACCGCGGCCGGCGATACCATTCCCAGCCGGATCCTCGATCAGCTCGATCCTGCCGGCGTGCTGGTGGCGCCAGTGGGTTCGCCCAGCCGGCAGAACCTGATCCGCATGCGCGGCGACGGCCAGGGTGATTTCGCGCTGGAAGAGCTGGGGCCGGTCAGCTTCGTGCCCCTGCTTGGCGGCATCGGTTGATGCGCCTGTTCGGGACACTTTATGCGCGAGCACTGGTCTGGGCCCGCGCGCCCCGTGCGGTGTACTACCTGTGCGCACTGAGCTTTGTCGAGGCGTTCATCTTTCCGGTCATGCCGGAGGTGATGCTGGCGCCGATGATGCTGGGCAAGCGGCACCGGGCGTTTTTCTACGCCAACATCTCGCTGCTTTTTTCCCTGCTGGGAGCCTTGGTCGGGTACGCGCTGGGGCACTGGGCCTACGAGGCAGTGAAACCCCTGTTCAGCGTGCACATGCAGGAAATCGTCACGACCTGGGTGACCAACCTGCGTACGGACATGAACCAGCATTGGCTGGCGATGCTCGGCGCCTTGATGCTGGCGGCGCTGCAGCCGGTGATCCCGATGAAATTCGTGACCTGGGCCGCCGGCATCGTCGGCGTGCCGATCCTGCCGTTCATGGCGTGCATCGCCATCGGCCGCGGCAAGCGGGTGTGGTTGCTGGCCTTGCTGATCCGGCTGTTCGGCGAGCGCGCCGAGCGCACGCTGCACCGGCACATCGAATGGATCGGCTGGGTCGCGCTGGCGGTATTGGGTCTTTTGCTGGTGTGGTGGCTGTGGTTGCGCCGATGATCCTGTCGAGGAAGCGCCACCCATGAAAAAGGCCGCCCGGCTCGCTATGCTGACGCGCATGGATCGAACTTTTCGCTGGCTGCTCCTGCTCCTCGCGTCGGCATGGCTGGTCGCCTGCGGCACCATGCGCAGTTCGGTGGTGGTCGAGCCGGCGACAGGTGGTGGTCCAGCCCGCAGTCCTGCGCAGTCGGCCATGCCGGCGCGTACGCCGATCCCGGGTGGCAGCTATGTCGTGCTGAAGGGCGACACGCTTTACTCGATCGCCTTTCGCAAGGGCGTGGATTTTCGCGATCTTGCGCAGTGGAACGGCATCGCCGTGCCCTACACGATCTGGCCGGGCCAGCACCTGACGCTGTCACCGGCGAGCCCGGTTGCGGCGGCGGCCCGCAAGCCGGTCACGCCCGCTCATGCCGCCGCCCCGGCTGCGCCGGTATTCGAGCCCGTGGACGTTCCCCGATCCGCATCGTCAGCGGCACCCGCGTCGTCGACGCATGCGGCTCCCGGCATGTCCGCCGTTGCTGTGCCGCTGCCGCATCCGGCGAAGCCGGCTTCGGCGGAGCCGGTGCCCGTGGCAGGCGTCCCGGCCGTCCCGCCGCCGCCCCCCGCACCCGCTTCCAGACCGGTGGCTGCTGGTGCCGCGCGGGTCGCTGGTGGAGTGAACTGGCGCTGGCCGGTCGACGGCACCCTGATCAGCCGGTTCAACAGCAGTGATGCCATACCCGGGATCGAGATTGCCGGCCATGCCGGCGATCCGGTGCGCGCAGCTGCTGATGGAGTAGTGGTCTACAGCGGCAATGGCCTGGTCGGGTATGGCGAGTTGGTGATCATCAAGCACAATGACAGCTTCCTGTCTGCCTACGGCCACAATCGCAAGCGTCTGGTCAAGGAAGGGCAGCAGGTGACGGCTGGGCAGCAGATCGCCGAGATGGGTTCCACCGGGGCAACCCGCGACGAGCTCGAGTTCCAGATCCGCAAGGATGGCAATCCGGTCGATCCGTTGAGCTACCTGCCGCCGCGCTGAGCGCGCGCCTGCGCCCAGGTGCTGTTTGCGCTGGCGCCGATCAGGCCGACGGCAGGATGAATCCGGCAACCACGCGCCGGTCTTCGCCTGCCAGCAGGTTGTAGGTGCGCGCGGCAGCGGCATTGTCCATGACCTCGACCCCGACCCCCTGGCGCAGGAAGCCGGCCATGAAAGCGGCAGCGGGAAACACCTGTCGCGGTCCGGTGCCCAGGATCACCACTTCCGGTCGCAGGGCGAGCAGCGCTTCAACATGGCCGGCATCCAGGCTGGTCGCCGCCTCGACGGGCCAGTGCTCGACGACTCGCGTCGCCGTGAGCAGGAAACTGCGGTCGAGCACGCGGTCAGCCAGGGTGATGCTGTGCGCCTCGACGCGGCGCACGAACAGATAGCCTTCGGGACGATCGAGCGACAGGTCCATCCGGGCGTCCTAGCGGGGCAGGGCGATCTTGGGCTCGTCGGCATTGCGCCTGAACAACACCACGACATGGCCGATCTGGTGGATCTTCTCGGCCTGCGTACCTGCAGCGAGCATGTCGATCTGCGCCTGCCGCTCGTCCTTGTCGCCGCCGGAGAGTTTCACTTTCACCAGCTCGTGGATGTCCAGCGCCTGGCCAAGTTCCTTCACCACCGCTTCGGTGGCGCCCTTGTTGCCCAGCAGCACCACCGGGCTCAGGTCATGGGCGAGGCTGCGCAGGTAGCGGATCTGCGAGGAAGTAAGGGGCATGTGACGGGGCTCGGTTCACGGTCGATTGACTGCACAGGGTATCATGGGGCTGCCCATCCCTTCGATTGCTTTCCACCACATGGCCCGCAGCAAGAGCAGCGCAGTCTGGCTGCGCGAACATTTCAATGACGAATACGTCAGGAAGGCCCAGGCCGAGGGCCTACGTTCGCGTGCGGTATACAAGCTGGAGGAGCTGATCGAGCGCGACCGGCTGCTGAAGCCGGGCATCAACGTGGTGGATCTCGGCGCGGCGCCGGGAAGCTGGTCGCAACTGGTGCGCAACCGGCTCGGCGACAGCGGCAAGGTGTTCGCGCTGGATATCCTGCCGATGCAGAGCATCGCCGGCGTGGATTTCCTGCAGGGCGATTTCCGTGAGGAGTCGGTCCTGCGCGAACTGGAGGCCCGGCTGGAGGGGCATCGGCTGGATCTTGTACTGTGCGATCTGGCCCCCAATATGAGTGGTGTGGCGCTGGCCGACCAGATCCGGGCGATGGCCCTGGCCGAGTTGGCGCTGGATTTCAGTCGGCAATGGCTCAAGCCAGGCGGCTCCTTTCTGATCAAGCTGTTCCAGGGAGTCGGTTTTGACGATTATTTGCGCAGCTTGCGTGCAGACTTCAGTCGCGTGACCATGCGTAAACCCAAGGCCTCGCGTGCCCGTTCGCGCGAGGTGTATGCACTGGCGACCGGGCGCAAGCCCACCGCGGTGCCACCGGCGAGAACCGTGCATGAATGAAACAGCGAAAAATGTGTTGCTCTGGGTGATCATCGCGGTGGTCCTGTTCACCGTGTTCGAGAGCTTCAATCCGCGTGGCGGACGTTCCTCCGACCTGGCCTACAGCGCGTTCGTGCAGAACGTGGAAAGCGGCAATGTCTCGAGCGCCACCATCAGCGCCGACCAGCCCGCCACCATCAGCGGCAAGCTGAAGGACGGCAGCGCCTTCCGCACGGTCGCGCCCATGCTCGGCTTTTCCACCAATGCGGTGGTCAAGCAGATGCAGGACAAGAACGTGGAGGTTCGCCAGGATCCTTCCGAGGGCTTCTCGCTGATCGGGCTGCTGGTGAGCTGGCTGCCGGTGTTGCTCATCGTGGGCGTGTTCATCTGGTTCATGCGCCAGATGCAGTCCGGCGGTGGCGGCCGTGGCGCCATGAGCTTCGGTCGTTCGCGCGCCAAGCTGCAGGGCGAGGATCAGATCAAGGTCAATTTCAGCGACGTCGCCGGTTGTGACGAGGCGAAGGAGGAGGTCGGCGAGCTGGTTGAGTTCCTGCGCGACCCTGGCCGCTTCCAGAAACTCGGCGGCAAGATTCCGCGCGGCGTGCTTATGGTCGGCCCGCCCGGTACCGGCAAGACCCTGCTGGCGAAGGCCATTGCGGGCGAGGCGAAGGTTCCGTTCTTCTCGATCTCCGGTTCCGATTTCGTCGAGATGTTCGTCGGCGTCGGCGCCAGCCGCGTGCGCGACATGTTCGAGCAGGCCAAGAAGCACGCGCCCTGCATCATCTTCATCGACGAGATCGACGCGGTCGGCCGCCATCGCGG
>Ga0157370_10007946_pt1 | contig 11490 bp, 12 predicted proteins | sample C35metaG_FD_113463 | JGI IMG/M metagenome (GOLD analysis project Ga0157370, IMG submission 113463) | Corn rhizosphere microbial communities from Kellogg Biological Station, Michigan, USA - C3-5 metaG | ecosystem: Host-associated > Plants > Roots > Rhizosphere > Soil | place: USA: Michigan... | reverse complement strand
TCACCTGATCCCGGACGTCCCTCAGATCAAGCCGAACCTGTAGCCCCTCGTCGGCAACAATTGGCCGGGCCGAGCTGGCTGTAGACTCACGCGAGTGGGGACACCGCCGGTCAAGGCCTGGATAGCGCTGGGTGCCGGCGTCCTGGCCGCCGCACTCTTTGGTGCTTCGTTCGCCGCAGGGGCCTCGGTGCGTTCAGCAACGGCGTCCGCAAGTGCCGGGCTCCCGAAGCAGTGCCCCTCCCATTCGATGGTGGCAAAGACACTCGGCTTGACCCTCCGGACGAGCATCGTCACGTACACCAGTGCCACGTATCAGGGCGGCGGAGCGGCATCGAGCCGCGCGATGCCGGCCGGGCCGAAGGCGATCCAAGCGACCCAGAAGACCTGCCTCTATACCTATCCGAACGCGCAGCAGTCGGCTGCCGAGGGAATCATCGTGCCCGTCACGATCACTTTCGAATTCCCGGTCACGAGAGCCAACTTCACCGCCGCGCGACATGCGGCTGCGCAGAGCGTCGACCCGGTCACGGTGCGCGGCATCGGCGACGTCGCGTGGGTCGTCAAAGCCCCCCGGGGGGATCCGCGAGGTGGGAACAGCCTGTTCGTGCTCAGCGGGACGACCGAAGTGGTGGTCGGCGGACCGCCCAAGGCGACGGTCGCCCTGATGGGTCAGCTCGTCCGCGGGATCATCTAGAGCTCTCGGATTGAAGGTTCGGGCGACAGGCGTCGTCTCACTGCGGCGCAGCTGGGCCGCGACGCTGGCCGGCATGACGCTGGTGTCTGGCGTCGCGGTCGCCGGAGCGCAGCCCGCCGTCGGAGGCGCCCCGACGCCGGGCCCGAAGCTGCAACCGATCGGAGAGGTGGGCAATGGCTTCTTCGGGATCAGCGTCGCCCTGTCGGCGAAGGGCGGCACCGCTCTCGTCGGCGCGTCCAACGACAGTGGGGCGATCGGGGGCGCCTGGGCCTTCACGCGGTCGAGCGGGAGCTGGCGCCAGGAGGGGCGGAAACTCCTGCCGGGTCGTCAGCTCGAGCCCACCGGCTTCGGCCTCCGTGTCGCGCTTTCGGCGGATGGCAACACTGCCCTGATCGGCGGTCCGCTCGAGAGCGGTGGCGTCGGCGCGGCCCGGGTTTTTGTCCGCTCGGGGTCGGGCTGGCGGCAAACGGCGAAGCTCACGCCCCGGAGCGAGGCGGGCCGAAGCGGCTTCGGCGAGAGCGTCGCACTCTCTGCTGACAGCACGGTCGCGCTCGTCGGCGGCCCCACCGACGCCCTGGGCGCAGGAGCGGCCTGGATCTTCACCCGGTCGGGATCGACCTGGAAACAGGGTTCGAAGCTGACCGGCCGGGGAGAGGTCGGGCCGGGCCGGTTCGGAGTGAGCGTCGCGCTCTCGAGCAATGGCCGGATCGCCGCGGTTGGCGGTCCGCTCGACGCCAACGCCGTCGGCTCGGTGTGGACCTTCGTCCGTACGGGTGCCGAATGGAGCCCGGAGGGCTCGAAGCTGACCATCAAGGGTGGCAAGAGTCAGGCCCAGTTCGGCAGCAGCCTTTCGCTTTCGGCTACCGGCAGCACGGCTCTGATCGGTGCTCCGGTCGACGACGCCGACGTCGGGACGGCGTGGGTGTTCACGCGCTCCGGGTCCTCGTGGCGTCAGCAAGGCAAGGAGCTGACGGCGCCAGGCAAGCCGGGAACGGTTCAGTTCGGCGGGAGCGTCGCGCTTTCGGGCTCGGGAGACACGGCGCTCGTCGGGGGCGCCGGCGACAACGGCGAAGTCGGAACCGGCGCGGTCTGGCTGTTCACGCGCAGCGGTTCCGCGTGGTCACATGAAGGTACGCAGCTGGCCCGGCGTCGCGAGCGGGGCAGCGCCGGCTTCGGCTCCAGCGTGGCCATCTCGACCGACGGCTCGATCGCCGTCGTCGGCGGCTACAACGATGACCACGGCACCGGCGCTGCCTGGGAGTACCACCTCTAACCGCGGGGGCTCAGGCTCAGGTGCTCCGATCGATCCGCATGTTCACCTGCGGGGTCCCCTGTGTGCTCTTCGCGAGCTGCTCGAGCTGCCTCTTGGAGGCACCTGGCGCGATGATCATCAGGTTTGTGTGATCGCCGTAGAGTGCGTCGAGGATCTGACCGTTCTCGAGCGTCCAGGCGATTTTTGCCTTGCCGAACGCGCCGATCACCTTTGGTGCCTTTCCTTGATGCTCGAATCCCGCGCCGCCGCTGAACGTCTGCGTCGCTCCGAAGCCCGCCTCCTCCGCTGCGACAATCGCGTCGACGTGGGCGTTGCTGCTCAGGATGAACTGGATCGTGTTGCCCTTGTCGGTCTTGTAGGTGCAGGTCAGCCGGCTGCCCTTGTTCCCACTGAGGTTGGGAGCGTCGTAGTCACCGTACGAGAGCTCCGACGACGATGATGTCTTGATCGTCTGCTCGAGCGTCGCGGTCACGAGGCCATTCGACGGGCAGCCCTGCGCCAGCCGCTCACCGGAAGAGGCGCCGGGCCTCACCACCAGCACCACGACTACGCCTGCGACGAGGACGGTGGCTGCAGCGAGCGGCCGCCACTTCGATCGCGCATACAGCCGGGACGGAAGGGAGAGATGCATCCTTTGGGCGCTACCTGGTGCTGGCTCCGATGCTAACACGAGCCATCGGCGGGCTATCTCCGCCGGTTCTCAGTGATGCGTCGATGCGTAGACGAACGAGGCGACGTCGTTGATCTGCCCCGCCGACAGGTTGCCGCCGCCCGACGCGCCGAAAGCGGGCATGCCGCCGGGCAGGCCGTACGTCACGGCGTTGACGACGTCCGCCTGAGGCGGAGCGAGCGAGTCGAGGTTCGGGCCGACGGTCGCCTTCGAGCCGGCCGCTGCCAGGGTGTGACACGACGTGCACGGCGGATTGGCGCTCGCCGTGAACACCGTTCTGCCGTTCCCCGGATCGCCGATCAGCGTCTCGGTGGCCGGCGGAGGAGTCGTCGACCCGGAGCTCGTCGTCGTTCCGGCGGTCGGCTTCGAGACGGGTAGCGGAGTCGGCTTGACGCCTGCTCCGAGAACTCCCTTCATCCCCGCCGCGGCGTGGCCGGGGATCGTGCAGAGATACTCGAACTGACCCTTGACGAGCGTCACGACCAGTGTGGCCGACTGCCCATGAGCGAGCGACTTCGTCACCTTCCCCTTGCACGTGTTCTTGGCGCCGCCCTTCGGGCTCGAGCAGACCTCGAATGTGTGCGGGAGCCGCCCTTGGTTCGTGACCTTGAACGTCACCTTTCCGACCGTGACTTGCTTCGTCGAGAGCTTGAAGGCCAGCTCGCTCGGCTTGCCGGCGATCACCGTGACGGTCGATACCGCTGCCCGGGCCGTGGCAGTGTTGGACGTCGACATGCCGCTTGCTGAGAGGACGCCGCCTGCGAACAAACAGGCCGCTGCGAACAATCCGAGGGTGAATCTCGTCTTCTTCGCGAAAAAGCGCGCGTACCGGACAGCGTTGACGCCCATGAAATCCTCCCAGTGCCTTGTGGCCTGCTCGTGTCTGATTCCTCGGCTCCCAGCCCGTTCGGCTGAGTAGACGAGATCCGGATCAACCCCCGCTGGAAACTAGCAGACGCTTCGCAGCGATTGTCAGCGAGGTGAAAAGGCGTCGAGCTCGGGAGCGCCGCCCTTTGCCGTCGGCACACCGGCGCCGAGGAGCAGCGTGTTCCCCGCGAGCGACGGGCACGCGTTCACGCCTGCCCGGAGCCGTGTGCTCCAGAGGAGCGTGCCGTCCCGCGTGTCGAAAGCGTAGACACGCCCGGCGAACGTCGAGGTGAAGACGACTCCGTCCGCGACGGTCGCGCAGCCGAAATCGGGCGCGGGAAGCTTCTGCTTCCAGCGGCGTGCTCCGGTGGCGGCGTCGAGGGCGATCAGCTCGCCCCTTCCGCGCGAGACGTCGATGCCGCGGAGCGACGGGTAACCGAACGCGCTTCCTCGCATGCACAGGTCGACGACGGGCACGAAGAGCATTCCATCGCTGTATGCCATCGGCGTCTCGACACCGCCGAAGAGGCCCGGGCAGACGGAGATGGGACGGTCGGGCAGGAGGCCTCGATCGTTGCGGTGCACTCCGACCTCGGCCTGCCAGACTCTGCGGTGACGAACTCGGTCCCAGGCGATCACCACGCCGGCCTTCCCCGCTCCGATCACGAGCTTCTCCCCGCCGCTCGACACAAGGAGCGGCGAGAGCTGGAAGTCGTAGTCGCGGACGTCGTGCGACGTGACCTGGTCGTACCATTCCAGGCGGCCCGTCCGGATATCGGCCACGACCAGCGAATCGGTGTAGAGAGCGCGCCCGGCATAGGCGCCGCCGTTCGGATGCTTGCGGCTTCCGCCGAACGGGGTGGGATTCCCGGTTCCCCAGAACACCTCGCCGCCGTCGACACTCGGCGGGTACCAGGCACCGCCCCCGCCCGCTTCCTTCGGAAACCTCCAGCTTCCCTTGATCGTGGCGAGCCTCCAGCGCAATGCCCCGGTCGCTGCGTCGAGCGCGTAGAGCGCCCCGTGGCCGTTCGGCGGCAGGCCGATCGTGCTCGCAAGAACGACGTCGCCGGTAACCTGCGGTGCGACGTCGATGAGAGGCTCGCCGAGCCTTACGAGGACGTGACGCCACAGGACCTTGCCCGTGCGCGCCGAAAGCGCGAACACGATCCGATCGGTCGCTCCGTAGACACGACCGTCGGCCACCGCGAGCCCATTCGGGCCCGGGCTCGCGGCATAGACGAAACCGCGGCGCCAGAGCGTGTGACCGTCGTGCAGGTCGAGTGCGAAGACTGTGCTCTCCATGTCCTCGACGTAGACAACTCCACCCGTGACGACAGGTGTCGCAGTGAATGCACCCGACTCGCCTGGTCGCGCCGGGAAGCTGAACCGCCAGAGGACGTGGAGCCGACCGACGTTCCCGCGGTTGATGCCGCTGTCGGGGGAGGCTCGAGTCGAAGCGAGATCGCGATTAGCAAACGGCCAGCTCGCAGACGAGCCCGACCCGCCGCAGCCGGACAGCGCGACGAAACCCGAGGCCACGATGACGAGCCCCGCACTGCGCAGGGAGGCGCGAACGTCGACCTACTCGGGAATCTGCGACGTGTCGTCTACCACGTGCAAATGAATTTCGCCGTCACTCGGTGGCCGCCGCCACGCTCGACTGAGAACCCGACGAAGGACCAAGGGACGAGGAAGTTCAGCTCGAACTGCTTTTTCCGACCTGGCTTCATGAAGCCGGTCTTGAAATTGCCGAAGACGAGGTTTCGCGGATGTAAGGCCATGTTCCGCACCGCGAACACCACGAGCGACCCGGGCTTGACCGATGCCTTCGGGGAGATGATCAGCTTCGTGTCGGTCAGCGTGAGCTTGTAGAAGTAGGTGTTCTCCGGCAGCGTCGTCGCGACCGCGTTCGAGGCGGGCAGCGAAGCGGCGACGAGCGACGCCGTCACGACCGCCGCGAGGCTTGCGAGCGCTCTGCTCACGTGGAATCCCTGTCACACGGACGCGCCTGCATTGCCGTCGCAGTGTACCCCGTCAAGAACAAGGGGCCCGACGAATCGGGCCCCTTGTTCACTCTCGAATGATGTTTCTCTTACTGGCTGACGGTGGTCACGTCGGGCAACGCGAAGGCGTAGATGCTGTCGCCGCGGGGCGCAGCAGACGACGTCGACGTGCCGCCGACCATGATCGCGACGTACTCGTGACCATGGACGCTGTAGATGGTCGGCGGTGCGAGCGCGGATGCATCGAGCTGAGGCGACGTCCACAGGATCTGGCCGGTCCTCGCGCTCATCCCGAGCACGTGGCCGTCCATCGTGCCTTCGAAGATGACGCTGCTGTTCGCATCCTTGCCCGCGGTGGCGGTTCCGCCGTAGCAACCGTTCCCGTCCGGCATGATCGTCTGCCAGGCGATCTTGTTGTTCGTCGGCCTGATCGCCGTGACGACGCCCCACAGGCCCTGGAGCCAGTCGCCGGCCGAGGTGCTCGAGACCTCCGTGTAGCTCTTCCCGGGCACCGGGTTGGCCGTCGCGAGAGACGTCGCCTTGTAGGGACGGTCGCGGTTGTTCGTCGAGCAGACGTAGATCAAGCCCGTCTTCGGGTTGAACGACGTCGGAGGCCAGTCCGCGTCGTCATGGAAGCCGGGGGCGGTGTAGTGATCCGACGAGAGCGGCGTATAGACGCAACCGAAGCTGATCGGTTGCCCGTCGGGGCCCAGAAGGTTCGGGTTACCGCCGTACGCGATCCACTCGGCGGCCGTCGCACACTGCGGTGCGAACGGCTGCCCGGTCGGGATCGGCTGGGTGAGAGCATTCCCGAGGCTCGCGTTGTCTGCCGCGTCCTGCGGCTGCGGAACCTCCGGCGTCGGGATGGTCGGCTTCCCCGTCGCACGGTCGACGATGAAGTTGTAACCCATCTTCGTCGCCTGCTGGAGCGCGTGGATCAGCTTGCCGTTGTGGTAGTAGTCGATCAGGGTGTTCGAGGTGGCGATGTCGTCGTCCCACTGATCGTGATGGACGGTCTGCCAGTACCACTTGATCGCGCCGGTGTTGTAGTCCATCGCGACATCGGACGCCGTGTACAAGTCGTACCCGGGCGCGCGGTTGACGTACGGGCTCGCGTTGCCGGTTGCCACGTAGACGAGACCGAGCTTCGGATCGACCGTCGGATGCGTCCAGACCGAGGCGCCACCGTGCGCCCAGTCGTAGTCGTAGCCCCAGGTCGCATGGCCGGGATCGCCCGGGCCCGGAACCATGTACGTCTTCCAGATCTCCTTGCCTGTCTTCGCGCTCAGCGCTTCGACATAACCGCGAACGCCGATCTCGCCGCCGGCCATCGTGACGATGACCTCCGGTCCGTTCTTCGAATCGATGTATGTGGGAGCGGCGGTCTGGAAGCCACCGGTCGTGTAGCTGTCGATCTGGTTTTGCCAGACGATGTTGCCCGTCATCGCGTCGAGTGCGACGTTGAGGTCGTCGATCCGCGCGAGGTAGAGCTTCCCATCGCCCATCGCAAGACCACGACTCGTCACGCCGCCGCCATCGGAGGTGTACGTGCCCGGGACCAGGTTGGCCCGGTAGGTCCAGAGCGACTGACCGGTCGACGCATCGACCGCGAGCACGTCATCCGAACCGGTGACGTAGTACGAAATGCCCTTGTAGGTGACGGCGCTCGCCGACTGAGACCGTCCCGCGCCGATCGTCGACCCGGTGTGGATGTGCCAGACCGTGTGCAGGTTCGCGACATTCGACGTATCGATCTGACTGAGCGACGAATAGCGCGTGTTTGACTGGTTCCCGCCGGAGTCGAGCCAGTCACCGTTCGGGACAGCCGCCAACTGAGCACCGGTAAAAGCAGGAGGAGGTGTGATCGCAGTGCCACGAATGGTGCGACCTCCAGCCTGAGTGATCGCGATCGTCGCGAACCCCACTACGCCCACCGCGACGATGAACGAAAGACGACGGAAACTACGCCTGGTACGTCTCACAAGTCCTCCCCCAATCTCTAGGTCGAACGAACCACGCCACTTCTGCGCGATCGTACCTACGCCGCCGGAGGACTGCAACGAGCTAAAGGGACGCGCGCAGCGCAATACGCAGCGCAATACTCAGAGCCTGAATACCCAGACCGACCCGGCACCGTCAGCGTCGCCGATCGCGCCGATCATGGCGGTGGTACCGCGCGACGAGAGCACCGCGCTGGCTCCGAACTGGACCGGGAAGGGACCGGTCGCGCCGCGACCGGTCAGCTTCTTGCCGCGCTGGCTCCACCCGGAGCTCGAGCGACGAAACACCCACGCCGCGCCCACTCCGTTCCGGTCGAAGGCTCCCCCGATGAGAGCGGTCGTTCCACTGGACGAGAGCGCAACGCTGTCGCCGAACTGGCCCAGGCCCACCTCGTCCTTTGCCGTCAGCCTCCCGGCCTCGCCGCAGCTCGACGCCGAGCAGACGATCAGCCAGGCCGCCCCGACGCCGTTGTTGTCGACGGGGCCGCCGACGAGGGCGTCGGCCCCTGAGCTCGCTAACGCGACTGCGGAACCGAAACGGGCATAGCCCGTCTCGTGCTTCGCCGTCAGCTTGCCGCCGACCGGTCTCCACGTGGAGCCGGACCGGGCGAACATCCAGACGGCGCCGATGCCGTTACCGTCCAGCGGGGCGCCGACGAGGGCGGTGGTTCCTGCACCGGAGAGCGAGACGCTCGTCCCGAATAGGCCTGAACCGCTTTCGCCGATACCGGTCAACCTCGCCTGCTGCTTCCACGTCGAGCCCGAGCGCGCGAAGATCCAAGCCGCTCCGCCACCGCCGTTCGCGCTTGGGCCGCCGATCAAGGCGATCCTCCCGTTCCCGGAAAGCGCAACGCTCGCACCGAAGCCGGTCGGGTTGACCACGTAGCCGGTCGTTTTGCCGATTCCCGGCGGGAGCAGCTCCGCTTCCTGGCGCCAAGTGGAGCCCGACCGGGTGAAGATCCAGGCGGCGCCGACGCCGCCGTACCCAGAGGGGCCGCCGATCAGCGCAGTCCTGCCGTCGGCCGACAGCGCGACGCTATTGCCGAAGCCACCCGGTCCCCTCTCTCCCTTCGCGGTGAGCTTCTTTCCCTGCTGCCGCCAGACGGAGCCGGAGTGGGTGAACACCCACGCGGCGCCGAGGGCCTGCGAGTGCACCCGCAACCCTTCGAGGGCGCCGATCAGACTCTTGTCGTTCCGACCCCCGATCAACATGGTTCCAGCGTCCGCCGAGAGCGCGATGCTGTTTCCGAACTCGCTGGCGCCGACCTTGCCGCTGCCGGTCAGCTTCTGGCCCGGCGAGCCGGACCCGGCTGCGACCGCAGCGAGCACGAGCCCCGACGCTGCGAGGCAGCACATAACGGTGCCTCTAGCCGTGCGAAAGCGCATTGAGCGCGGTCCGCACCAGTCCCGGCATCGGGAACTGCGGCCCCGTCGAGCCGATCGTGCGACCCTTCGGCACCACCGTCACGACGATGTTGCCCACCCGCATCGACGCGATCCCATTGTCACGCCACTGGGGCGCACCAGACTTATAGGCGAGGAATGCACTTCCCTGGGTCTCATAGACCCAGACCGCGACCGCCCACGGCGCCTTGTGCGTGAGCGTCTTCGACACGACCGCGGTCAACGCCGTCACCGACTGTGATTCGTTACCCGCCTCGGTGCTGACGAGATGAATCTTGACGCCGGTGAACGCGTGGACGACGTCCGCCTTCGTGTATGTGGCCTGCGACGATGACGCACTCGCCAGCGAGCCCGAGACCGCGAGGAGCCCGACAACGAGCATCAGCCCGGGCAGGAGAGAACGACGGCGCATCGGTCGCGCCATGCTAGCGGAGTTCAGTCGGCGCAAACCTCGCGGCAACGAGAGAAAACCGCGGTCACCCAGCCTGCACGCTGAATTCCAGCCGCCCGCGCGCAGACTCGCCGCTCGCTTGGCTGCCGCATTCCGGACAGAACACGACGCCCGCGCGGGCATGCATGACGAACTCGCCGCACGCGAGGCACTCGAGTGAGGCGCCGCGAAGGAGCGCCATCAGCTCTTGCTCGAGCGAGCGCGCAAACGGGGTGATCTCCGTCACAGTTCTCTGAACACTCCGACGACGCGGCCGATCACCTGGACATGCGGCGCGTAGATCGGTTCGAGGGCGGGGTTCTCGGGTTGGAGGCGAATGCGCCCCTTCTCCTTGTAGAACGTCTTCACCGTCGCCTCGTCGGCCGATTCGTCGTCGCCTGCCAGCGCGACCACGATTTCGCCGTTCCGTGCATCCTGCGCGCGCTGCACGATCACGAGGTCGCCGTCGAGAATGCCGGCCCCGATCATCGAGTCGCCCTTGACGCGCAGCAGGAAGTCGCCCTTCGTGCTCTTCGGCAGCGACAGGTACTCCTCGATGTTCTCAGCGGCGAGGAGCGGGCCGCCGGCGGCGATCTCACCGACGAGCGGCAGGCGGACGGAGTCGGCAGCCGGGGCCGCCGCATTCGCTTCGCGGCCGAGCAGCTCGAGCGCCCGCGGCTTGGTTGGGTCGCGCTTGAGCAAGCCCGCACGTTCGAGGTTGGCCAGGTGCGCATGAACGGTCGACGGCGAGGCCAGCCCGACTTCCTCGCCGATCTCCCGAACCGTAGGCGGATAGCCGTGGCGGTCGACGTATTCGACGAGGTAGTTCCAGATCTGCTGTTGCCGGTCGGTGAGCATCGAGCCTCCGAAGTCGCTTTGCGAACGTGTGTTCGTTACAACGGTAGAGACTCCTTCGGACGATGTCAAACGAGCGGAGCCGCCCCATCGGGCGGCTCCGTGTCGCATGCGCTGGAGAGGACTTGAACCTCCACGCCCCTAAGGGCACAAGGCCCTCAACCTTGCGCGTCTACCAATTCCGCCACCAGCGCGTGAGGCGGCGCCAAGTGTAGCCGCGAACGTGGAGCACCACGGACGCGCGGCAAAGCCCGCACGTCCTCCAGGGCGGTGCCGCCAGCGGCGCCTCAGCCGATCGGCGTGAGCTCGCGTTCGAGCGTCGGACGCTCGGCCTCGAGCCACGGCGGCAGCGAGAGCGACTGGCCGAGCGCATCGCCGGGCTCATCGACCAGGAAGCCCGGCCCGTCGGTTGCGATCTCGATCAGGACGCCGTCCGGCATCCGGAAGTACACCGAGCGGAAGTACGTCCGGTCCTGCACGGGCGTCGGGCGCAGCCCGAGCTCGACGAGCCGCTCCAGCCACGCCTGTTGCTCGGCGTCGGAGGCGGTGCGAAACGCGACGTGATGGGTCGTCCCGGCTCCGATCAGCGCCGTCTCCTCGACGGGCTCCGCGAACGAGAGCGGCGCATCGTCGGCGAAGAGCCCTGCGTAGAGATCGGGGTTGCCGATCGCGACCACGTCGCGCAGCCGCGGGCGCTCGGCCGGGTAGAGCCGAAGCTGCAGGCCGTCCGGATCCTCCTCCACGGCTTCGGCGGTGACGTTCGGCGTTTCGAGCCCGATCGACTCGAAGGTCCCGCGCCCGAGGCGCCCCTGCCCGGCACGCGGCCATTCGAAGAAGGTGATCAGCGACCCGGGCGAGCCGGTCTCATCGCCGAAATAGAGGTGGTAGCTGTGCGGGTCGTCGAAGTTGACCGTCTTCTTCACAAGCGTGAATCCGAGCAGGCCGCGGTAGAAATCGGCGGTGCGCTGCGCGTCCGAGCACACACAGGTGACGTGGTGGAGCCCGTCGAGCATCGCCACCTACTTGAGGAGTCGGTAGAGCGCGACCGTGTTCGCGAAGAAGAGCACCGCGACCAAGACCGTCAACCGCGTCAAGTTCCGCTCGACGATGTGCGTGCCTCCCTGCGAGCTCGGCGTGAAGCCCATCCCGCCGAGGCCGGCGTCGCGGCCCGAGTGCATCAGGATGAGCGAGATCAGCGCCGCCGAGAGGAGCACGTGCACGACTGCGAGAACCTGGAGCATCGCGGCCGTAGGGTAGCTCAGTCGATGCCGGCCGCGAGAATCGCGTCCACGAG
>Ga0157370_10007942_pt1 | contig 11492 bp, 9 predicted proteins | sample C35metaG_FD_113463 | JGI IMG/M metagenome (GOLD analysis project Ga0157370, IMG submission 113463) | Corn rhizosphere microbial communities from Kellogg Biological Station, Michigan, USA - C3-5 metaG | ecosystem: Host-associated > Plants > Roots > Rhizosphere > Soil | place: USA: Michigan... | reverse complement strand
GCGCATCTGGTTCCAGTGAGGCTCAACCGCTTTCATATAAACCGGCGGCGTTGGTTTCCAGGAGGCAGAATCATTTTTTATGGTATAGGCAGGCAACGAACGCGTATAGCTGTAATTATCCTTACTTATCCAAATGAGAATTTGATGTGCAATCTCATCTCCATAAGCAATTGAATTATCAAAAATATTTTGAGGAATTCCATCTTCTTTAAATTCATTCATCATTTCCTGCTCAAACTCATTTACTTTTTCTTCAGAAATTACTAATGATTTTCCAACCTTAAGCAGTGCATGAACAGCCGCTAACGTATAACTGTACTCTTTGCCATTTTCAGGCTGAGGCAATGGCTGCAAACCATGCAACTGTCCCGCAAGGCTTATGTAATTTGGGTTTTCATGCCGTAAAGTTTCATAAGCAGTCACCGAAATATAGGCATAAGTGCGGGCTGCAACCGGAGGCGAATAAATATCATGCACCATTACATCTGTTATCTTTTTGATAGCCCTGTGAATATAATTGGCATCTTCAGTTTTATGCTTCCATGCAGGTACATCTGCCTTCATATAAAAGCAGGTAACCATTACCGTTATACATGTTAAAATGATACGCTTCATAATACCTTCCTTTTATTTCCCTGATAATTGGTTATCGTAATTTCTTTATAATTTTTATCTACCGGCAACTTTCGCGAAGATTGAGACAAATAAGTAGAACCATAATAAAATTCGATTCTTCTCTTTTTACCATTTTTATAAACTACATCTGCATAAAAATCATCCGGTTTCAAATCAATCCATTTAAGAATATTTTCTTTGTAAAGCGGATTTTTACTATAAACCATCAGGCTGTCCTGGTTTTGAGTAGCAATAATGATATCTTCATTTTTTGCAGTATGCACACTCGCTAATCCTTTAGCATCGCCGTTTACAAAAAAACCACTTTTTTGTAAATCAATACTGCTGAAATTTCCATGGCCATCTCCTTTTAAACATAAACCAGTAAAAGCGTCGTGCTTTCCACTGGCAGGATCCATACCATAATCATTGCCAACCATCATTACATCCAGGTTCCCATCACCGTCTATATCCTCACTTTTCATTCCATATACCGGGGCTTCCTGAGCCTGCAAGGGCAAAGGTGTTATGGTAAAATGACCATTGCCTTTATTCTCAACGTAAGAACTTTGCATATCAGTTGCCCGCATTACGATTGCATCTTTTAAATCCTTCTCGTTCCAAATGTCGTGCATGGTTGCATAACCATATGCTTTATAGGTGGCAAACTTTTTACGCATGCTGATTACCTGGCTTACCAAATCATCTCTTGATGACATCGGGTAGGATTTATACGTTTTATCCGGCGCCATCAAATAACAAAAAACCATGGGATCAATAGAGCCATTGTTGTCAATGTCTTTTGCAATAATCGTCATCGGTTTTTCCGCTGTTGCAGTATAATTAGAATTGAGGCCGAGATTACCGATGATATAATCCATATCGCCATCGTTATCAAAATCGCCGGAAACAATGCTGTTCCACCAGCCGGTATGATTTTCAATTCCGGTTTTTACAATTTCAAATGAATGCCCGGTGTTTCTCAGAAAAGTAACCGGCATCCACTCTCCTACCACAATCAAATCCACTTTGCCGTCGTTATCAAAATCCGTCCACAACGCATCTGTTACCATTCCTATGTGTTTCAGTTGCGGGCAGTATTGATCAGTAACATCTATAAATTTGCCACCCATATTTTTTAAAAGGAAACTTTGTGGAGTTGTAGGATAAGCACCGGACACCACTCTTCCGCCAACAAATAAATCCAGTTTGCCATCACCATCAAAATCTGCAGCACGCACACAAGAACCATTAGCAGAATCTGCAGGAAGCAATGTGCTGCTTTTAAAGAAATGGCCGGTGCCATCATTCAGAAATAAACGATCGCTGCTGATGGGATGATTTGGTGGTATTTCATAACTACCGCTAACAATATACAGATCAGGGTTATTATCATTATCCACATCAAAAAAGATAGCTCCCATATCTTCATACAAAGGGTCATCTTTTCTTGCCAGTCTTGTGGAATCCGCGCTGAAATTTCCACTCGAATCCTGCATAAAAAACATACCGGGATGACCAGATGACCCACCGACATAAAAATCATCAAAACCATTGTGGTCAATATCGCCAACTGCAATGCCAGGTCCATACTGGCTTAGCTTATGCGGAAGCGTAGCCTGGATATTATAATCCACGAAATCAGTCTCTTTCGGTTTATAATTAATGCCATAATTTTTTGCGGTATTGATAAAATAAGCTGATTTGAAAGGATCAATAATTTCCTGATTCTTTTCAGCAGCATTTTTATAAGAAACAGTGATGGATTGATCTACACTGATGTCTGTAAGCAGTTGTTGTTTACCATCCGGCCAGTTCACCATAATGGAATCTATTTTTTTATAATTTCCCAAACCAAAATGTGCCCTCGGATCATCAGTCGATAAATAACCGCGCGTGGGATGCTGTTCATAATATTGCTGTTTGCCATCATAATATAAATGAAGTGTAGCCCCGATTCCCTCTATATTATTTTTGCTTCCTTCAAAGCTTACCACAAGATGATGTTGGTTACTTTTTTCGCCAGCATGATATAATGTATTCTCATATACAAAAGCAGGATCATTCAAATTATTAACGATAAAATCAAGGTCGCCATCATTGTCTAAATCCACATATGCAGCGCCGTTAGAAAAGCTTGGAACATTGATGCCCCATGCATTGCTTTCATTTTTAAATTGAATGCCGTTGGTATTTTTAAAAGCATAGTTTGAGAATTTTACCACCGGAAGTGAGTCGGTCATACTTAGAGAATAATTGGCCATACTTCCCCGCTGTCCATTATTATAATCGACATAATCCAGATCCGTGACATCACGGGGCAACCCGTTGGTAATGATCAAATCTTTGAAACCATCATTGTCAAAATCAGCTGCCAGCGGGCACCAGCTCCAATCAGTTTGATATATTCCAGCCATAAAAGCAATATCATTAAAAACGGGATGCCCTAATTGCGTAATACCACTATTCAGTTGAAAAACATTTCTTACATATTGGGCGCCATAACCATACAATGCGCTGTTGACATAATTATAATATTCATTCCCATTCAGCATACGCTTTTTTCTAAGATTATCCTCCGGCAGCATTTCCAGGGAAACAAAATCTACCAGCCCATCATTATTAATATCCACTGCATCCGTTCCCATTGCATTCCAGGAAGTATGCTTAAAATATTCGTCAAGATGATTGGTAAATGTTCCGTCTTTATTATTAATGTAGCAAAGGTCATTAGAAACAAAATCGTTGGCTACATAAATATCCGGCCAACCATCGTTATTAATATCGGTAATACACGCCGCATGGCCCCAACCTTCAATGGTAATGCCAGCCTCTTTTGAAACATTCGTAAAAGTGCCATTTCCATTATTCCGGTAGAGCCGGTCTGTATTTTTAGCGCTTCCATCTGTTACCTTTGGGTGAAATCTTATCGGCGTTTTGGGATCATAAATTTCATTTGTAACGAGATACATATCCAAATCGCCATCGTGATCATAATCAAAGAAATAAGCTTGTGTACTAAAGCCGGTATCAGCAAGGCCATAGGCTTCTGCAGATTCTTTAAAAGTGGGAACGCCGTCTTTATTTAAACCCTGGTTAATGTAGAGCAAATTGGTGCGAAGTTTAGGATCACTTCTGAAAGAGGCACACACATAAATATCCGGCCAGCCGTCATTATTTATATCCACAACCGAAACACCGGTACACCATCTACCTTCGCCCCCAACACCTGCAGCATCTGTAATATCCTTAAATTTTAATGAACCTTTATTCAGGTACAATTTATTAGAAACCATATTTCCGGCAAAATAAATATCCATTAATCCATCGCGGTTAAAATCGCCAACCCCTACTCCACCTCCGTTGTAAATATTTGCCTGATTCAAAATATTGAGGGTGTCATTTTCAAAAAGCTGGTTTTTAAAATTGATGCCTGTTTGAGAAGCAGGTAGTAATTTAAAAAGTGTTTTACTTTGTTGTGAATGCGCATTCCCTGTAACAAATAATAGCAGAAGTATAAAAGCAAGGCGGTCAACCGTGGTATTTGCAATCATGTAAAATGTCAATTAAAAAAAAGCAATGGTTTTTTTTCAGGAAAAATACAACGAATCTAATATACCTTTCCTCATAATGTTTCAAAATATATTCATTCTGTTTCATTTTGCCAATTTAATTTGTGGTAGAAATCAGGACAGAAGCAAAATCTATCAGGCTTTATTTTAAAATCATAAAAGAATAAACTGGAAATCATTATTCTTAACTGTTCATACTTTAGATTAGAAATCTTTTTTATCCGGGCTGAAAAATTAAAAAAAAAATTGCGAAGTTAAATAACTACATTTATATTTGTAGTCAAATAACTACACAATGAATTTACGACGTGATGTTTTCCAGGCCATTGCAGATCCGACAAGAAGAGCAATTCTTCTGCTGGTAGCCTCACAAAGCATGACCGCCGGTGCAATAGCCGCAAATTTTGAGACAGCAAGACCAACAGTTTCAAAGCATCTGCAAATACTTACTGAATGTGAATTACTTCAGCAAGAGCAAAATGGCAGGGAAATTTATTACCATATAAATGCAGCAAAAATGAAAGAGGTAGCAGACTTTATTGCGCCGTTCCGCAAAATGTGGGATGACCGGTTCAATAAACTGGAATCAGTAATGAAAAAATATAAAATCAAATAACATGGAACAAAAAACGAAAATCAAAGCCGAAGACGGCAAACAGGATTTAATGATTACAAGGGAATTTGATTTACCCCTTGAATTACTTTTTAAAGCGTATGCAGAGGCCGGCATTATCGAGCAATGGATGGGGACAAAAGTGCTGAAACTGGAAAGCAAAAAGCGGGGCAGTTATCAATTTGAAACAACTGATGAAAAAGGAAATGCAGTATTTGAGGCTAATGGGGTAATCCATGAACTTGTCCCAAATCAAAAAATCATCCGAACCTTTGAAATGGGAAATACACCCTTTGGTGTGCAACTGGAGATCTATAGATTTGAAAAACTTTCTGATGATACGAGTAAACTGGAAATGCATGTAATATATGAATCGACCGAGCAAAGAGACCAGGTACTGAAGTTGCCCTTTGCCCAGGGAATCAATATGGCGCATAACCGTTTACAGGAGATTGTAAGCAAATTAAAATAAAAGTTATGACAACAAAAAGAGATAAAATTATTCCTGCCCGAAAGATTCGTTCAGGTGGTTATTGGATTGCTACTATCTGGCTTGCATTAGGAATGGTTTCAACCGGAGTAGTACAGTTATTGAAAGCAAAAGAAGGACAAGGTGGAGTTGATATGATTAGACATTTAGGTTATCCTGTTTATTTACTAACTATACTTGGGATCTGGAAAATTTTGGGAGTAATAGCCATTCTTATCCCTAAATTTCCGTTATTGAAAGAATGGACGTATGCCGGTTTTTTCTTTGTAATGACAGGAGCAATATTTTCGCATTTTGCAGTAAATGATCCTGTAAAAGAAATATTGCCCGCTTGCTTACTTTTAATTTTGACTATTGTATCCTGGTATTTCAGGCCTGCTGATAGAAAAATTATTACTTTAGTTAATAAACAAATTGCATGAGCAGTAAAAAGAAATTATTATCCGTACAAAGTGGAGAGCTACTCAAAATATTAAAAACACGTTTTGAGAAAAACATGAGCCGGCATGAAAGTATTGACTGGCCTGAAGTACATGCAAAGCTGGAAGCGAATCCTCATAAACTTTGGTCGTTGAATGAAATGGAAAGAACCGGTGGCGAACCTGATGTTATTGTAACAATAATTAATGGAAATAAAAAAACAGTCGAATATGCTTTTTATGATTGTTCTGCTGAAAGTCCTAAAGGCCGAAGAAGTCTTTGTTATGACCGGGAAGCATTGAATTCAAGAAAAGAATTTAAACCTGAGAATAGCGCGATTGATATGACTATGCACATGGGCATCGAGCTTTTAACGGAAGAACAATACCGTGCCTTGCAGCAACTTGGAAACTTTGATTTGAAAACGTCAAGCTGGGTGAAAACACCTTCTAAAATCAGGAAACTTGGCGGTGCACTCTTTTGCGATCGACGCTATGATACTGTTTTTCTGTATCACAACGGAGCAGAGTCTTACTATGCGGCAAGAGGATTTCGTGGATTACTAAAGATTTAAATTTTACTCCTGCAACATTCATAAATGAATATAATGAATGAAGGTTGTTTTCTTTTTAATAAGCGATATTTTTGTAAACAAAAACTAATATGTTACGCTCCATTCCTTTTCTTCTCTTCGACGGAAATTGCGCCGAAGCAATGAATTTTTACCATAAGTGCCTTGGTGGACAATTAACCATAACCAAGCTGGAGGACACCCCGATGAAAGACCAGTTTCCTCTGGAAAAGCATCAACGAATCATTAACGCCCATCTCAAGTGCGGATCTATAGAAATTTCTGCTTCCGACTGGATGGCAGCACCAGAATATTTACCAAAAACAGGAGATACATTCAGCATTTTCATTACCGGTGGAACAATTGATGAAGTGAAACCGATCTTCAATAAGCTATCAGCGGGAGCAAGCAAAGATCGTTTTCAGGCACTGCACGCTTTACCGTTCGGAACCTATGGACAGTTCACCGATAAATTTGGATTTCGTTGGATTTTCGTAGCAGAGAAAATTGTTTCGCCAGATAGGCAAAATCTATGAAGACAAAACATTTAAAGAAAATGAATAGCATAAATCACAACATTGATTGGTTCTTTAATAAAGCTGCAAAGTGGCAGAAAGAGATAGAGCAATTGCGAAAGATCGTTCTTGATTGCGGTCTCACAGAAGAATTAAAATGGGGTTGTCCTTGTTACACTTTTGAAGGAAAAAATATTGTATTAATTCATGTATTTAAAGAATATTGCGCACTGTTGTTTTTCAAAGGTGCTTTAATGAAAGATCCGGAAGGAATTTTAATCCGGCAAACAGAAAATGTGCAATCGGCACGTCAGATCAGGTTTACCAATTTAAAAGAGATTGTAAAATTGGCACCGGTAATCAAAGCATACATTTACCAGGCGGTAGAAGTAGAAGAAGCGGGTTTAAAAGTACCTTTAAAAAAGACAAAAGATTTTACCATTCCTGAAGAATTTCAAAAGAAATTAGATGAAATGCCTTCTTTGAAAACTGCTTTTGAAGCATTGACACCTGGGCGGCAAAGAGCCTATATTTTTTATTTTTCCCAACCAAAACAATCAAAAACTCGCGAGGCAAGAATCGAAAAATATATAGATAAAATTTTTGAGGGAAAAGGATTGGATGATTAATATTTTTTTTCAACAACCGGCCAGCCCTTTCTATAAATCACCGGCTCAATACACATCACCCGTCTGATGTATATATTTTCATGCTTTGTTTCTTCTGTTTCTGCTTCATTTTTCCAAATGGCATGATAAGCGATCCATGAGTTTCCATTGTTGTCTTTAAAAATAGAATTATGTCCTGGTGCGGTCCAAATACTATCTTTTTCAAGGATAACGCTGCTGCCAGTTCCGTTTGCTTCACCCAATCTTTCAAATGGGCCAAAAGCATTGTCAGCACGGGCAACCATTACCGCATAATTTGCATGATCCCCACAACAATTATCTCCGGAATAATACAGATAATATTTTCCATCATGATAATCTACCCACGCGCCCTCAACAAGTTTTGTATAATTTTTTTCTACTCCCGGAAACATCACAGGAGTAGTCTTAGATCCTTCTTTAAAACTTTTCCAGTCCTCATTTAATTCACGAACTTTTATCGGGGCAAAATCAGAGCCCCAATACAACAATCTTTTTCGTGTTAGAGGATCAATCATTGCCATCGGATCAATATTTTTAAAATCTTTTCCCTGCAAAATTGGTTTTCCCGAATCATGAAACGGCCCGGTAGGATTTTTGGAAAAAGCAACTCCGATACACATATTCAAACCGGTATCATTATTCTGCGCGCTGTAAAACATTACATATTTACTAATTGTGGAATCATATAAAACATCAGGCGCCCAGAAACGTTGTGTATTGCTTGCCCAGTCCGGCTTCTGCGGTAATGCATCCCCTTCATATTTCCAGTTAAATAAATCTTTCGAAGAAGCAATTTGAACATTATTCATTTTGCCATTATGCATGCTGTTTGTAGCGTAAGCGTAATAAGTTCCATTGATATTTATTACAGTCGGATCGGGAAAATTTGCATTGAGAACCGGATTTTTTCTATTAATTGAAACTTGCGTTCCGGAAGGAACAGGTAGCTCCACTCCTGCTGCTACAGGTTCCCCAAAATCCGGCGAACCATCAGTATTCCATGTAAACTTCTGGGCCCGCGGTGAACGATGCCAGCCACAACCTTCGCCCGGTGCACTATTTGCATGGTACAAAATATAATTTTCTTTCCCATCAGGCGATTTAAAAAACGAATTATGACCGGTAGCATAAACATGATTTTCCAATGATTCTTTAAATACCGGGTGATCCGTTTTTATCCATGAGGAAGCCTTTAATAAATCTGCGTTTGTGCTTGACGTTAACATCCCAAGTGCATAATAATCCGTCCAGCAGCCGCTGGCTGAATAGATCAAAAATATTTTATCACCGTGTTTTAAAATCTCCGGGCCTTCATTTACATTTACATGCTTTACATCGTTTGGATTATGTAAATCACCATTGGTTTCCCATTTAAATGTAGGTGCGGAAACCAATGTACGATTGCCTTCTGCAGTCCAGGGATTTTTTAAACGGGCTATAAATATGTCCTGTTCACCATTTACATTCCCTCTCCATCCGCTCCAGATAACGTACAGCTTTCCTTTGTTTTCAAACACGCTCGCATCAATTGCCCATTTATTTTCCGGAAGATCCAATTCACCTTTCATGGTCCAGGTTCCCTGCAAAGGATCTTTTGATGGATTTTCCAACACATATATCCTGTGGGTAAAATTATTGCCGCTGTCGGCAGCAAAATAAGCATACCATTTACCCTGCAAATAGTGAATTTCAGGCGCCCAGATTTCTTTAGAATACGGCCCTTTCACAGGCGGAGTCCATACCACTTTTTTCTCCGCATCTTTCAGATCGCCCATATTTTTTGTCTTCCATAAAGTCAGATTTTTAGCAGTAGTATTTGTATAATAATAATAGCCGTCACGATAAGTCACCCATGGATCTGCGCCGGAATGAAGCAAAGGATTGGTAAAAGTTTGCTGCGCAAAAGCGACGCTTACAGCAAAAGAACAAATAAGGAAGAAAATGATTTTACGCATTGGTTTTAAATTTTAAAGCGGAGGACTTCCTTCTCCAAACCAAGAAGGTTTTGTTGAAGGCACTTCATTTTAAAAGTACCCATTTAAAATCTTCCTGGTTTTTGATCGACTTACTTCCAAACCAAGAAGGTTTTTATTCATGACACTTCATTTTAAAGTGCTCATTTAAAACCTTCTTGGTTTTTGACCGAACTTACTTACAAACCAAGAAGGTTTTTATTCATGACACTTCATTTTAAAGTGCTCATTTAAAACCTTCCTGGTTTTTGATCGACTTACTTCCAAACCAAGAAGGTTTTTATTGATGACACTCCATTTTAAAGTGCTCATTTAAAACCTTCCTGGTTTTTGAACAAACTTACTTCCAAACCAAGAAGGTTTTTATTGATGACACTCCATTTTAAAAGTACTCATTTAAAACCTTCCTGGTTTTTGATCGAACTTACTTACAAACCAAGAAGGTTTCCTGGGTTTATTAAAATCATTTAACCGTAGAAAAATTATACAAACTATACGTTTTATAAAGTTGTCCTGGTTTTAGCACAGTAGATGGATAGGAAGGTTCATTGGGAGAATCAGGAAAATGCTGTGTTTCCATCGCGAATGCTGTCCTGTAATCATCCTTACTTCCGTCGCTAAAAGTATTTTTACCAGCCATGAAATTACCACTGTAAAATTGTAATCCCGGCTCCTGTGTATAAACATTCATTACGATTCCTGATTTATCGCCGGTAACGGTTGCTGCATGGTTCAATCCATCAACCTTTGTCCCGTTCAAAACAAAATTGTGATCATAGCCCTTGCCATTTTTCAATTGCTGGTTATCATCATTGATGCGCGCACCGATAGTTGTGGGTGTTGTAAAATCGAAAGGTGTTCCTTTAACCGTAGCGATAGGGCCTAATGGAATCCAACCTGAATCTATAGGATTATATTTATCAGCATAAATTTGTACCGTATGGTTTAAGATTGTTCCGCTTCCTTCTCCATTCAGATTGAAGTATGCATGATTGGTTAAATTAACCACGGTTGTTTTATCAGTGGTCGCTTCATATTCGCATTTCAAACTATTATCTCCTGCCAGTGAATAAGTAACTTTTACATTCAAATTTCCAGGGAAACCTTCTTCGCCATCTTTTGATAAATAAGTAAACTGAATGGTAGAGTCATTTAATTTATTTGCATCCCAAACTACATCCTGAAAACCTTTTTTGCCGCCATGCAGTGTATTTACTCCATTATTTACGGATAGCTGATATTGTTTTCCATCTAACGTAAATTTTCCTTTCGCAATACGGTTGCCATAACGCCCGATAGTAGCGCCATAATACGGTTCTGTAGATTTTACATAACCTTCTACGTTATTAAAACCAGCGACCACATCCGTCATTTTTCCATTTTTATCCGGAACTACAAGGCTTACTATCCGGCCACCATAGTTGGTAAAAGCAGCCTCCATTCCATTGTGATTTTTCAAAACATACAAATCGGTTTGTTTACCATCAATGGTGGTTTCAAAATTCTTTTTATCCGGGATAAAATGATTACCAGCAGAATCAGCGGATGCTACATTTGAGTTGGTTGATGTGGAATCCGCATTTGTCTCCTTATTGGAATTGGAACTGTTGCAGCCTGCAAGAGTTGCGAGGGCAAATGCTGAAAATATTATTGCCATTTTTTTCATATTTGTATTGTTTAATTTTTTTGTTTTAAGAATTACTTTCCAAATAAGTTTTACAGTAAACTTACAAATAATGTCGATTCATATTTTCTAACTCATCACGTTTTTGTTTCACAAAATGTGTGACGCAAAAAAAAATTCACACATAGGCACAAAGAATAGTAGTAAACTTATAAATAATAAGAATTTCTATTTTTTTGTAAGTTCATCAAGCCTTGCATAAATTTCAATCATCGCTGCCTGGTCAATTAATCTTTTTCTTTTTCCTTTCTTTCCAACCATCCCGTTTTCTGTTTCCTCATTCCAAATCCTGTTTGCATCATCAATAAAATATTGAATGTGCTTTTTATTTTTATCTATTTTATATAGCGCTATTTCGCCTCTCAATAATACTGCATTAAACCAATAAT
>Ga0157370_10007940_pt1 | contig 11492 bp, 9 predicted proteins | sample C35metaG_FD_113463 | JGI IMG/M metagenome (GOLD analysis project Ga0157370, IMG submission 113463) | Corn rhizosphere microbial communities from Kellogg Biological Station, Michigan, USA - C3-5 metaG | ecosystem: Host-associated > Plants > Roots > Rhizosphere > Soil | place: USA: Michigan... | reverse complement strand
CGCCCGAGAACCGGCGAAGCTTCCCTTCGAGGTCGCCGACTACGTCGACTTCTATTCGTCGCTCGAGCACGCGTCGAACCTCGGCCGCATGTTCCGGCCCGACTCCGAGCCGCTGCTGCCGAACTGGCGCTGGCTGCCCGTCGGCTACCACGGCCGCGCCGGCACGGTCGTCGTCAGCGGCACGGATGTGATCCGGCCGCGAGGGGAATTGAAAGGAGAGGGCGATCCCGTCTACGCGCCGTCGAAAAGGCTCGACATCGAGCTCGAGCTCGGCTTCGTCGTCGGCGTCCCGACCGAGCTCGGCCAAACGCTCCGCACCGCAGACTTCGACGAGCACGTCTTCGGCGTCGTCCTGGTGAACGACTGGAGCGCGCGCGACATCCAGGCCTGGGAGTACCAGCCGCTGGGCCCGTTCCTCGGCAAGTCGTTCCAGACGTCGATCTCCGCCTGGGTGACGCCGCTCGCGCTGCTGCAGGACGCGCGCGTCGACGCGCCGCCGCAGGACCCGCCCGCGCTGCCGCACCTGGAGGGAGGCCGCGACTGGGCGCTCGACGTCGCGCTCGAGGTGGAGCTCAACGGCGAGACGATCTCGCGCGGTAACGCGCGAACCCTGTACTGGACGATGCCGCAGCAGCTCGCGCACGCGACCTCGAACGGAGCGAGCCTGCGCACGGGCGACCTGATGGCATCCGGGACGATCTCGGGCTCGGAGGCAGGCACCGAGGGCTCCCTGATCGAGCTCTGGCGGAACACACGCTTTCTCGAGGACGGCGACGAAGTCGTCTTGCGCGGACGGGCGGCCGACGTCGAGCTCGGCGACGTTCGCGGCTGCGTTCGTTCATCCCGGACGCATACCTAGCGCCACCGCACTTCGTTCCCGCGCCGGACAGAGTCCGTGGCGTGGCGATGGCGAGCGTTCTGGTCAGCGAGGCGGATCCCGATGTCAGGCGGCTGCTCGTGCTTCTGCTCGAGCGCCGGGGGCATGTGGTGAGCGTGCTCCGAGCCGACGTCGTGATTCCGCCTCGCGCAGACGTGCTCGTCGTCGACCCGATCGGGCGATCGAGCGTCGAGCAGGCGCGCCTCGTGCGCGCGTCCTTCCCCGATCTGCCGGTTCTCTGTCTGAATCCGCCGCCCGCGGACGCCGGCTTCCTCGATCGCGGCCCCACGACGTTCCTGCCGAAGCCGTTCGCACCGGAGGACTTCGCGGCCGCGCTCGACGGTCTCCTCGCCTCACCCGTCTAGGGGACGGCGCGTACCGCACGACGCGGATCCTCTGCGCGGGTCCCGCACCCGATGCTGCGAGCGTGACCACCGATCCGCTGCTCGTCCTCGCCGACCGGCGCGTGATCCGCGCGTACTTCGCCGTCGGCATCGGCGGTGTGGTCGCCTATCACTGGTTGAGCGCATACCCGTATGCGTACGAGATGATCGGCGCGTACGCAGTCGTCGGAACGCTCGTCGGCGCGCTGCGCCGGCGTGGGCCCGAGCGTCAGCCGTGGCTCGCGTTCGCCGCCGGCTTCGGCTTGATGGTCGCCGGCGATCTGGCGTGGGATCTCACACCGAACGCGGGCTCCCCGAACATCTCCGATCTCTTCTACATGGCCGCATACCCGCTGCTCGCGCTCGGCCTACTGGTGCTGACCCGCCGGACCGCCGGTCGCGGCAACGTCGTCGACACGCTGATCGTGGCCGGGTCGCTGGGGACGGTGCTGTGGCCGCTCCTGTTCGCGTCGTTCCTGCACGGCGGGCAGACGCTGGCGCAGCGCCTGACGCTCGGCGTCTACCCGTGCTGGGACCTGGTGCTCCTCGCCGCCGTCGTGCGCCTCGCGCTCACGGGCTCCCTGCACACGCGCCGCTCTCTTCTGCTCGCAGCTTCCGTCGGATTGTTTCTCGTCGGCGACATCTGCTGGTTCGACTCCGTCAACACGTACGTGCTCGGCAACTGGGAGGACTACGCGTGGTTGACGGCCTACGTGTGCTGGGGCACCGCTGCGCTCCACCCCGCGCCGATCGGGCAGTCCGAGCGGCCGGAGGTGACGCCGTTCCGCCGTTTCGCGCTCCTCGCAATCCCGGTTGCCTTCCTCCCTGCCGCGATCGTCATCGGGATGACGCGCAACGACTCCTCCGAGTACGTCGACGGCAGCCTCATCTCTGTCGTGCTGACACTGCTCCTCTACCGTTTCGCCACCGTCCTACGCGGCCTGGAGGAGGCGCGCCGCGAGCTGCGGGAGCAGAACCGGCTCAAGGACGAGCTCATCTCCGTCGTCTCGCACGACCTCCGCACGCCGTTGACCTCGATCATGGGCTACCTCGAGCTCGCGCTCGCCGCCGAGACGGGCCCGCAGGAGGCACGGCGCTTCCTCGAGGTGGTGCAGAGAAACACCGGACGGCTGCACCGTCTCGTCGAAGATCTGCTGTTCGTCTCCCGCGTGCAGGCGGGCAAGGATGCGCTCAACGTCGGTGTGGTCGACATCGCCGAGATCGCGCGTGCGACCGTGGTCGCCGCTCTCCCGGCCGCCGACACGGGCGGCGTCGCTCTCGAGTGCCGTCTGGCCTGCAACGACGAGACGCTCGGCGACGAGCACCGCATCGCCGAGGTGATCGAGAACCTGCTCTCGAATGCGCTCAAGTTCACGCCGCCCGGCGGGGCGGTCGACGTCTGGGTCGGCCGACTCGGCCAGTCCCTCGTCGTCCGCGTCAGCGACACGGGTGTCGGAATCCCGCCCGAGGACCTGCGTCACCTCTTCGATCGCTTCTTCCGCGCCGCCGGGACGGACGGCGTTCCCGGTGCCGGGCTCGGCCTCTCGATCGTCAAGGCGATCGTCGAGGCGCACGGCGGGCACGTCGGTGTCCAGAGCCAGGTGGGCGCCGGCACGACGTTCGAGGTGCGGTTCCCGAGGGTCGCCGTGGAGCGGCCGGCCGCGGTCGCCGCTGCAGCCTGAGATCCCCGATTCGGGTGACGCGGCGTCCCCGTTCGACCGTATGGGCAAAGCGGCGCGGGTGGCCGAGCATGAGAGGGGAGACCATGGATCCCCAAGAGATGCTCGAGAGCCTGCCGCTGGTCACGTACGTGCTCGACCCGGACCCGGGCCGGCCGCCGCTCTACATCAGCCCCCAGGTCGAGGCGACGTTCGGCCTGGCCCCGGAGCGCTTCTTCGCCGATCCCGACGCGTGGCCCTCGCGCGTCGTCGAGGCCGACCGGCCGCTCGTCGCCGCTGCGCTCGCAAAGCTGCGCGAGACCGGCTCGATGGACGTTGCGTATCGCGTCCATGCGGCTGACGGCAGCGAGCGCTGGGTCCGCGATTCGGCAGTCACGCGTGATGGGCGTGCACACGGCTATCTCCTCGACATCACGCGGGAGAAGGAGCTCGAGCGCGAGCTCGCCCGCGAGCGCGCCACCCTCGATGCGTTTTTCCGCGAGTCGTCGATCGGCCTTGCGATCACGGATTCGGAAGGTCGTTACGTCCGGATCAATGAGACGCTCGCGCAGTTCAATCGAGCGTCGGTCGACGCGCACCTCGGCGCGACGCTCGCCGAGATCGCGCCGGACCTCGCCGCGGTGGTCGACCCTCTTCGCGAGGGGGCCGTCGACCACGATCCGCAGGTCCTCGACCTGCCGATGCGGGAGAGCCACACGATGGTGTCGTATTTCCCGTTCGACGTGGACGGGGAGCAGCACCACGGCCGCGTCGTCATCGACCTCACCGAGCAGCGCCGCGCGGAGACGGCCGAGCTCCGCTACCGAAAGCTGCTCGAGCAGCTGCCGCTCGTCGCCTATGTGAACGAGCTCGACGGGATGCGCCGCGCCAGGTACGTCACGCCGTACATCCAGGAGGTGACCGGCTACACGCCCGAGACCTTTCTCGCCGACCCCGAGCTCGGCGACCGCCTGATCCATCCCGACGACGTCGCGCGGATCGTCGAGCGCGAACAGGTGGCGCACGCCACAGGCGAGCCGTTCGAGCACGAGTACCGGATCGTGCGTGCGGACGGCGAGGTCCGGTGGGTGCTCGATCGCATGGAGACGGTGTACGAAGACGGCGAGCCGCGCTACGAGCAAGGGTTTCTCGTCGACGTCACCGACATGCACGAGGCGACGAGTCTCCTTCGCGCAGTCTGGGAATCTGCCAACGAGGCGATCGTCGTCGCCGACGACGACGGCCGGTACGTCGACGCGAACCCCGCCGCGTGCGAGCTCTTCGGTCGGTCGCGCGAGGAGTTGCTGACCCTTGCAGTGGCGGACGTCGTCGAGAGCACTGAGGTGAACTGGGAGGCATTTCGCGAACGGGGACGCACCACATCGGAGTCGACGATCGTGCGGGCGGACGGCGAGCGCCGCCAGGTCGAGGGCGCCGCGAGCGCAGAAGTGCTCCCCGGCCGCCACCTCCGCGTGCTCCGTGACGTCACCGAGCGGCGGCAGCTCGAGCAGGAGCTGTGGCGTGCGCAGAGGCTGGAGAGCGTCGGCCGTCTGGCCGGAGGCGTTGCCCACGACTTCAACAACCTCTTGACCGCGGTCCGCGGTTACGCGCAGTTGCTACAGGCGCGCACCGCGCCGGGCAGCGTCGAGCACCACCACGCCGGTGAGATCGACCGCGTGGCCGACCGCGCGGCGGCATTGACCGCGCAGCTCCTTGCGCTGGGGCGCCGGCAGATGCTGCAGGAGCGGCCGCTGGACCTCAACCGGCAGCTCGAGTCGATGGCCGCGGCGCTGACCGATCTCGCCGGGCCGAAGATCGAGATCGAGTACGAGCTCGATCCTGCGTTGTGCGCCGTCCGCGTCGACACCGGCCTCGTCGCGCAGGCGATCCTGAATCTCGTCGCGAACGCGGCCGACGCGATGCCCGACGGCGGTTCGCTCGCGATCGGCACCGCGGTCGCGGATGTCCAGGGCCGCGACGACCTCGCCGACGGTCGGTACGCGGTGCTCGGGATCACCGACGGGGGGCCGGGCATCGATCCGGCGATCTTCGACCATCTATTCGAGCCCTTCGTCACGACGAAGGATCAAGGCAAGGGAACCGGGCTCGCGCTTGCGAGCGCGTACGGGACGATTCGGCAGAGCGGAGGCACGATCACGGTCGAGAGCACCCGGGGGGCGGGCTCGACGTTCTCGGTCTATCTGCCCGAGGCGACCGCCTCGGCCGAGGGGCCGACGGCCGCGGGCTCCGGCGAGACCCTGCTCGTCGTCGAGCGCGACCCGGCGGCGCGCGACGTCCTCTTCGAGCTGCTGACCGACGGCGGCTACCGCGTCTTGCCGGCCGGAACGACCGCCGTGGCGTTGGAGCTCCTCGATCGCGAGGACAGGCGCATCGACCTCGTCATCGCCGAGACGCAGGTCGCACACCACCTGGAGCAAGCCTGTCCCGGCCTGCGCGCGACGTCCTTGCGCAAGCCGTACACGCCGGAACGCCTGCATCGCACGGTTCAGAACGCCCTGGCATCCCCGAAACGGGTGATGGGCGCCCCCATCGAAGGGTAGGGCGAATTGTGGAAACGTGCGGTTTCCCCGGCGCTGACACTGGTCGACACTTCGGGGGTGACGATGACGACGTTGGAATTCGACCAGGCGACCGCGGAAGAACTGCGGACCGCCTACACGGCCAGTGAGGCGCGCTTCGAGGCGCTGTTCCAGAACGCCGCCGACGTGACGGTGCTCGTCACCGCCGAGGGGAAGGTCCTGCATGTCAGCGCCTCGGTCGAGCGCGTCCTCGGCCATCGTCCCGCCGACCTGATCGGCCGCCGAGCGCTCGACTTCATCGACCCCGAGGACGACCCGATCCAGCGCCGGTTCCTTGCCGAGGCCGTTGCAACGCCGGGCGCCACGCGCGGCGAGCCCTTGCGCGCGCTCCACGCCGACGGGACCTGGCGCACCGTCGAGCCGGTGGGGCTCAATCTCCTCGACGACCCGGCGGTCGCCGGGCTTGTCATCACGCTCCGCGACGTCAGCGAGCGCGGAGAGCTCGAGGCGCGCATTCGTCAGATGGAGCGGCTCGAGGCGGTCGGGCAGCTCGCAGGCGGCATCGCACACGATTTCAACAACATCCTCCTCGTCGTCCGTGGGTACAGCAGCGTCCTGCGGTCGGCGCTCGGCGACTCCGAGCTCGTGGCCGATGTCGACGAGATCGCGAAGGCGGCTGACCGCGCGGCCGACCTGACGCGCCAGCTGCTCGCGTTCGCGGGCCGTCAGGTGTTGAGACCGGCGCTCGTCGACCTGCGGGAAATCGTGCACGGCATCGAGACGCTGCTGCGGCGCTCGGTCCCGGAGGACATCGAGATGGCATTCGACCTGGATCACGAGATCGGCGTCGTGCTCGCGGACCCGGCCCAGATCGAGCAGGTGCTGCTGAACCTCGTCGTGAACGCACGCGACGCGACACCGGCCGGCGGGCGCATCGTCGTCTCGATGGCGCCGGTCGTGCTCGAGCCGGCTGCGGAGGTCTCTCCACCCGCCGCGCCCGGCCCGTACGTCGCGTTGACGGTCACCGACACCGGCAGCGGCATCTCGGACGCCGACCTGCCCTACATCTTCGAGCCCTTCTTCACGACGAAGGCCGACGGCATCGGCACGGGCCTCGGGCTCTCGACCGTCTACGGGATCGTCGCGCAGAGCGGCGGCGCGATCGAGGTCGCCGCGCGGCCGGGGACCGGCACACGCATGACGGTGTACCTGCCGTCTCTCGACGGCGCTCCCGAGTCCGACGCCGAAGCCGCGCCGGCGTTGCGGTTGCCGGTCGGTAACGAGACGATCCTCCTCGTCGAGGACGAGGACGCTGTCCGCGATCTCGTATGCCGCGTGCTCGAGAATGCCGGCTACACGGTGCTCTCCGCGGCCCGCCCGAGCGAGGCGCAGCGGCTTGCCATCGACGCGAAGATCGACCTGCTGCTCACCGACGTCGTCATGCCGGAGATGAGTGGGTACGACCTGGCCGTCCGCATCCGGTTGGGCCATCCGGAGGCGCACACGCTCTTCATCTCGGGGTACGCCCACAAGGCCATGGGCGAGGCTCCCCATCTGCCCGAGGGCGAGCTGCTGCGCAAGCCCTTCTCGCCGGAGCAGCTGACGCGCGCCGTGCGCGCGGTGCTCGACGGCGAGACGTTGGAGCCGCAGTGAGCTCCATCGGTCCCATCCTCTGCGTCGACGACGACGCCCAGGTGCGGACCTTCATCGCGCGAGTCCTCGATTCGGCCGGCCACGAATGCGTTGCCGCTGCCGACGCAACGGAAGCCCGCGCATTGCTCGCCGAGACCGCATTCAGCGCCATCCTCTGCGACATCAATCTGCCGGGGGAGTCCGGCCTCGAGTTGCTGCGCGACCTCCGCGCGGATCATCCGGAGGTCGCAGCCGTGATGGTGACGGGACGGGACGAGCCGGCGCTCGCCGACACCGCGCGCGACCTCGGAGCGCTCGGCTATCTGACGAAGCCGTTCGAGCCCAACGCCCTGTTGATCGACCTTGCGAACGCTTTGCACCGGCGAGACTCGGAGGTGAAGCGGCGCAGCGAGCGCGACGATGCGGTGCGCGAGGCGTACCTCGAGACTCTACGGCGGCTGTCCCGCGCCGTCGAATTCCACGACGGTGCGACGGGCGCGCACGTCGAGCGCGTCGCGGCGCACGCAGCGTCGATCGCGCGCCGGCTCGGCCTCGAGCCTGACCGCGTCGACCTCGTACGCGTGGCGGCGCCGCTGCACGACATCGGGAAGATCGGCGTGCCGACGGTGCTCCTGCGCAAGCCCGGGCCGCTGAACGATGTCGAGCGCATCGTCATGCAGCACCACACCGATCTCGGCCGAGATTTGCTCGCCGGGTCCGGCAACGACCTGCTCGAGCTCGCCGCGACCATCGCCTGGACGCATCACGAACGCTGGGACGGGAGCGGGTATCCGCGCGGGCTGGCCGGCGCTGCGATCCCGCTCGAAGGCCGGATCGTCGCCCTCGCCGACGCCTTCGACGCGATGACCAACGACCGTCCGTATCGGGCCGCGCGCAGCGTTGCCCGGGCGATCTCGCTGATCGAGGAGGAGCGCGGCGCGGCGTTCGACCCCGACATCGTCGACGCATTCACCGGCGGGCTGGTATGAGCATCACCTGCGTCATCGCCGACGACCACCCATCGGTCCTGCAGTTCCTCTCGCGCTACCTGAGCAACAGCGGGATCACGATCACGGCGAGCGCGCGCGACGGGGAGGAGGCGCTGCAGAAGATCCAGCAGACGCAGCCGACTGTCGCGGTGCTGGATGCGCGAATGCCGCGCCGCTCGGGAATCGACGTCGTCAAGGAGCTCCGCACACGCGGTCTTCGGACGCACGTCATCCTCTACACGGGATTCGGTGACGACGCGCTGCTCAGCGACGCACTCGATGCCGGCGTCACCGGCATGCTCGACAAGGATGCGCCGCTCGACGATCTCGTGCGGGCGATCCGCGTCGTCGCCGACGGCGGCACATATCTCGATCCGACCGCGGCCGCCGCGCTCATCGCGAACCGTCGTGACCATACGCGTCCGCTGACGCAGCGGGAGCGCGAGGTGCTGCGTCTGCTCGCGGACGGAATGACGAACGAGCAGATGGGCGCCGAGCTCTCGATCTCTCCGCAGACGGTGCGTACGCACGTGCAGAAGGCGATGGACAAGCTCGACGCCCAGAACCGCGTGCAGGCGGTCGCAACCGCCCTGCGCGAGTCGCTCATTTCCTAGGAGCTACCAACCCGTCGAGAATCCGAACGGCTGGATGCCCTTCGTCTTCGCATAGAACGAGGCGAGGACGAGCGCGAAGAAGAGTACGCGGCGCACGGTGTCACCCCCTCTCAGAAATGGATGTCCTGCAGAAGCTCGGTGGCGCGGCGGTAGAGATGCGCGGCCGACTCTTGGTCGTGGGCTGCCCGCGCAAGATCTCCTTGCGCGACGAGCACGGTTGCGATGTGGCTCGGTGAACCGAGGCGGGTGTACGTCGCCTCGGCCCTCGCGAGCCAGACGGCAGCCTGGGCGGGCTCGCCTTCTGCCTGCAGCGACTTCGCGACGACGAGTTGGGCGTTGCCGAGCTCGTCGAGGAAGTCGACGCGGGGCTCGAGCAGCTCGACGGCTCGCAACGCGCGGGCTCGGGCCTCGGTCGGTCGGTCGCTGTGCAGCAGGACCTGTGCGAGCGAGTTGACCGCCTGCGCCAGATCGGCGTCGCTGGCAGCCGCCGATGCACTGTCGATCGCTCCGAGCAGTGCCTCTTCGGCCGCCTCGACGTCGCCGAGCAGGAAATCGATGCCGCCGAGATTGTTCAGGACGCGCGCCGTGCAGAGCGTGTCCCCGAGGTGCGTATAGAGGCCGAGGGCCTGCTCCGCGTAACACCGGGCGAGCAGCCACTGCTTCTGCCGCTCCGCGACGATCGACGCCTGGAAGAGCGCGTGCGCGTGCGACTCGGTGTCGCCGGCTTCGACCGCCAGCTCGACGGCGAGCTCGACGTCCCGCCGCGCCGCATCCCAGTCGCGCAGGCGGACGTGGCAGCGGGACCGCCACTCGTGCGCCCGCGACATCAGTCGCGCACGCGGCTGGGGAGCGCGGCCGTTCGACTCGAGCGCCCGTGTGAAAAGGGCGCTCGCGTCGGCGATCCGGTTCTGCTTGAGCGCAACGCAGCCCTGGCGATACAGCACCTCCGCGCGGTCGGCGGCGTCGAACTGCGGGAGGCGGGCAAGCGTCTCGGCGTGCGCAAGCAACTGCTCCGCCTCGCCGAGCTCGCCGAGATAGAGCTCGGCCCAGGCGAGGGTCAGGCGCTGGCGGAGCGCGTGTGGCGGGTCGTTCCGGACGTCCTCCCAAAGTGAGGCGAGCTCGACGGCTGCGTCCGCAAAGCGCTGCGCCGCGACGAGGGCGTCGGCGCGATCGAGCATCTGCTCGACGTCGTGCGTCGGCACGAGCGAGATCCTCGTGACCGGCGGAAGCTCCTGAAATGTCGCCGCGGCTGCCATCACTCTCATGATCGGCGGCGCAGCCCCCGCGTCGATCCTCAGGTCAGCTCGTTCCCAGTCCCCCGTCTGCGCGGACCTCAGCCGTTTTTCGGGCGGATCCCCGTTTCCGCCCGCCGACGGCGTGCGCGATCGCGACACGACGCATCCCCGCGGGTGCGACCTGCCGGCGAGCGAGGTGGACGACGACATGAGCGATGCTTCTTCGGCGCATGATCTTCGTCTCGCTCGTCGCGCTGGCCCTCGCGCCCGGCGCATGGGCCCGCGGCGGCAACTACGTGTTCGACGGCGGCACGCACGCGGAGCAGGCGCAGGTCAAGGCAGCACTCGACGTCAGCGCCTTCGACTTCTCGGTCGTGCCCGGGCCGGTGACGATCCACATCGGGCGCGGGCTCTCGTCCTCGGCGTCACCCGGACAGATCTCGCTCGACGCCGACCTGCTCGATGCGGGCCGTCTCTCCTGGGGTGTCGTGCAGCACGAGTACGGCCACCAGGTCGACTTCTCCGTGCTGACGGCGGCGGGCCGCGCCCAGCTGCAGCAGCTGCTCGGCGGGACGGCCTGGTGCGCGGGCGCACCGCACGGCCAGCTCACGTGTGAGCGCTTCGCCGATCTGATCTCCTGGGCGTACTGGACGTCTCCGGACAACGTCCTGAAGCCGGCCGGAAGCGCCGACGAGGGTGGACAGGTCTCTCCGGCTGCCTTCCGCGCCGCGGTCGCCGCTCTCCTGCCGTCCCCGATCCGGGTGATGGCGGTCACGCGAAATCGTGGATCCGCGCGGCGCTGACGCACGACGATGACGTGAGCATGGAGCCCATGCCCATCACGTGTGTCCTGGCCGACGACCATCCGCCGATCCTCGACTCGCTCTCGCGCTTCCTCGGCGTCAGGGGCATCGACGTCGTCGCGACCGCGACGGACGGCGAGTCGGCGGCGGCCGCCGTGCTGTCGCACCGGCCGCGCGTCTGCGTCGCCGACCTGCGGATGCCCCGCCTCGACGGTCTCGGCCTCGCCGGCCGGCTGCAGGGGAGCGCGCCGGAGACCGCCGTCCTCCTCTATTCCGGCGTCGCCGACGCCGCACTCGTCTCCGACGCGCTCGACGTCGGGGCGTCCGGCTTCGCGCTGAAGGACGCGCCGCTCGACGACATCGAGCGCGCGATCCGCACCGTGGCCGACGGTGGCATCTACGTCGACCCCGTCCTGGCCGCAACCATTTGCACCAACCGCCGCAGTGCCGATCGCCGCGCGCTCTCCCCGCGCGAGCGCGAGGTGCTCCGGCTTCTCGCGGCAGGCAGCTCGTACGCCGAGATCGGCAGCGAGCTCTTCCTCTCGCCCGACACGGTGCGCGCCCACGCCCAGCGCGCCATGACGAAGCTCGGCGCGCGCACTCGCACGCAGGCGGTCGCCGTCGCGCTGCGTGAAGCGATGATCGCCTGAGCCGATCGCCTCGCGGCTCTCGGCGCAAATCCGATCTCGCCCGCCGCTCGTATGGGAGAGCGATGCGTATTTCAGCCGTTCTCCTCCTGGCCCTGACCTGCACCGCCGTCG
>Ga0157370_10007939_pt1 | contig 11493 bp, 9 predicted proteins | sample C35metaG_FD_113463 | JGI IMG/M metagenome (GOLD analysis project Ga0157370, IMG submission 113463) | Corn rhizosphere microbial communities from Kellogg Biological Station, Michigan, USA - C3-5 metaG | ecosystem: Host-associated > Plants > Roots > Rhizosphere > Soil | place: USA: Michigan... | reverse complement strand
TGTCGAAGCCTATGACGCCCTGGTTGCGGCGCTCCGTCGTCGGCAGGTCGCGCTCGTAGCGAAGGCCGAGGTTCAGGGTCAGGTTTTTCAGAACGCGGTAGTTGTCCTGCACGAACAGCGCATAGTACTTGGCCTGCGAGATCTGCTTGCCGTTGATGTCGAACTGGCCGTTGGTCGGCAGGCCCAGCAGCATCGAGGCAAACTCCTGCCCGATGGCAGCGGCGCCGGAGTTATCGAATGGACCGTTGGTCCAGCCCTGTCCTCCGTTGAGGCCGAACTGGTAGAGGCCTGAGGAGTTGCCATAGCGGAAGCTGTACTCCTTGTCGAGGCGCAGGTCCGCGCCGAAGGAGAGGCTGTGCTTGCCGACCGTGTGGCTTAGCATGGTGAAGTACTGGAAGCTGTCATAGGGGATGTAGTCGCCCTTCGAGTAGCCGAAGTCGACGAACTTGGTCCCGCTCGTGACCGGAAAGCCGGGCGCGGTGGAGGCCGCAGCCAGCTCAGGCGGAAAGCCGAGCTGCGAGAAGTCGTAGTTGACCGCCAGAGGGCGGGACTCCGTATTGCGCGTCCAGTTAAGGCGGTTGTCCCACAGCGTGTTCGCGTTGAAGATGTGGACGGCATCGAGGATAGCGCCCCAGTTTGGCTGAATCAGCACGCTGCCCGTCGCGATGTTGTTGAAGGCGTTATTGGCGGCGTGATAGCGGTCGTTATGGCGGAAGGCGAAGAAGACCTTGTTGCGGCTGTTGATATTCGCGTCGATGCGGCCCATCTCGCTGTCGAACTTGTCCGTGCTGTTGCCGGGATAAAAGTAATTCTGCTCGCCGTCCGGCTTCTGTGCCGGGGTGTTGGGGTTGGCAAAGAAGCTGGCCAGATTCGTGCCCACCTTGTTCAGCCGCGACGCGGGAATGATGTTGTTCGGGAAGGGCTGGCGAGTAACCCGACCCTTGCTATCTTTGACGCCGGTGGCGGGATCGTAGATGACGATGCCCTGCGGCAACAGCGCGGAGAAGTCGCCGTTGCGTTCAGCCTCGGTCGGGACAGTGATGATGCTGGGCGACGGCGTGTTGTCGGAGATGCCCTCGTAGGCGAAGAAGACGAAGAGCTTGTCCCGGCCGTTGAAGACGCGCGGTATCGAGATGGGGCCGCCGAAGGTGCCGCCCCACTGGTTGAAGTGCGTCACCGACTTCCGCTTCGGCGTGCCCAGGACGTGCTTGTTGAAGTAGGGCGTGTCGTTGAGCGCAGAGACCTGAAGATATTCGTATGCCGAGCCGTGGTACTGATTCGTTCCCGAGCGGGTGACGTGGTTAATGGTGCCTCCGCTGGTGTGGCCGTAGGCGGCGTCGGCCTGGAAGGTCTCGACCTTCACCTCCTGCATGGCATCCATCGGCGGGCTGAAGGCGAGGGTGCCGTCGGCGCCACCGTCCGGCGCTCCATCGATCAGGATCTCGTTCTGCTTGGAGGCTCCGCCACCCAACGAGATGCTCGACGGCCCGCTGTTGTCGAAGGGATGGTAGAACTGCGGGTTGCCGGTCGCGATCGCACCATAGGCAAGCTGGGCGAGGATCATCGGCGTGCGCCCGTTGACCGGCATGTTCTCGATGTCTTCGGTGTCGAGCACCTGCCCGGTCGACGCCATCGTCGTCTCCAGCATGGTGTTATCGGCCGAGACCGTGACCGCCTCGGTGCGCGCTCCAACCGCCAGCGTGACGTCCACCGTGATGTGCTGATTCGCGCCGACGATGACGTTGTCGTGCACTGAAGTCTTGAATCCCTGGGACGCCGCGGTGACGCGATAGGTGCCGGGCGCGAGAAACGGAATCGTGTACTGGCCGTCGCCGCTCGACTTCGCCATGTAGTTCGATCCGGTGGAAACCTGAGTCGCGGTCAGTTGCGCGCCCGCGACAATTGCGCCGTCAGCGTCGGTGACGCGGCCGTTGAGCGTGCCGCGGGAGACCTGCGCGTGGAGAAAGCCTGCCGTCAGCAACAGCCCCGCAAAGCAAAGCAGCAGCGTGCGAAATACTCGTGTCAATAAAGTCATGCCGGAAAACCCTCGAAGGAAAAGCATCTTTGCCCACGGTATTTTATGTCAAGAAGTTTATGCACAATTTTGAAAATAATAACCACAATATAAAAAGAAGTTGGAGCAATAATCGGATAAATGGCCGATTAAAAGCAAAAAGTACGCGCAGGCCGCACTCGTGAATTCAGCGGAATTTATTTTTTGAAAATTCCGGCGTCAGTCCGCAATTCGGAACATCGTGGCAAAAAAGCGGAGCGCATCCGCTGAGATCGTCCTCAGCGCAACCACCGCATGACTGGCATAAAGAGGAACGGCCACCCTTAGCGCTGGGATTTTCCTGTCAATTCACAACCATCTTCAGGGAACCACGGAACGCGGAGTTGCGTATTGAGTTTTGTACAGCGCAGTCAGTAAGCGTTGCTCCCAAATCGAAAGGGCCATATGAGAATATTTCTCGCGATGGCAGCGTGTTCCGCGCTGTTATGTGGAAACCTGTTGTCACAAACGCCTTGCGCCGGATCGAAGCTCGACGGTGTCGTACGCGACTCCACGGGTGCGATTATTCCCGAAGCCAGCGTCGTGCTGGACGGAAAGGCTACCGTCGAGAGCAGCACTGACGGCCAGTTTCGATTTCCATGCGCCGCTTCGGGTCAGCACAATCTGCGCGTCAGCGCAAGCAGCTTCGCCGCGAAAGAGGTTAAGGTTCATGTCCCGCAGCTCAAGGCTGAGTTGATTGTCGTCCTGCAGCCCGAAGACGTAGCCACCTCCGTCGATGTCGGCGAAGAGAGCGGCACCGAAGTCAACGCGGCAGCGAGCGGCACGTCGCGCACGATCTCGGGCGACCAATTAAGTTCTCTTGCCGACGACCCTGACGACCTGAGGCGTGAGTTGCAGCAGTTGGCGGCAACCAGCGGCGGCATGGCAAACAACACGACGATCACCGTGGATGGCTTTCAAAGCGCTTCGCCCTTGCCGCCCAAGAGCTCCATCGCCTACATCAAGGTCAACCCGGACCTGTTCTCGGCGGAGTACCGCCAGCCGCCGTTCGATGGCGGCCGCGTCGAGGTCTACACCAAGCCCGGCCAGAGCACCTTTCACGGCTCCCTGTTCACCACCAACGGCAGTCCCTGGATGAACGCGCGCGATCCGTTTTCCACCAGCCGCGCCGCGCTGGGCAAGCAGCGCTACGGATTCGAGCTGAGTGGCCCGGTGCGCAAAAAAGGCAGCGACTTTGCGCTGACGCTCGAGCACCGCACCATCGACAACTATGCCGTGGTCAACGCCATCACGCTCGACGACCAGGGCAACCCGCAGAGGACGGTAGCCAACGTCGCCGCTCCCCAGCAGCTCTGGCTGGCGACGGCCCGGCTGGGCTGGCAGCTCAACCAGAAGAACACCTTCACCGCGTCGTACAACGCCAACGTCAATCATTCGCAGAATGTAGGCGTCGGCGGCACCGCGCTGCCCGAGACGGGTTACGACAGCGGAACCTACGATCACACGCTGCGCTTGTTGAACGTCACAACGGCCTCGCCGAAGATGATGCACGAAGCCCGCGTCGCGTTTGACTGGACCGGCGAGACCGACGTGCCCCTCTCGACTGCGCCCAGCGTACAGGTCGCCGGAGCCTTCACCAGCGGCGGAGCCACCCTCGGACAGCAGCGGCTGCGTACCTTCGAAATCGAGGTCGACGACGACGCTGTCATCAGCACGGCGAAGCATCTGCTCAAGTTCGGCCTGCAATTCAAGATGTACAACGTGCGCAACCAATTGACAACCAACTTCAACGGGCTCTATACCTTCGGCGGCGGCGCCGCTCCTGTGCTCGATCCCAATGGAGATCCCATCTCCGGCGAGACCGAGATCATCACCGGCCTCGATCAATACCGCAGGACAAAGCTCGGCCTCGCAGGTGGAAGGCCGACCGCCTTCAACAACGTGACCGGAGCCCCCGAGGTCCATTTCACCCAGGTCCGCAATGCGTTCTTCATCCAGGACATGTGGAAGCTGCGGCCCAAGCTGCAACTCGCGCTGGGTTTCCGCTACTTCCTGCAGAACGCTCCGCTGGCGCTGAACGGCGCAACCCCGCGGCTTGGCATCGCATGGTCGCCCGACAAGAAGGAGAAGTGGCAGCTTCACGCGCACATCGGCATGTTCACCGGACAATACGGAACGAACGACTACGCCGAGCTGCTGCGCGAGGATGGCGTCCACCGCGTCACCAGCACCGTCTACAACCCCGCCTACAACGATCCCCTGGGCGACAGCGCGGCAACCATTCACTCCATCCGCCAGGCCTCGCCGCATCTGCAGAACATCACCTTCGCAATTGAGAACGTAGGCGGCACGCATACCTTTCCTCACGGATGGACGCTGAACACCGACATCTACTGGGGCCGTATCTGGAACTACACGCGAACGCTGAACATTAACTCGCCACTCGACAACAGCCCCACCGGTCCGCGGCCCGGCCCGGCCAACCTGAACATCCTGCAAACCAACAACAGCGGCCAGGGAGGAGCCAACGTAGAGTTCTTCGGCCTGAACCAGCACGAATTGAAGCATCTGCAACTCTTCTTCGGCGCCGTCCGCGTCAACCTGATCGACAACACCAACGACAATACCTTCTTCACACCGCAGAGCTCTCGCACCGACGCGGGTGAGTTTGCACCGCGAAGCGGCCAGGGCCGGTGGCAGGTCTTTGGCAACGGAACGTTGAAGCTTCCCGAGAAGCTGGAGCTCAGCACCAACCTGCAGGCCCAGAGCGGAGCGCCCTACAACATCACCACCGGCTTCGACAACAACGGCGACGGCAACTTCAACGACCGTCCGCAATACGCGGTAGCGGGCGATCCCGGCGCGATCCCGACCCAATGGGGACTGCTGGTGGCGAGCGGCGGCATCGGCGCCTTCCCCCGCAACGCCGGACGAACGCCCTGGACGATCCACATGGATACCAACATCCAACGCAAGTTCGCGCTGAACAATCCCAAGGCCGACCATCCCCAGGCGCTGACCTTCAACGTCCGCAGCTCGAATATGCTGAACCACCTCAACGTCACCAGCGTCGGCGGCGTCCTCGGCTCGCCCCTCTTCGGCCGCTCCTACGCCGCCGACAACGGACGGCGCATCGAGGCCGGCGTGCGCTACAGCTTCTAGCCAGCCGCCTCACAGCACGATTCACCGAAGCGGGTATGCAGCGTAATTTAAATTCGCTTGCCAGAATTCTATTTCTTCGCTATTTTTGAAGATATGGGAGAGCATACCTATCTCGGCGAGTTCGAGCTGATGATTCTGCTCACTATCCTGCGCCTGGGAGACGATGCGTACGGAGTCCCTCTCTCCCGGGAGTTGGCGAAGCAGCGGGGCAAGGAGGTTGCGGTCGGAAGTGTTTATGCCGCGCTGGACCGGCTGGAGAACAAGGGCCTGATCTCGTCCATCTTGGGCGAGTCCACACCCGAGCGAGGGGGGCGCGCAAAGCGATACTTTCGCATGACCGAGCAGGGACTTCGCTCCGTCCACGCAACGCGTAAGGTTCTCAGCAGGCTATGGCAGTCGCTGCCATCGACAGACGAGGAACTCTCATGAAGTCAACAGGATCAGCGGCGCTGGCGACCTGGATGCTGAAGCATCTGACCTTCGGAGGCAGCGAAGCCCTAGTAGGCGATTTGCTGGAAGAGTTTCTCGGCGGGCGCTCCCTGCGCTGGTACTGGCGGCAGGTGCTCTGCGCCATCGGAATTGGAGTCTGCGGCAAGTCTCGCGATTACGCATTTCCTCTGCTCTTCTCCGCTGCCTGGAGCATGTTGTACCCCGCATGGTGGCTTTCCATCGTAAGGATCTGGTCGTCACAAACTCTATTCGAAAGATGGACGACCATCGACTGGCCGTATTCCACGGCATTGCATGGCATCGGCCAAATTATCCCTGCTGCCGCGTTCGTCTGGCTTGGGTTCTTCGTCTTTCTGACGCTGCGTACTGGGATGGCCCATGAGCTTTCCCGGCTTCGACTTTTCGGAAGCCTGTCGATCAGTCTCAACGTGCTCCTTATCACGACAATCGGACTGTGGATGCACTTGAGATCTTCGGGAATGAATGTGAGCTATGTGGCTCGCGAAAACTTCTACTCCGGCTCCCATCTCATTGCCATCGGCATTCCGTTGACTCTGAGCTTGCTATCCGCCATCTCGTTCGCGCTTTCGGGTACGCGAAGGCGACGGCACGGTACCGCTTCTGTCGCCGGTTAATCGCTACGGCCTGATCGGCTCTTGATCGCCCCGATTTCCGATCATCGAAGTGCACCGCGAGATCGTGCCGGCAGCAGTGAAAGACCGGTGTGCATGGAGCGTGACATGGACCAGGCGGCTGCCGACCCCGAAGAGAATGGAGAGAGGAATCGCCCAGGCTGGCTGGCGTTAATCACCGGTTTTAATGTGGCACTCGCCGTCAGCTATCTCTCATGCAAGCCGCCACAGACTCATACGCTCTCTGTGTCCGCTCGACTTTCTAGCTCTGCGATGTACCTTCTCGTTGCCTGTCTGGCGGGCACGGCAGGCACATGGCTTGCGCTTTCGCGCGACTCCCGTAAACAGTTCCGCGGCCTTGTGCTCTGCGGAGCGCGGGGCTGGGTCTTTCTTCCCGCTATGATGATGTTCCTTCGGGAGAGGTCGATATGGGCTCCTGCGCTGGCGATCCTGTCGGCGACCCTGATGGCTGTGCATCGGAGCCGATGGATGGGCGCAATGGCTTGCCCATCTCCCAACGGCGCAAGGCTTTCGCAGATCGAAAAGAATATCTTCATCACGCAGCTTCGTCTTGAACCCATCTCGGGGACCACCTTCGCAGTCTCTCTTTGCCTCTATGGAGCTTTCCTCTCCGCCGCAAACGGGAAGCTGGCCCTCTTGATGCTTCTTTTGGGAGCCGCTGCCTTCCTGCTCGTCTCGCAGATCACCACGGCACTGGCAAAGACAGCACACGAGGAAGAGAAGGACTCGCATCGAAATACCCGCGCCTCTTCATGGGTCGCCGTCGCGTTCCTGTGCGCCTTTGTAGCCCTGTCCACCGCTGCTGGGACATCGAACCTCGTCTGGCAGCGACGCGCATTTCGTGTGATCGAGCACTTCCTATCGAGTCCGCCGCCCATCCGTCAGCCCTCATACGAAAAGCCTTCCTCCAGTGGGTACCAGGCCATCGTTCTATGGCCGATCCGGAAGAAGGAGAAGGTGATCCCATCGCCTCCGCTTAACATCGGCTTGGCGTCTCAAAGGGCGAAGAGGCCGTGGGTGATCCCCTTTTACGGACCTTATCTCTATTTCAAGGTCTCCGGCGAACAGCCTGGGCCAGAGGCGCGCACAACGCATGGCGATTCCCTGAAGGTCAATGTTCGTTCGACGGACAGTGACCCTCTCCTGATGGAAGCGCACCAGCATCTATCCGACCCGATCGATATGGATTGCTGCCGCGAGATTCAAGTGGTCTTCAAAAATGACCTGGCGCGGGGCGCGTCCGAGTTGGGCATCGCGCTCACCGACTCACGTTCCAAGGGAAGACTCTCGCAGAACCTCGGCATACGGTACGTCGCGTTGGATGCCGTCGGCCAGCATTCCGGAGATGCCCCCTTCATCGAAGAAACACTGAGCTTTCCCTTTCCGAAAGCTACGAGGATCAAGAGATTCGACCAGATCACCGTGATCCTCTTTCCCGACCCCAAACATCTGACCGCGGGCCGAAAGGTCGCGGTTGAAAGATTCGTCATGATCCCAAGGTGAACCGCTGGCGGAAGCCGTTCCCAATTGACCAGCCAACGGCAAAGGCCGACAATAATACCTGCGCATTCTCGCGTCAGTCTTCTGAAACAGAGGTTCTTCATGGTCGCCTATCTTGTTCTTGCCGTTGCCGTCTTCAGCCGGTTCCTGCCGCACATCTTCAGTACCACCGCCATCGGGTTCACCGCGGTCGGCGGCGGGTTGTTGTACTTCGGCGCGCGGCGCAGCCGCTGGCAGACCGTCGTCGCCGTCCTTGCCCTGATGGGAGCCGACTACTATCTGACCGTCGTCGCCTACGGATACGCCTGGCACACCAGCGCCTATCTCGTCACCTGGGCGTGGTACGCGGGCATCTGCCTGCTCGGCTATGGCTTGCTCCGGGACAAGCCCTCTGCGCTGCGCGTGACCGGAGGCGTGCTCGCCTCGGCGACGTCGTTCTTTATCCTCAGCAACTTCGCCGTCTGGATGGGCAGCGTGATGTATCCGCACACCGTGGCCGGGCTCGGCGCCTGCTACGTGGCGGCGATCCCCTTCTATGCCAACGACATGATCTCGACTGCCATCACCGCCGGGGCGCTCTTCGGTGTTCCCGCGATGGCTGCGAGCATCTCCCGGACCATGCAGGAGGCCCGCGCCGGCCGCATCGCCTGACCTGCGACGCATCGAAGAGAGGGGCTGCGAACGTTTGCAGCCCCTTTTTTATTGGGTGAACTATCCGGATGCCCCGTTGGTAATTCGGTCGCGAGGCCCGACTCAAAAACCACGTCATCTCGACCGGAGCGAAGCGCAGTGGAGAGACCTCTGTATTCGCCTTTGTTTTTTTATATCGGTCGGAAGGAACCGCTCAAAATTGTAACCGCACAGGGAAAACAAAAAAACGAAATACAGGGGTCTCTCTACTACGGCCCTTCGGGCCTTCGGTCGAGATGACGTGAGTCCGATGTGCGAGAGAGCGGGCAAAAGTAAATACCATTTTGGACAGCCTCTTTAGAGCTATTCCGCCGGCTCATCTTCGGCGGGAAAGTGCGTTCCGCGCCTTTTGCCGAAGAGCTTGCGAACGATGTAGAACACCAGGACTCCTGCCAGGATTCCAATTGATCCAAGCACATAGCCAAGATGCTGCTCGATCGTCTGACCGACCGTGTGCATGATCTGCGGCCCGTAGAAGATGGTGATGAGCGCCCACAGGAGGAAGCGGATGAACTTGCCCGCGCAGATGGCGCTGAAGAACCACAGCGGCTTCATCTCAAAGACGCCCGCGGCGAACTCAACCAGCTTGACCGGCATCGGCGGCGGCATCATGGCCGGAATCATGATGGCCAGAAACTCCTGCCGCTCGAAGCGGTCGCGCAGCTTCTCGTAGCGCTGCCGGTTGATCCGCTTCAGCAGAAAGAGCTCTCCGCCCGCTCGCCCGAAGTAGTAGGGCACCATGCTTCCAATCGCCGAGCCGACCGACGCCATCACACAATAGATAAGGAACTTATCGTGGTCATGCGCGACATAGTCGATCAGCAGGGCGTCGATCGGCACCGGGATCGACGACGTATCCACGATGGCGAGCGCGCCCAGGCCCCATGCCCCCAGGGGCTTCAGCAGTGCCAGCAGCGCGGCGTTCGCCTTATGGAAGAGTAGAACCGGAGAGATTTTCACGAGGAAACCCTATTTTACCTGCCCTTGCGCCTTGCCTGTGCTGGTGCTTTGCCTGTCCTTGCTCGCTGTGTCCTTCGCCGTCTTGCCCGGGTGCGCGGTCCTTCCCGCCAGCAGGTCGAGCGCGTGCGGCAGCAGGGGGAGAATCACTGCCAGCGAGCTCTCGGCTCCCGCCGGACTGCCCGGCAGATTCACGATCAAGGTCGTTCCGCTGATGCCGCAGACGGCCCGGCTCAGGGGTGCGAAAGGCGTATGCGCGAGCCCTTCGGCGCGCATCCGCTCGGCCAGCCCGTCGACCAGCCGCTCGCACACCAGCCGGGTGGCGTCGGGTGTCACATCGCGCTCGGCCAGCCCGGTGCCGCCGGTGGTCACGATCAACTGGGCATCGCGCGCATAGTGGCGCAGAGCGGTGATGATAGCGTCCATCTCGTCGGGCAGCATCCGCATCTGCACAGCGTCGACTCCGGCAGACTTCAGCAGCCGGGCGACGGCGGGTCCGGACTCGTCCACTTTTTCGCCCCGAGAGCATCGGTCGCTTACAGTCAGCACAACGGCACGCGTATCGGCAGAAAACCTCTGATTCACCCCTCCAGTTTACAGACATGGGAAGGGTAAGCGGAGGCGAGAGGCGGGCATCGCCCAACCCCTTTGGATAAAGATGAGAAAATAGAAAGAGGTGTGCAAGCCGGGTTCAGCTCCGGATCGATCACCGCTGCGGCGCAACTTTCAAACCCCGCAGCCGTCTCACCACATAGTCAATGCCACCTGTAGAGACACCGCCCAACTCCGGTCCGCCGACTTCGCCTGCCAAGGTGCGCAGCGGCCGCTACGGCGAACTCGAACAACACGAGCTGATCCACCTGCTCGACTCCTTCGACGATGAGCGGTCGCGCGCGCGTTTTCGCGAGGCGATCTACATCTCCGTCATCTTCTATCTGGCGCTGGGCTGGTTCCTGGTCTACGGGCCGCGCGTGATCTTTCACCAGCCGCGCATCATCAATCCGATGGACGTGCTCAAGGAGCGCGAGAAAAATCTCACCTACCTCGACCTGCCCAAGGACCTGACCAAACAGGTTCCGAAGTCGACGAAAACCCTCAGCGACAAGGATCGCCTGCAACAGACGCCGAAGGCGACCATCGACAAAAAGACGCTGGAGCAGTTGCAGGCCATGCGCAAGTCCGGCGCGCCTGAAGCTCCTGCTCCCACCCCGCAGCCCGCAGCTCCGCAGGCTGCTCCACAACAGCAGGCTAAGCAGCCCACGCCTGCCCCGCCGCTGCCCCAGCATCCGCAGCAGCAGGCCCTGATCGACGCGCCGAAGCCCGCGCCCACCCGGCCGAACTTCGGCAACCAGAACCAGAGCGCCGGCGAGGCCATCCGCCGCGCCGCCGAGGCCGCCGCACAGAATCGCGGGCAGGGCAACTATGGCGCCAGCATCCCGGTGGCCCATCAGGGGCTCAACACCGGCGTCGATATTCTCTCCGACACCATGGGCGTCAACTTCGACCCCTATCTCAAACGGATCATCCGCGAGATCTACAACACCTGGTTGCCGCTCATCCCCGAGGAGGCGCGTCCGCCGCTGAACAAGCAGGGCGAGACACTGATCCGCTTCACCATCCTGCCCGACGGCCGCATCGGCGCGATGAGCCTCGACGGCTCCACGCACGATCAGGCTATCGACCGCGCCGCCTGGGGCTCGATCACCGGCGTCGGCCAGTTCCCTCCACTGCCCAAGGAGTTCCACGGCCCCAACCTCGAACTGCGCATCCACTATCTGGTCAACAAGAATCCCGAATAGGCACGCATGACCGCGCCCCCCTCAGAGCAGCCCCGGCAGCAGGTTCGACATGACGACGCCCGGCAGCGCGAGCGCCGCCGCCAGCTTCGCGGTCTGCTTCTGCTGGCCATCGTCGTGCTGGTCTTCAGCCTGATCCGCGCCAGCATGAGTCCCGGACAGCACCTCTTCAACCCCGGCTGGTGGCAGCTGTGGTGACGCATCCGCTCATCGTGCTCGCCGGACCGACGGCCAGCGGCAAGACTGCGCTCGCGCTGCGCCTCGCCCAGGA
>Ga0157370_10007937_pt1 | contig 11494 bp, 13 predicted proteins | sample C35metaG_FD_113463 | JGI IMG/M metagenome (GOLD analysis project Ga0157370, IMG submission 113463) | Corn rhizosphere microbial communities from Kellogg Biological Station, Michigan, USA - C3-5 metaG | ecosystem: Host-associated > Plants > Roots > Rhizosphere > Soil | place: USA: Michigan... | reverse complement strand
TGCTCCATCATTTCCCAATGCAATGGCTACTGCCTCACCAATTCCGCTGTTGGCACCTGTTACCAAGGCGCTTTGTCCTTTTAATTTTTGATTCGTATTCATTTTAAAAAAATTTATTATATAGGGGCAAGAAATATGCTAAAGTAATTTATCTCAATTTTGCGCAGCAAATAAAATTGTTGCGTTTTATGATTGAAAACCGTGAATAATGGGGGTTTTCTTCTTTAATAATTTCTTTTTCTCATTGTTTTGTATTAGCTTAACGCAATAATTTTCACAAAAACCCCACCTATGAAAAATTTTTTACCCTTCATTTTTTTAGGTTTTTCTTTCAGCGCTTTCGCTCAGGTAAATTATACAATGCCACAAGAGGCGAATACCTTTTATAACAATGCCATGCAGAAATTAAAACCTGCTATAAAAAACATCATTGAAAAAAATGCCCAAAAGTTAAAGGGGCGCCATGTGAATATCGACAGCCTTTTCACACAGCTACAGAAAGAAACGGCTTTAAAAAACAGCAGTAAAGAAAACTTGCAGGCGATTACGGTTTTAATCATGGTCCAGGTTTCTAAAAATGCGGATACCGATTTAAAAAACCTGGTCATTAATATGCCAAAAAATAAAGCAGGGAATGAAACCGGCGAAAATCCTGAAAATAAAGTAGCGACCATTGTGGCTAATAAAAGCATGATAGCTGAAAGCGTTACTATCGCTATGAAAAAAATTTCAGGTTCACAGGAAACCCTTTTGGATGATCTAAAGTAAAATTTCTGAAAACCAGGAACAGAAATGACCTTCAATAAATAAACAGTGATTTTTTTATGTAAATAATTGGTTGTCATTTAAAAATCATTAGTCGCTGCTGATTTTTTTTAAATTCCTTTAGGAAAATGACGCGAATAGTTTTATACTTTTGTAGTTATGGTTAAAAATGCATCTTTTAAATTCCTGCCATCATTTTTTTTGCTGCTTTTGTTTTCATTAAATGCCAAAAGCCAGACAGACAGTAGTTTTCAGCATCCTAAAGATTCAAAAGATACGATTTATATGAAGCCTGAAGACACCATATTTTTAAAGCCTGTGGATACTGTTTTGAGAATAAAAAATTTTAGTCCTTATTTTACCCTTCACGTAGATTCTACTTTGGATTACCATTTTGAAATCAATAAAAATCCGGAAGATTATTATTGGTATTTAAAAAATTCCCCTGTAGGATTGAAGATTAATAAAGATAATGGGATTCTGCATTTTAAAGCAGACAAATCCTATTTTCTATCAGGAAAATTAAAGTATGACAATGAATATAAAGTAAAACTCGGTGTGCAGAATCTGAATGATGCAGATGATAAGGTAGATACCACGTTTACGCTTTTATTTTATAATACCGACATTATCCCTTCAAGAATAAAACCAACCGTAAGTAACAATCTGATGATGGATGAAGGTGATACGCTCAGTTTCAAACTACAATGCGATGAGGGAAGTTTTCCTTTGGAATCGATTACTTATTTCAGTAATTATCCAATCAGATCCACAACGCCAATTGCGCATTGTGGCGATATATTTACCTGGATAGCGCCTTATGATTTTATAAAAGATGATGAAAATGTGAAACAAAAGACTTTGCTTTTAAATTTTATAGGAGTAGATAAATTTTATAACCGTGATACTGCAGTAGTATCCGTTAAAGTAAATGAAAGCATTAATTATCCACGGCGGCTGATGGAATATGACAGGATTAGCACTACGATTCAAAATTATATAGTGGTTTTAAAAAGTACTTTCCGCGATTTGGATAAAAAAATTAAAAAAACAAAGAATACCCGTACTACTTTTGATCTTACTTCAGCATCTACCTCACTTGGTGGTACTGTTTTCTCTTCCATGCAGGACCGTAACCTTCAAACGACCGGAAAAATATTGCCCAGCGTGGGTGTAGCTTTGGTGCCGGTAAAAGAAGCCGTAGCACCTACAAAAAATGATGAGAAAAACTCTGCAGCTTTAGTACGAAATGATATCAAACGCTTGCAATATCTGCTAACAGACAATATTTTGATAGGCGACAAGGACCCGGATATTCTCAAAAAAATCAGCAAAATGAAAGATGAATTACAGCAGGTACAACTTCAGTTGATCGATGTGCCGCTGGTAGATGACAATGTGAATCCGAAAGAGTTGGATGAATATTTTAATAATCCAAAAGTGAATAAAAAATATCGTTTGATGAAGAAATAAAAACAGCAGTTGAAATAAAATAATTTTCGGCTTAAACATTTCAGTAAAGAAAGAAATAACGAGAATCTCCATTCACCATCCACCTCATGGAACCGGATCATGACCATGCCCACCCCATGGATTACAACGGATAATTCTTTTTGCAGTAAGCCACAATCCTTTGATTGGGCCATATTTTTTTAGCGCTTCAATTCCATATTGCGAACACGTTGGAGTATATCTGCATGACGGACCCATCCATGGCGATATAATTAGCTGATAAACTTTTATCGTGGTAATAAACGGAAAGGATAATATTTGTTTAAACGAAAGCATTCAAAACAAAGTTAATTCTATTGAAGTTTTCTAAATGCTAAAGTAACAGGCCACGAAAAACGAAAATTAGATGGCTCTTTCTCTCGAAATATCTGCTATAAGCACGGATGCCATGGCAAGTGCAGCATCTTTGAGCATGTTTGTAACATATAGCATTTTTATATGGACATTAGCAGAGCGCACAATTCCCGGAACATCTACCGAGAACACAATTATTAAAAGTAATAAGGCTAAAAGATAGCCCGCAATTTTTGCATAACGGTCAATAATAAACGCAACAGCAGCGAGTAAAAATCCCGCTCCTGAAATATAAACCATCATTTTGGAAGCTGGCAAAAATGAAGGAACATTTGTTGCCATATTTCTTGCATGCAAAATATTATTTGCACCAAAAAAAGCAATGATTACAGCAAAAATAATAATGGCAAGACGAGTAGAAACAAGAGCTTTCACGATGTTTTTTTATTAAATGTAAGATATTTGAAAAATATTAAAAATCAAACTTCGAAAAACTTATAAAATTAAGGAGTCTGTGTTTTCCTTATTAACCGAATATATTCATTCGCTAAATCCTCCACATTCCCGATCTTTTCTACTTCCAGAAAGAGGAAATTTAATTGCTTCGCTTCTTTCAGAATCATTTTATTAAAGGCAAACGTTCTTTTCACAAATTTATCAATCAAATATTTTTCTTTTATGGATTTATTAAAATAATCCGATGATTTATAAATTCTGTCTTTTAAAAAACTATCGGTTGATGTAAGCCAGACGGCAGGAATTTTTTTGAAATTCATCTGATGAATTAATTTGGGTAATAAAGCTGAGCCTTCCAATATCAAGCCATTTTTATATGATTCAATGACTGATAGAATAAGCGGCCATAGCTTTTCATAATGCTTTACTACCTGCGAAACCAATTCATCTACAGGTAAAGCCGAATAATGTTGCTGAACAGGTAATGGGATTTCTTCCGGCCTTTGTTTCCACGGGCGTCCCGGATGCCGGGCCAGGCTATCCGTTGAGATATTTTTGAATCCGGATTGGGCAGCTAAAGATTCAGCAAGAGTGGATTTTCCGGTATGTGAAGTGCCGCCGATAAGCACGATATTTTTTTCTAAATCAAACACTGCTTCTTCTTTTAATCGGGAAATATTTTATCAGTTATTCGAAAAGAATCATTTTTTAGCAAAAATTTCTTCTGCGTTTTTTGTTGTTTGAGATGCTGCTGCTTCTACAGAAATATTTTTTATACCTGCTAACTTTTCGATAATATATTTCAAATAACTGCTTTCATTTCTTTTGCCCCTAAACGGAACAGGCGCTAAATAAGGCGAGTCCGTTTCTAGTACTAAATAATTTAAGTCAACATCTTTTATTACTTCTGCCAATCCTGAATTTTTAAAAGTAAGTACGCCGCCAATGCCCAAAAGAAAGCCGGCATCAATAATTTCTTTAGCATCCTGCAAAGTGCCGCTGAAACAATGAAAAATTCCAAAAAGGTTTCTCCCTTTATATTCTTTTACCAAATCAATCGTTTCCTTCATCGAATTGCGGGTATGAATTACCAGCGGCTTTTTATATTGGATCGCCCAGGCCGCCTGGGTGTGTAAGCTTTCATATTGTTGTTTTGAAAAAGTAGTATCCCAATAAAAATCGAGGCCAGTTTCACCAATTGCTGCAAATTCTCTTTCGGATAATTGTTGTTCGATTTTTTTTAATTCTTCTTTAAAATTTTCTTTTACAGAACATGGATGTAAACCGGCCATTGCAAAAATTCTTTCCGGAAATTGCTTTTCTAAATTTAATAATGCTTCATTTTCTGAACTATCAATTGCCGGCAAATAAAATTTTTCTACTCCTTCTGCCTCAGCTCTCTCAATTACTGCGTTTATATCGTCTTTAAACTCTTCAACATACAGATGAGTGTGAGTGTCTATCAGTTTCATAATTACAAAGGAAAATATTTTTTTTAACTGCTGCAATTATCATTCGCTCGAATGGCGCCTCATAAACGGCATAGATTATTTAATGAAACGGATAATATCATCTCACGCTAAAAAAATATTTCCTCATAATAAAAAATTGTTGATAATTTGTTAAATAATATTTAACTTCACGGCAGTTTTCATAGGGTACGGATTAAAAACGGGCTTGAGTATCTACTCAGGCCCAATTTTTTTTTCAAAAAGTTGTTCCTGCAAAATTTTAAACTGGTACTCTTTCTCATAATAATATTCCAGGATTCGCGGAAGCGCATATTGCAGTGCAGGAAAGGCTTTCGCGCTATCATGAAAAACAACAATTGAACCCCGCTCTGCATTGTTCACTACATTGAGATAACAATTTTCTCCGGTAACAGAAGAATCGAAATCGCCGCTTAATACATCCCACATAATTGTTTTCAAATGAAGATTTTTGCCGCTGATAGCCTTTGATTGAAACCTGGTAATTCTTCCATAAGGTGGTCTGAAGAGATTACTGTCAATGATTTTTGCCGCTTCTTCAATGTCCTGAAAATATTTGTTGTCGTCAGTTTTCCATCCATTTAAATGATGAAAGGTATGATTTCCCGGCTTATGGCCTTCAGCGATCATGTGTGAATAAACCGGAAAATGTTCTTTTACATTTTTGCCAATACAAAAAAAGGTCGCTTTGGCATTGTATTTTTTTAATTCTTCCAAAACGAATAAAGTGGCTTCCGGATGCGGCCCATCATCAAAAGTTAGATACAGGATCTTTTCATCGGTTTTTATATTCCAGATGCGTTCCGGAAATATTTTTTTTAGAATCCAGGGCGTTTTTTTCAAGTACAGCATAAGGATAAAATTAATCGATTTTTAAAATTGTCATTTATTTTCTTCTGAAAATCATTTTATTTTTCAGGAACAAATAAGTTTCATTAAGAAAAAAACTATTGACGAAATGAATATTTGGTATTACCTTTGCGGCCTCAAAAAATCATGCCGTAACATGATAAGTGGCCAGTTAAGGCTGGCACGTATCCCTGGAAACAGTAAATGGCATGTCAATTAACTTTTAAAACAATAATTGTACATGAAATTAAGTCAATTTAAATTTGACCTCCCTCTCAATCTTATAGCACAAAATCCGACCAAAAGAAGAGAAGACAGTAGAATGATGGTAATCGAAAGAGCCACCGGTAAAATCGAAAACAAACATTTTAAAGACATCCTTGATTACTTTGATGATAAAGATGTATTTGTAGTAAACAATACCAAAGTTTTTCCTGCCAGAATGTATGGAAAAAAAGAAAAAACCGGTGCTAAAATCGAAGTCTTTCTTTTAAGGGAATTGCACCGCCAAAACCGCCTTTGGGATGTAATTGTAGATCCTGCACGAAAAATAAGAGTAGGCAATAAATTATATTTTGGTGAAAATGACGAACTGGTAGCCGAAGTAATTGATAACACCACCAGCCGCGGAAGAACGATTCGTTTTCTTTGGGATGGCACTGAAGAAGAATTCAGAAAGATGTTGTATTTTATGGGCGAAACTCCTTTGCCAAAATACATCAAACGTAAACCAGATGAAGAGGATCGTGAAAGATACCAAACTGTTTATGCAAAACATGAAGGCGCGGTAGCCGCTCCAACTGCGGGTTTGCACTTTAGCCCTGAATTAATAAAACGCCTGGAAATCAAAGGGGTGAAATTTGCAGAAGTTACTTTACACACCGGCCTTGGCACTTTTAGACCGATAGAAGTAGAAGATCTGAGCAAGCATAAAATGGATGCGGAATATTATCGCATAGATGAAGAAGCATGCAAAATTGTAAACAAGGCGAAAGAAACCGGCCATCGGATTTGCTCAGTAGGAACCACTACCATGCGCGCCATGGAAACCTCTTTTACCGCTCAAAAATTATTAAAGCCTTCGGAAGGATGGACAAATCATTTTATTCATCCGCCCTACACTTTTAATATCGCCGATTCATTAATTACTAATTTTCATTTGCCCAAAACCAGTTTGTTGATTATGGCCTGTGCATTTGCCGGATATGATTTGATGATGGATGCTTATAAAAAAGCCATTAAAGACAAATACCGTTTTTTCAGCTATGGCGATGCGATGTTGATTATTTAAAATACTTTTATTTTAATAAAATTTTTTCCGGCTGATGATTTTTCATTGGCCGGTTTTGTTTTATAGAATGTGCCAGTTTTTTTACAATAAAAGAAGGAACAAGGTGCATTCGTATTTTTAAAAAATCTTGATTTTTTGCTCAAAAAACATACTTTTTTATTAAAGCCATCACATGGTTTTATTCCTTCATTGACTTACCTTTGCAGCCCGTAAATTAGAAATAAATATGAGTGGTGCATTAAAAGAAGTCAGGAACCGGATAAAAAGCGTTCAAAGTACCCAACAAATTACAAAAGCCATGAAGATGGTGAGCGCGGCAAAGCTTCGCAGGGCGCAGGATGCCATTATTCAGATGCGGCCTTATGCACAAAAACTGCAGGAAATGCTCAGCAATATTGTGGGCAATGCGGAAGGCGATATTAATCTTGCTTTGGCAAAAGAAAGGCCCGTTGAAAAAGTTCTTTTAATCGTTATTACCAGCGACCGTGGTTTATGCGGTGGTTATAATAGTAATCTCATTAAATTAGCAAAGCTGGATATTCATGAAAAATATGCCGCCCAGTTTGCAAAAGGAAATGTAGAAATATTGCCTTTGGGAAAAAGAGGGTATGAGCATTTCACAAAAAATAATTACAAAGTAATTGACCGCTTTTGGAATATCTTTTCTGACCTGTCTTTTGAACATGTAGCAGAAGCAGCAAAATATGCAATGGATGCATTTTCAAAAGGAGAAATAGATGCAGTAGATGTTGTGTACAGTGAGTTTAAAAATGCAGCTACACAAAAATTTATTGCCGAACCATTTTTACCGGTTAAGAAATCTGCGCCAGGAAAAGGAAATACAAAAGCTGACTTTATATTCGAGCCAGGTAAGGAAGTTTTATTGCAGGAATTAATGCCGAAAATTTTGAACACGCAATTGTACAAAGCAATTCTTGATTCGCATGCGAGCGAGCATGGTGCACGTATGACCGCAATGGATAAGGCAACAGATAATGCAAACGAACTTTTGAAAGTACTTAAAATAAGTTATAACCGTGCAAGACAAGCTGCAATTACTACAGAGCTTACTGAAATTGTGAGTGGCGCCGCAGCGTTGCAGGGATAGTTTATAAGCTTATCCGGCTGATTGGCTAATTATTTAAAAATGGAATTAAGCGTCCTCATCCCACATATCGAAGCATTGATCTTTGCCAGCGACAAGCCTTTGGCAATAAACGATCTTGTTGAATTGCTCAACAATGCGATGGGTTTTATTGAAGACCGCGCCACTTCCGAACAGGTAGAAGCCGCTATAAATGCGATCAAAGAAAAATATGAATCAGAATTTTATGCTTTTGGACTGGTCGAAAGCGGGGGTGGCTGGCAGTTTCTTACCAAACAGGAATACCACAAAACAATTGCTCAACTGAATGGCGATAAATTTTTAAAGAAATTATCCGCTGCATCTATTGAAACCCTTTCTATCATTGCATATAAACAACCGGTAACTAAATCTGAGATTGAATTAATTCGGGGTGTAAACTGTGATTATGCAGTTCAGAAGCTTTTGGAAAAGGAACTGATCGTAATTTCCGGAAGAAGGGAAGATGCTGTCGGAAAGCCGCTGATTTATTCTACTTCAAAAAATTTCATGGATTATTTTGGAATTAATTCTGCCGATGACCTTCCTAAAATAAAGGAAATTCTGAACCAGGAAATAATTGAAGCAACAAAAATTGAAAGAGAAGAAAATATAGAAAATAGAAAAGATAAAGATGAGAAAGAGAATCCAGAATCGATTGATGAAATAAAAGAAATCAGAAAAGATGATTCTGCAGAAACATCTTAATTGTTTTCAAAAGACTTTATAAATTATTATTCAAAACTTCTGTCTTTTTTCCTACTTTTATATATTTTATAATTTTTCCCTTTCATGCTTCTAAATTATTTTATCTTTCTAAAAAATGCCTGAGGTATTATCTCATAATCAACTTGCTGCCATCGCTGATGAATTTGGAACTCCTGTTTATATTTATCATACAGAAAAAATTGCTGAGCAATATCAAAAATTAAAAGATGCTTTTGCCGGTCAGGATGTGGTGTTTTTTTACGCATCAAAAGCATTAACGAACATCAATGTGCTGAGGTACATAAAATCTCTTGGAGCGAATGTTGACTGCAGTTCTGTAAATGAAGTGAAACTTGCACTGCACGCAGGCTTTGCTCCCGAAAAAATTTTGTACACTTCCAATGGAATTGCTTTTGGAGAAATTGAAGAAGCAAAAAACCTGGGTGTTCACATTAATATTGACAGCCTTTCCAACCTGGAAAAATTTGGAAAAAAATTTGGACATTCTTACCCGGTAGGAATTCGATTGCGCCCGAATATTTTAGCCGGAGGCAATCTTAAGATATCAACAGGCCATAATAAAAGTAAATTCGGAATTCCGGTTGACCAATTTGAAAAAATAATAGAATGTGTTGAAAAAAATAATCTGTTTATCCAGGGTTTGCATATTCATACAGGAAGTGAAATCCGGGATGTGGATGTGTTTGTAAAAGGTATTGCGAAGTTATTTGATATTATTCCTTATTTTAAAGAACTGGAATTTATAGACCTTGGTGGTGGCTTTAAAGTTCCTTACAAAGAGGGCGATACAGAAACAGACATAATTTTGCTGGCACAAAAAGTAAAAGAAGCATTTGCAAATCATCCCAATCCAAAACATCTGCAAATCTGGTTTGAGCCGGGAAAATTTTTGGTAAGCGAGGCGGGATATTTTGTTACACAGGTAAATGTTTTGAAAGAAACTTCTTCAACGGTTTTTGCAGGCGTAAACAGCGGGTTTAATCATTTGATTCGACCCATGTTTTACAATTCTTATCACCGGATTGAAAACATCAGCAATGAAAACGGGCCGAAAAAATTTTATACCGTTGTAGGTAACATTTGCGAAACGGATACTTTTGCTGAAGACCGGGAAATTAATGAAATTAAAGAAGGTAATTACCTGGTTTTTTACAATGCCGGTGCTTACGGTTTTGAAATGTCTTCCAATTTTAATTCGCGATTGAAACCTGCGGAAGTATTGGTAAAAAACGGAAAACCGGTCTTGATTAGAAGGAGAGATCTTTTTGAAGATTTGTTGAAAAATCAAGTGGACATTTGAGAAGGCCTGGATAGTTTAGAATAATTTAGAAACGTTTGGAAGAGTTTAGGAAATTTAAGAATCTGAGCTATTTATTGCTTTACTATAAAACTAATTGCTGAATGCTGAAAGCTCACAGCTGAATGCTGAAAGCTCACAGCTCATATAAATTTTTAAAATGGAAAAGATCATCATTGTTGGCGGCGGAGTGAATGGACTTTGCGCTGCTTATTATTTGCAAAAAAACAATTTCGAAATAACTGTTATTGATAGTGGCGACATTTCGAATAATTGTTCTTTTGGTAACATGGGATTTTTATCGCCCAGTCATTTTGTGCCACTGGCTTCTCCCGGAATAATTTCTGAAGGATTAAAATATATGTTGAGCAGCACCAGCCCTTTTTACATAAAACCAAGGCTAAATCTGCCTTTCATACAATGGGCCTTAAAATTTTATCAAAACAGCAATCAGAAAACGGTAGAAAAAAATGCACCACATCTCAGTGAATTATTAAACCTTAGCCGGCGCCTGATGAACGAAATCAGAGACGATATCGGAGATGTTTTTGATATGGAAGAAATAGGCTGCATGATGATGTGTCATTCACAAAAAGCTTTTGAAGATGAATTGAAATTGCTGGAAGGCGCTAAAAAATTCAAACTGGAAGTAGAAGTTTTGAATCGTGAAGAATTACAAAAACGCGAGCTTGATGTAGAATTAGATATTTATGGAGCGTTATTATTTAAAGATGATGCGCATATTCATCCGGGCAAGTTTATTGTTGCCATGAAGAATTATTTAGAAAAAAATGGTGTCAATTTTCAATTGAATACAACTGTTACCGGATTTAAAAAGAATCATAAAAAAATAGAATCGGTAATTACCGATAAAGGAACTTTTACCGCAGATGAAATTGTATTGGCAGGTGGAAGCTGGCTGGCAAAAATGGCAAAAATGGCCGGTGTTAAACTATTACTTGAAGGCGGAAAAGGTTACAGCTATACTTATGGGTACGTTGAAAAAAATATTCGTTATCCGGCAATCTTAGTTGACGGACGATGTGCTGTAACGCCGTGGCATCACATGCTTCGCATTGGTGGCACTATGGAATTCAGCGGTATCAATGATAATGTTTTAATAAAAAGAATGGAAGGAATTTTTAATTCTGTAAAAAAATTCTATCCGGGTTTAAAAATTGAATTTCCTCCTAAAGACAAAATCTGGACAGGCCTTCGCCCCGTTTCTCCTGACGGCTTGCCTTACCTCGGAAAAGCAACAGGATTGGATAATCTTTTAGTTTCCGGAGGCAATGCCATGTTAGGAATTTCGCAGGGCGCTGCTGCCGGACAAATTATTAGTGATATTATTGAAAAAAGGAGCACACCGATTGATATCAGCGCTTTTAAGGTTGGAAGGTTTTAGGTAGGGGCAATTTCAAATCTTTTCAATTACAAAATAGGAATTCAGCATATTTCTTGCTTTACTGTAATTCGCTTATCTTTCTTAGAATGTATTTTTAAGTTGATAGAATTAAAAAAAATTGAAGCGTGATGAAATCAATAAAATCGTACTTAACAATTTGGGGTGTATTTCAAATTTTCGCTTTTCATAGAAATTTAGTTTTTAAATTTACGAAACTAAATTCATTAAATTATGACAAAGCAAGAATACCTGGAAGCAGCCGAAAGGCGATATGACGAACTTG
>Ga0157370_10007935_pt1 | contig 11494 bp, 10 predicted proteins | sample C35metaG_FD_113463 | JGI IMG/M metagenome (GOLD analysis project Ga0157370, IMG submission 113463) | Corn rhizosphere microbial communities from Kellogg Biological Station, Michigan, USA - C3-5 metaG | ecosystem: Host-associated > Plants > Roots > Rhizosphere > Soil | place: USA: Michigan... | reverse complement strand
GGGACCCCGTGCGGATTTCCACGGATGATGCCACCGTGCAGCTCGATGTCACCCGCTCCGACACCGGCGGCCTGGACGTGGGCCCGCTCATTGAGGCGGCCGGCGTTCCCATCAGGGAGGCCATTGTCGGCACCATCGGCTCGCCTGTCCACGGGCTGTTTTTCAGCACCGAACCCGACACCTTGGTCAACGTGGGAAGCGGCACCTCCGGGCGCAACGCCGTGGTCCGCGGCACCATCACCCTGGCTCCCCTGGCCCCCAACACCTCCTCCCAGCTGCTGGATTTTGCCCTGCGCAAGGAGCTGGTCCACGTGCCGGCGGAGGGCGAGGAAAAGTTTCTTACCCAGTTCTACCCCCAGCTGAAGCAAACCGCCGCCGTGGTCTCCGCGGACCACTCCGTGGAGCTGCCCGCCTACGTGGAGCCGACGCTGTCGCTGCTGGCCGCCTACGGCGATGACCACACCCTGCGCCTTCATTGGGAATGGCACTACCAGGTGGGCAACCGCGTGAATTCGCGCCCGCTGTGGCCCGAAGCCGGTGAATCCGCCGTGCGGGACGCCGGGGCAGAGGCGCGCATTGTGAAGAGTGTGGGCCAGCCCTGGGAAGACGTGGCGCCCATGGGCGTGGCCGCCAACAATGCGTGGGGGGATCCCCGGCTGGCGGGCTCGGCCGTGCTGACCGGCCTGGACACCATGGTTTTCACGGAGACCGTCATGCCGCGGCTGCGGGAACTGCCCGGCGTGAGCGTGGAGACCAGCGGGGACCCGGCCAGCTACCGCGAGGTGACTGAGGCGCCCATCGTGAAGATCTCCACACATGCCACGGATGAGCGCGACTGGTTTGACCTGGGCATCGTCATCACGGTGGAGGGCCAGTTTGTCTCCTTCGCCGCCGTCTTCTCGGCCCTGGCCGCCGGGCACAGCCGCATGCTGCTGCCCAGCGGAGCCTATTTTTCCCTGGACCGGCCCGAGCTGCACCAGCTGCGCGCGCTCATTGATGAGGCCCGCGGGCTCAATGACAACAAGGACGGCGAGCTGCGCATCAGCCGCTTCCAGGCCGGCCTCTGGGACGAGCTGGCCCAGCTGGGCATTGTGGATGAGCAGGCGGAGGCCTGGCGGAAGTCCGTCAGCGGACTGCTCGACGGCGGCCCCCTGGTCCCGCTGCCCACTCCCCCGTCGCTGAACGCGACACTGCGCCCCTACCAGCTGGACGGCTTCAACTGGCTCAACTTCCTGCACAGCCACGGCCTGGGCGGCGTGCTCGCCGATGACATGGGCCTGGGCAAGACGGTGCAGACGCTGGCGCTTATTGCCCAGGTCAAGGCCTCCGCCAGCCCGGACGACGGCGGCCACAAGCCGTTCCTGGTGGTGGCACCCACGTCCGTGGTGGGCAACTGGACCAGTGAAAGCATGAAGTTTGCGCCGGGCCTGAAAGTGGTCTCGGTGGGGGAAACGTTCGCCAAGAGCGGGCTGGATTCCGCGTCCTTCTTCGCCGGTGCCGACATTGTCATCACCTCCTATGCGCTGTTCCGGATCGACTTTGCCGAATACGGCATGCAGCCCTTTGCCGGGCTGATCCTGGACGAGGCCCAGTTCGTCAAGAACCACCAGTCCAAGGCGTACCAGTGCGCCCGCAAGCTGAAGGCGCCGTTCAAGCTGGCCGTGACGGGAACGCCGCTGGAAAACAACCTGATGGAACTGTGGACGCTGCTGTCCATCGTCGCCCCGGGCCTGTTTCCCAGCCCCAAGCGCTTTGCCGAGTTCTACCAGCGGCCCATTGAAAAGAACGGCAATTCCGAGCTGCTGGCCAAGCTGCGCTCACGCGTGAAGCCGTTGATGCTCCGGCGCACCAAGGAACAAGTCATCAAGGACCTGCCGGCCAAGCAGGAACAAATCCTGGAAGTGGAGCTGAACCCACGCCACCAAAAGGTCTACCAAACGCACCTGCAGCGTGAGCGGGCCAAGATCCTGGGCCTGCTGGAGGACGTCAACAAGCACCGCTTCACCATCTTCCAGTCCCTGACCCTGCTGCGCCAGCTCAGCCTGGACGTCTCCCTCGTGGACGAAGGCCTGGCCGGCGTCCGTTCATCAAAGCTTGACGTGCTGTTTGAGCAGCTCGAGGACGTGGTGAAGGAGGGCCACCGGGCGCTGATCTTCAGCCAGTTCACCGGTTTCCTGGGCAAGGTTCGCGACAGGCTCAAGGCGGAGGACATTCCGTTCACCTACCTGGACGGGTCCACCCGCAACCGCGCCGACGTCGTCAATGAATTCAAGAAGGGGACGGCCCCGCTGTTCCTGATCAGCCTCAAGGCGGGCGGGTTCGGCCTGAACCTGACCGAAGCAGACTATGTGTTCATCCTGGACCCCTGGTGGAACCCGGCGTCGGAGGCCCAGGCCGTGGACCGCACGCACCGCATCGGGCAAAAGAAGAACGTCATGGTGTACCGACTGGTGGCCAAGGACACCATCGAGGAAAAGGTCATGGCCCTGAAGGCCAAGAAGTCGCAGCTATTCTCCGACGTCATGAGCGGGGACTCGCTGGCCGGCGGCGCGCTGACCGCATCGGACCTGGCGGGCCTGTTCCGCGATTAGCGGGGCCAGCCCGGCGACGGCGTGCCATGCTGTCCGGGGCGGGTGAAATTTCACACGCCGTGGACAGTTTGGCACGCCGCCAGTTTTGCCCGCGGGCGGACTTATCCACAATCCGGCCGGAGGCTGTTGAAGTCACCACCTGGCGGGGCAAGGCTGGGGACATGGAAAAGTCGGAATTGGCCGAAAAAATTACCCGGGACTGGCCCGCCCGAGGCGAAATCGCCACCACGGCGGAGCTGGGCCGGGTGGGCCTGAGCCCACGGCTGTTGGCGTCGGCCGTCAGGCATTCGCTCCTGTTCCGGATCCGACACGGGGCGTACGTCAGAATGGGTGTCTGGCAGGAGAAATACCCGTCGGAAAAGGTCATGTTGCGCGTCACGGCCCATTTTCATGCCACCCATGGGCGCGCGCTCTACAGCCATGCCAGCGCGGCCAGGCTGCTGGGACTGTCCCTGTGGAACGTCGGGCCGGGCGTGCACATTACAACGCCGTCATCCGTCTCGGCAAAAAGTACTGTGCCGGGCGTCAAGGTGCACCGACGGCAATTGCCGGATTCAGCGCAAACCCGGATCAGCCACCACACGCTCGGTCCGGTCAGGACCACCACCTTGGAACAGACCATCGTTGACTGCGCCCGGACCGAGCCATTTGTCACGGCGGTCATTATCGGCGACTCCGGCCTGCACCGGGGAGCCAGCCTGGCTGTGATGCTTGAACTGCTCGACGCCATTCGCGGGCGGCGCGGGGTCCGGGCCGCCCGGAAAGTGCTGGCAGCCTTGGACAAAGGTTCCGAGTCCGCGGGAGAGACCCGGCTGCGGCTGATGGTCGCCGACATGGACATTCTGCAGCCCGAATACCAGGTCCATGTGCAGGCTGCGGGCAATAATTACCGGGTTGACGGCGCCTGGCGGGACATCAAGCTGGCCTTGGAATTCGATGGAAAGACCAAATACTTTGCCTTCCGGCCCACCGACGAGGCCCTCTACGAGGAGCGCCAACGCGAACGCGAGCTCATGGAGGACGGTTGGAGCTTTATCCGGGTGGAGTGGAAGGACCTGGCCGACGCCGAGTTGCTGCGCCGCCGAATCATGGCGGCCATGCTGAACGCGCGGAAGCGATTGGCCGCCGTACAGAGGGACGACCTCTGGTGACGGCGTGCCATGCTGTCCGGGGCGGGTGAAATTTCACACGCCGCCGGCAGTTTGGCACGCCGTCAGCGCTGCGGACGCCAGATGACGACGGCCTGGCTGCGGGCGCGCGGGCGCTGGCCGCGGGCCAGTGCCACAATGTCGTCGCCGGCCAGGCCCGCGGCAAACACGCGGCTGTTGGGGCGCGGCGGGCGCGACTCCATCTCCGCCGTGACGGATTCCAGCTGCTCGCCCAGTTCACGCACCTTGGCGCGGAGGGCCTCCACCTGGTTCTCCAGCTGCATGATCCGCCGGATGCCTTCCAGGGAAACGCCCTCATGGGAGAGCCGCTGGACCTCGCGGAGCATGTCGACGTCGTGCTGTGAATATCGGCGCGAGCGTCCGGGGGCCCGGTTCGGCTTCACAATGCCCAGGCGGTCGTACTGGCGCAGGGTTTGCGGGTGCATCTCCGCCAGCTCCGCCGCCACGGAGATCACAAAGATGGGTGCGTGGGGGTCGACAATCATCGTGATCTCCTCTCTTCGGTGGTTGAGCCTGTCGAAACCCGGTGGTTAGAGCTTGGCCTTGTCGCGCAGCGTGGCCCGGGGGTCGCCGTCGGCCGTGGCTGCAGCGAATGCCCTGACGGCCTCCTCGGCATCCTTGCTGAGTTTCTGCGGGACGGAAACATCGATCGTCACGAGCAGGTCGCCGTCGCCCTTCTTCGTCTTGACGCCGGCACCCTTGACCCGGAGGGTCCGCCCGCTGGGCGTTCCGGCCGGGACGCGCACCCTGACGGTGTCGCCGGTGAGCGTGGGGACGCTGATGTCCGCGCCCAGGGCAGCCTCGGGAAATGTCACGGGCACGTGGATGCGAATGTTGTCGCCGTCGCGCATGAAAAAGTCGTGCGGCTTGACGTTGACGGTGACCACCAGGTCCCCCGGGCCCGCGGCGCCTGACTGGCCCTTGCCCTTGACCCTGACCTTTTGGCCGTCCTTGATGCCGGCGGGAATGCGCACGTCAATGGTGTCGCCGCTGGGTTCACGGAAGGCGATCTTGGTGCCGTTGATGGAGCCGCCGAAGGAAATGCTGGTCGACGCCGACCTGTCGGCACCCTTGGTGGGCGCGGGCTGGTAGCCGCCGCCGAAGCCGCCACCGCCAAAGAGGTCGGCAAATTCGGGCGGGAGTCCTGAACCGTTGAAGCCGGGCGTGCCGCGCCGGGCACCGCCCCGTCCACCGCCAAAGAGGTCGCCAAACACGTCCTCAAAGCCTGTGGGACCACCCTGCCCGCCTGCCCCGCCGGCGCTGAAGCGGGCTCCGCCGCCCATGGCACGGATGGCGTCGTACTGTTCGCGGTCTTCCTTGTTGGACAGCACCGAGTATGCCTCAGAAATGTCCTTGAACGTCTTTTCCGCCTTGGCATCACCGGCATTGGTGTCCGGGTGGTACTTGCGTGCCAGCTTCCGGTATGACTTCTTGATGTCGGCGTCCGACGCATCTTTGGCCACCCCAAGGATCTTGTAAAAGTCCTTCTCTGCCCAATCTTGACTTGCCAAGACGCCTCCTTCTGGAAAAAAATTGTAGTGAAATGCGGTGGTTGAGCTCACCGAAACGCCAAGGTTTCGACAAGCTCAACCACCGATTCGAGTTGCTATTCCGGTACGGCCACAATCACCTGCGCGGCGCGCAGCACGCGCTCACCGGACTTGTAGCCGTTGCGCAGCACCTGGCTGACCGTGTCAACCTCGACGTCCGCCGACGGCTGCTGGATCAGGGCCTCGTGCACGGTTGGATCGAAAGGCACGCCGGTGGCGTCAATCTTCTCCAGGCCGTACGTTCCCAGCGCTGTTTCCAGCTTGGTGGCAATGGCCGCAAACGGCCCGTCAACGATGTCGCCATGGGCACGCCCGGCGTCGACGTCGTCCAGGACAGGCAGCAGCGAGTTCAGCACGCCGATGACGGCCATCTGGCCGGCAACCGCACGGTCGCGCTCAACGCGCTTGCGGTAGTTGACGTACTCCGCCTGGAGCCGAAGAAGATCGTTCTTCAGCTCCGCGGCGTCCTCGCCCGCTCCCTTGGCCACGGATTCCTCCGCGGGCACCTCAACACCGTTGAGAATGTCCTCCGCCTGGGAGAGGGCGTCGCCCTGGGTCTCGACAGGCTCGGCCACCGGGTTGCCAGGGGTCTCGACGGGCTCGACCGCCGGGTCCACCGGCTTGCCCTCTTCGGGGTTTACGGATTCAGACATGTCTACTTCTTCTCGTCTGCGTCTTCGTCGATGATCTCGGCGTCAACGATGTCCTCATCAGCACCGGCCCCGGACGGAGCACCCTCGGAGGCGCCGGCGTCAGACGCGGCACCCTCGGCGGAAGCCGCGGCGTAGATGGCCTCGCCCAGCTTGGACTGCGAAGCCTGCAGCTTCTCAAACGCGGCCTTCACCGCTGCGTCGTCGTCGCCGGCCAGGGCCGTCTTCAGCTCGGTGACATCGGCCTTGACCGTGTTCTTGACGTCCTCGGGCAGCTTGTCGTCGTTGTCGGCGAGCACCTTGTCCACGGAGTAGTGCAGCTGCTCGGCGGAGTTGCGCAGGTCCGCTGCCTCGCGGCGGGCCTTGTCCTCTGCTGCGTGCTCTTCGGCCTCGTGCACCATGCGCTCGATGTCATCCTTGGACAGTGCGGTGCCGCCCGTGATGGTCATGGACTGCTCGGTGCCGGTGCCCTTGTCCTTGGCGGAAACGTGGACGATGCCGTTCGCGTCGATGTCGAAGGTGACCTCAACCTGCGGGACGCCGCGCGGGGCCGGCGCGATGCCGGTCAGCTCGAAGGTGCCCAGCGGCTTGTTGTCGCGGGTGAACTGGCGCTCGCCCTGGAAGACCTGGATGGCCACGGACGGCTGGTTGTCGTCAGCGGTGGTGAAGGTCTCCGAACGCTTCGTCGGGATGGCTGTGTTGCGCTCGATCAGGTTGGTCATGACACCGCCCTTGGTCTCGATGCCCAGGGACAGCGGGGTGACGTCGATCAGGAGAACGTCCTTGCGCTCGCCCTTCAGGACACCTGCCTGCAGTGCGGCACCAACGGCGACCACCTCATCCGGGTTGACGCCCTTGTTGGGCTCCTTGCCGCCGGCCAGTTCCTTAACCAGTTCGACGACGGCGGGCATGCGGGTGGAACCGCCCACGAGCACGATGTGGTCGATGTCGGAAACCTTGATGTTGGCTTCCTTGATGACGTCATTGAACGGCTTCTTGGTGCGCTCGAGCAGGTCCTTGGTCATGTCCTGGAGCTTGGCGCGGGTCAGCTGCTCGTCCAGGTGCACCGGACCGTCGGGGGTGACGGAGAGGTACTGCAGGGAGATGTTGGTGGAGGTCGAGGAGGAGAGTTCCTTCTTGGCCTGCTCGGCAGCTTCCTTGAGGCGCTGGAGGGCGATCTTGTCCTTGGACAAGTCGATGCCCTTGACCTTGAGCTGGTTCAGCAGGTATTCAACAACGCGCTGGTCCCAGTCGTCGCCGCCGAGGCGGTTGTCCCCGTAGGTGGCGCGCACCTGGATGGTGGAGAAGTCGTCTTCATCCTTGCCCACTTCGAGCAGGGAGACGTCAAACGTTCCGCCGCCGAGGTCGAAGACCAGGATGAGCTCGTCTTCCTTGCCCTTGTCCAGGCCGTAGGCCAGGGCGGCCGCAGTGGGCTCGTTGACAATGCGCAGCACGTTCAGACCGGCAATTTCACCGGCTTCCTTGGTGGCCTGGCGCTGGGCGTCGTTAAAGTAGGCCGGGACGGTGACCACGGCGTCGGTGACCTTCTCGCCCAGGTAAGCTTCGGCGTCGTTCTTGAGCTTCATCAGGATGCGGGCGGAGATTTCCTGCGCGGTGTACTTCTTGTCGTCGATCGCAACGGTCCAGTCGGTGCCCATGTGGCGCTTGACGGAGGCGATGGTGCGGTCGATGTTGTTGACGGCCTGGCGCTTGGCGATTTCGCCGACCAGGACTTCGCCGCTCTTGGAGAAGGCAACAACGGACGGGGTGGTGCGGCCGCCTTCTGCGTTGGCGATGACGGTGGGCTCGCCGCCTTCCAGCACGGAGACGACAGAGTTGGTGGTTCCGAGGTCAATACCTACGGCACGTGACATAAGTGGTTCCTTTCAGGGGCCGCTGCGTGAACAAGTCCGCGGCCGGGATGGCTGCGGGTTCGCTCAACCAGCGGGTATTGAGCGTTCTGGACTCAACTTTACTCAGGCTCGTTTCCATGTCAAATGAAGTTGAGCGTAGTTGGCTCAACTTTCACTGTGGGCGTACATGCCCGACGCCGGAGGGCCGGGTTCAGGGTGCGCTCCACGCCAAGGTGTGGGCAGGCGTGGCGCCCAGCTCCGGCCGGGCATACACTCCCATTTATGAACGCGGCAAACAGCTCAGGGTCCGGGGATGTCTATACGCACGGCCACCACGAAAGCGTGCTGCGCTCGCACGTCTCGCGGACTGCCGCCAATTCCGCGGCGTATCTCATTCCACACCTCACACACGGACTCCGCGTGCTGGACGTGGGGTCCGGGCCGGGCACCATCACGGCCGACTTTGCGCGGCTGGTGGCACCCGGCGAGGTGCTGGGACTGGACCGCTCCCCGGAGGTGGTTGCTGCGGCCACCGCATTGGCCGCCGACCAGCACCTCCGCAACCTCAGCTTCGACACGGGCGACATCTACGAGCTGGACTTCCCCGACGATTCATTTGACGTGGTCCACGCCCACCAGGTTCTCCAACACCTGACCGACCCGGTCGCGGCGCTGCGTGAAATGCGGCGCGTGGCCAGGCCCGGAGGCATTGTGGCCGTGCGCGACGCCGACTTTCACGGCATGTCCTGGTACCCGGAACTGCCCGAGCTCGACGAATGGATGGACCTCTACCAGCAGGTGGCACGGCACAACAATGCCGAGCCCGACGCCGGACGCCGCCTGGTTCACTGGGCGCAGGCTGCGGGCTTCACGGACGTGTCGCCGTCGTCGGCCAATTGGCTGTACGCCACCGAGGAGCAGCGCCTCTGGCACGCCGGCGTGTGGGCGGACCGGGTGGTGAAGTCCGCCTTTGCCGAGCAGGCCGTGGGCTACGGGTTGGCGGATGCCGCGGCGCTGGAGAGGATTTCGGCGGGCTGGCGGGCCTGGGGCGCCAGCCCGGACGGCTGGTTTGTGATGCCCAACGGGGAGATCATTGCCCGGGCCTGACACTGCCACACTGGGAGGGACTTGTGGACAAGAACCGGCTTGAGGCGCTCAGCGACGGCGTCCTGGCGATCATCATCACCATCATGGTGCTGGAGTTCAAGACGCCGGCGACGGCGGACTGGTCCGGCCTGGCGAGCATCCTTCCGACGCTGCTGAGCTACTTGCTGAGCTTCGTCTACATCGGCATCTACTGGAACAACCACCACCACATGATCAAGCTGGCCAATGAGGTGACGGGCGGCATCCTGTGGGCCAACCTGCACCTGCTGTTTTGGCTGTCCCTGGTGCCGTTCATGACCCGCTGGATGGACGAGTCCGGCTTCGCGACCGTCCCGGTCTTCATTTACGGGGCGAACCTGATGCTGGCCGCCATTGCCTACGCCATCCTGCAGGCAGGATTCATCCGTCAGCAGGGCCCGGGCGGCAGGCTGGCGAGGGCGATCGGGAAAAACGTCAAGGCGCGCGTCTCCCCCGCCATCTATATAGCAGGTTGCGCGCTGACCTTTGCCTCCCCCGTGTTCGGGCTGGCGGCCTATGCCGTGGTGGCGGCCATCTGGCTGGTGCCGGACCGCGGCATGGAGCGCGTGTTGCGCGCAGGCGGGGCTTAGGCCAGCAGCTCCGCCACCAGCGCCTGGATGCGGGACTTGATGTCGTCGCGGATGGGCCGGACGGCGGCCACGCCCTGCCCGGCCGGGTCCTCAAGTTCCCAGTCCTCGTAGCGTTTGCCGGGGAAGATCGGGCAGGTGTCGCCGCAGCCCATGGTGATGACCACGTCGGACTCCCGCACGGCGTCTGTGGTGAGCACCTTGGGGATCTCGGCGGACATGTCGATCCCGTCTTCCGCCATGGCGGCCACGGCGGCCGGATTGACCGAATCCGCCGGTTCGGAGCCGGCGGACCGGACCTCGATGGCGCCGCCGGAGAGGGCGGTGAGATAGGCGGCCGCCATCTGCGAGCGGCCGGCGTTGTGCACGCAGACAAACAAGACGGATGGCTTCTTCATGGTGTCCATTGTTCTCCTAAGCGGTGAAATAGCGTTTGCGGGCCCACAGGGCGGCGTAGACCAGGGCGAGGAGGGCGGGCACTTCAATCAGCGGGCCGACCACGCCCGCCAACGCCTGCCCGCTTGCCACCCCGAAAGTACCGATCGCCACGGCGATGGCGAGTTCAAAGTTGTTTCCGGCGGCCGTGAAGGCCAGCGTGGTGGTTTTGGCGTACCCCAGCTTCAGGACTTTGCCGGCCAGCATGCCGGCCCCGAACACAACGGCGAAGTAGACCAGCAGCGGCAAGGCGATCCGCGCCACGTCGAGAGGCCGGGACGTGATGGTGCTTCCCTGGAGCGCGAACAGCAAAGTGATGGTGAAGAGCAGTCCATACAGCGCCCACGGGCCAAGCTTGGGCAGGAATGTCCCTTCATACCAGTCGCGCCCCCTCGTCTTTTCGCCCAGCGTGCGGGTGAGGAACCCCGCCACGAGCGGAATGCCAAGGAACACCAGCACCGAGGCTGTGATGGACCAGAAGGAGAAGTTCGCAGCCTCCCCTGGAAGGCCCAGCCAACCGGGAAGGATCTGCAGGTAGAACCACCCCAAGGCCCCGAAAGCAGCCACCTGGAAGGCGGAATTGATTAGAACCAGCACGGCGGCGGCTTCCCGGTCGCCGCAGGCCAGGTCGTTCCAAATCATGACCATGGCAATGCAGCGGGCCAGGCCCACAATGATCAGCCCCGTTCGGTACTCCGGAAGGTCCGGGAGGAAGATCCAGGCCAGGGCGAACATGAAGGCCGGCGCCAGCAGCCAGTTCATCACCAGCGAGGTTCCGAGCAGCTTGCGGTCCGCCACAACGCGCCCCGTCTCGCCATAGCGCACCTTGGCCAGCACGGGGTACATCATGACAAGGAGTCCCACAGTGATCGGCAGCGATATTGAGCCAATTTTCACCGCATCCAGCGCCGTGTCCAGCCCGGGGACAAGCCGCCCCAGCATCAGGCCTGCGGCCATGGCCGCAATGATCCACACCGGCAGGAAGCGGTCCAACAGCGAAAGTTTGCCGGCGACGGCGGCCCCTGTGGAAGGCGCTCGGGTGGCGGTTTGCGTGTCCACGGGGCTCCTGGCGGCATCACGAGGGTAGATTGACAGTTGTCGATACATAGTATCGACCCCTATATCGACAACTGTCAATCCATGGGGATAATGGATGCATGGAGACTTTGCCGCTGCTTGCCCCCGCCGCCGAATCGGACTGCTGTGCACCCAGCGGCCGCGCGGCTCTCAGCCCCTCGGAAGCGCAGGCAAGGGCGCGGATCCTGAAGGCACTGTCGGATCCCAACAGGCTGCACCTGCTCTCCATTGTGAAGGCCGGCGACGGCGGCGAAGCGTGCGTCTGCGACCTCACGGAACCCCTGGACCTGGGCCAGCCGACCGTCTCGCACCACCTGAAGATCCTGGTGGACGCCGGGCTGCTCCACCGCGAAAAGCGGGGCACCTGGGCGTACTACTCACTGGTCCCCGGCGCGCTCGAGGCTGCATCGGAAAGCATCACGGCCCTGTGAGCACAGCGGTCCGGGAGATGGCGGCG
>Ga0157370_10007934_pt1 | contig 11494 bp, 7 predicted proteins | sample C35metaG_FD_113463 | JGI IMG/M metagenome (GOLD analysis project Ga0157370, IMG submission 113463) | Corn rhizosphere microbial communities from Kellogg Biological Station, Michigan, USA - C3-5 metaG | ecosystem: Host-associated > Plants > Roots > Rhizosphere > Soil | place: USA: Michigan... | reverse complement strand
CGACGGCGGACTGGGCAGCGACGAGCTGGGCGCGGGCCTGGCCGATGTCGGCCAGCCGCGCGCCGATCTGCGCCGCCAACGAGCCGCTGGTGGCCGACGACTGAACATACTGACGCCGCGCCTTCAGATATGCTGCTTCTGCCTTTTCCAGCGCGAGGCGGGCATCGCTGCCATCGAGGCGGAGCAGCACGTCGCCCTTGCGGACATATTGCGTGTTCACCACGGGCACGTCGGCGACCGCGGCCGAAACCAGCGCAGTCACCTGCGCACTGTCGGCGCTCACATAAGCATTGTCGGTTGAGACGTGGGCGGTGTCGTGAAACATGTACCAGCCCCCGCCGGCGAGCAGGATTGCGCCGGCGAGGCCGAGCATCATTTTCTTGCGACGCGGGTCTGCGGTCGACGTAGCCGCCTCGGCTTCCGCCTTGGTCGGTTCGATTGGAATGCTGTCGCTGACGAACAGCTTCTGGGGATCACGGTCAGCCATGGTCTTTCTCCACAAGGGCAATCGATGCAGCCGAGAATCCGCCACCGAGTGCACGGACCAGCTCGACGTCGAGGGTGAAGGCGCGAGACTGGAGCTGGGCAACGGCAAGGCGCGCCTTGACCACGCTCTCCTCAGCCGTCAGCACCGTCAGGTAATCGGTGAGCCCCTGCCCGTAGCGGCCGCGGGCGACCAAAAGCGCATCCTCATAATCGGCCAGCGCGATGCGCGATTGCGCGAGACGATCGATGAGCTGCTTCTCGCTCGTCAGCGCATCGGCGGTCTCGCGCAGCGCCTTCACGACCACCCCGTCATAAAGAGCGACGGCCTCGTCATACTCACCGCGGCGGCCGCGGTACTGGCCCTGGAGCGCGCCGCCGTGAAACAGGGGCAAGCTCAAAGCGGGGCCCGCGCTCGCAAAGCGGGAGCCGCTGTCGAAAAGGCTGCTCAGGCCCAGCGACTGGAAACCCAGTAGAGCGCCGATGTTGATATCCGGGAAGAAGGCTGCACGCGCTTCTTTGATGCGCTCTGCGGCGGCTTCGACGCGGGTGCGCGCAGCAGCGATGTCGGGACGACGGCCGATGAGGTTGATCGACGCATCGGCGGGGATGCCCTGCGCCTGAAGCGGACCTGGCGCCGGACGACCGATCCTCAGCGCGCGATCGGGCCCCCGCCCGACCAACGCAGCAAGCGCGTGCTTGTCGAGCATGATCGCTTCCTCGGTCGCGGCAAGATCGCTTCGGCTTTCGGGAATGCGTGCCTGGGCCTGACGAACGGAGTCGATTGTCTCAAGCCCGGCATCGTAGCGGGCCTTCACATATTTCAAGGTCTGCGAACGGATATCGAGTGCCGCCTCGAGATTGTCGCGCCGCGCGTAAAGTGCCGCGAGGTCGGCATAGGTCGACGCAATTGCGGTGGTCAGCAGGAGCCGCGATTCCTCGGCATCGAAGCGGGCCGCCTCTGCATCCTTGTTCGCTGCGCGCAGCGCGGCGCGGTTCTTGCCGAACAGGTCGAGATCGAGGCTGAAGCTTAGCGCGGCGCTACCGGTCGCTTGCCAAGCGTGCGGCACGGCTGCGCCGAGATTGCGGCTCTGCTTCTGCCCTTCGAGGGAGCCGACGGCATCCACGGTCGGGAGCAAGGCGGCGCCCGCCTGCTGTGCGTAGCCATGCGCTGCCCGAAAGCGAGCGATCGCGGCGGCGAGATCGGGCGAGCCGGCCAGGCCTTCACCGATGAGTGTGTCGAGCTGTGGGTCCCCGTAGGCCTTCCACCAGCCGTCGGACGGCCACGCGCATGGAGCGCCGCTCAGCGCCTCGGCAGAGGCGTAGCTGGTCGCGGTTGCGGGCACCGGCTTTGCGCCGAGGTCCGGCACCGCCGCGCAGCCGGTCGCGAGGAGCATAGGCAATAGCAAGCCTGCGCGGCCAAGCCGCGTTGCCCGGAGGCGTTTCATGTCGTGGGCGTTCCCTTTTTGACGCGGCGTCCGCGTTCGTGTAACCGTACCGTACGGTTTAGTTATCGAGCCTACTCTTGTCAACGCATAACTGAACTGGTATGTACAGTTATTATATTTCAGGGAGTTAGCTGAGGGTGGGCCGGGTCCGGACCGAAGAGAAGCGTGACGAAATCGTGCGGATCGCCGCCGAACTCTTCCAGGAGCATGGCTATGATCGCTGCTCGATGGCCGCGCTGTCGGAGCGACTCGGCGGATCGAAGGCGACTCTCTACGGCTATTTCCCCTCGAAGGAGGAGCTGCTCCGCGCGGTCATTCAGTGCGAGGTCGTCAGCGAGTTCGACCGCGTGCTGAACGAGTTCCACCGCGACAAGGACTTGCGCGGCGGGCTCATCAAGCTCGGAGTCGCCTATCACAACAAGCGCTTGTCCTCTTTGCCGGTCGCGAACATCCGCGCGATCGTCAACCAGCCGCCGGGCTCGACCATGGGCAAGGAGTTCTACCAGACGGTCATTCGGCCGGCGTTCGAGGGCGTCGCCAAGCAGTTTGAGCAACTGATGGACGAGGGGCGGCTCAGGCGCGCCGACCCGTGGGTGGTGCTGATGCACTGGAAGGGCCTCAACGATCAGGACCTTTTCGAACGGCGGCTGATCGGGGCAATTTCCGGGCCCGAGGACGTGGATGTGAAGAAGATCGCGACGCTCGCCGCCGATGCATTCCTCAAAATCTACGGGCCTGACGAAGCTCGGCCGGACAAAGCGGAATAGTCAGGTGGCGAGCAGACGGTAGCCGACCCCCGGCTCGTTGACGATCAGCTTGGGCTGCGACGGCTCTTCCTCCAGCTTCTGCCTCAGCGCGCGAATGGCTACCCGCAGATATTCGATCTGCCTTTCCTGGGCTGGGCCCCAAACGGTACGCAGCAAATAGGCATGGCTCAGCAGTCGGCCGCGGTGCTTGGCGAGCTCCGCCAGCACTGCATATTCCTTCGGCGTCAGGTGGACCGGCTTGCCGCCCCGCGATACCTCGTGCTTGAAGAGATCGATCCGGACTCCTTGCGCTTCCACCGGCGGCTGATCGCCCTCGGGGCCGAGCTCGACGAGGTTGGCGATGTAGCGGTCGAGCCGAACGGCTTCCGAGCCGATTACCGAAAGTAGCTGTTGGTCGCCGGCTCCGTTGCGCCTGAGCTCGCGAACCGCGCCCTCAATGGCCGTCAATCTCGGCCGCAGCTCGTGCCCGATCGATGAAAGCAGGTCGCCGCGGAGCCGGTCCCGCTCGCGGGTCGCGGCGAATTCACGAGATTCGCGCTCGAGCCGGGCTCGCTCCAGCGCCAGCGCCAGCTGATCGAGCAGGTTGTTGAGCAGCGGCAATTGCGCCTCGTCGACCGGCGGAGCGCCGTCATCGCGGGCAAGGCCTGCTGCGGCGATCACGCAATCGGCGGAACGTACCGGATAGAATACCCACTCCGCAGGCTGGATCCGGTTCGTGCCGCGGCCCGCTGGCTCGCCCGTCTCGAGCGTCAGTGCGGCAGCAGCGATATCGCTCGGGGTCAGCCGGTTGCCGGCTGGCACCGCCTCGACGATGTCCGGCCGCGGCAATCCGCCGACCAAGACCGCGTTGCAATCGAACAATGAACGAAGCTCCGTGCAGCCGGTGACTGCGATTTCGGTTTCGCTGCTCGACGGGAGCAGGCGCCCGGCAAAGCCGGCGATGGTTGCGTTGCGCGCGGCATGGGCCTCGGCAAGCCGGGCCTGCGACCGGATCGCAGCAGCGAGCTTGCTGGTCACCAAAGCGACGGCGAGGAGAACAACGACGGTCACGACGTCCGCGACGCGATCCATCCGAAAAGTGTGGACGGGCTCGGTGAAGAAGAAATTGTAGGCGAGCGCGGCGCCGGCGCCTGCGACCAGCCCCGGCCCGATGCCCCATAAAGCGGCGGCCGCCAGCACTGCCGGCAGATAGATCATATCGACCGGCGCAGTTCCCCAGCGCGGCGCGATCCACATTCCAACGAGCGTCGAAACCGCAAGCATCGCGATTGCGCCCGCATAGGCCGCAAGCCCCGTCGTGATCGGAGAGTTCGAATTGCGCAAATCGGCCATGGAATTTCGTAAATGCGCCAGCTTGCCGGGCTCGTCGAGGGGGCCGCCCGCCAATCCACATGCGCGTCATATGACGGATAGATGCAATCCACATGGAATCTTTATGTGCTTCCGCCCCACATCCGCGCCCGTGAACGACGTCATCACCGCCGACAATTTGCTCCCTTTCGAAGAAGCAGTGGAAGTCCACCACGCGCCGAGCGAGCCTTTGCCCAAGCTGATGCTCGGCGCGGTCGGCGTGGTCTATGGCGACATCGGCACTTCGCCGCTCTACGCAATGAAGGAGACCTTCGTCGGGCCGCATCCGCTCGCGGTCGACCGGCTGCACATTTTTGGCGTCCTCAGCCTCATCTTCTGGTCGCTGATGCTGGTGGTGACGGTCAAATATGTCTTCGTCGCGATGCGCGCCGACAACAAGGGCGAAGGGGGCTCCTTCGCGCTCCTGTCGCTCATCTCGCGAAACCTGCGCGACGAGCGCTGGACGAAGGCACTGGTGCTGATGGGGGTGCTCGCGACCTGTCTATTCTACGGCGATGCGATGATCACGCCGGCGGTGACCATGCTTCCGGCAGTCGAGGGCCTCGCAATCGTCGAGCCGGAAGTGCAGCCGCTGATCATTCCGATCACCATCGCGATCCTCATCGGCCTGTTCGTCGTGCAGCGACGCGGGACCGGAACCGTCGGCGGCTGGTTCGGGCCGATCATACTCGCCTATCTCGCCACGCTTGCCGCTCTCGGGATCATGCGGATCATCGAGCGGCCGGAGATTGCGGCGGCGCTCAGCCCCGGCTGGGCGGTCCGTTTCTTCGCGCTCAATCCAAAGCTTGGCTTCCTCGCGCTCGGGTCGGTTTTCCTCGCTGTCACCGGCGCCGAGGCGCTTTATGCCGACATGGGTCATTTCGGGCGCAAGGCGATTGGTCTTTCGTGGCTGACGCTCGTCTATCCCTGCCTGATGCTCAATTATCTGGGACAAGGCGCGTTGTTGCTCGAGCATCCGGCGGCCGTCGCCAATCCCTTTTACCTGATGGCGCCCGACTGGGGTCGGCTGCCGCTCGTCGCGATCGCGACCCTGGCCTGCATCGTCGCCAGCCAGGCGGTGATTTCGGGCGCATTTTCCGTCACTCACCAGGCGATCCAGCTTGGCTTCCTGCCGCGGCTGCGGACCGAGCACACCAGCGCGAAAGCCGCCGGACAAATCTACATCCCCGCCGTCAATTGGATCCTGCTGGTGATGATCATCGGCCTCGTTCTCGGCTTCAGGCAGTCGACCAGGCTCGCTTCGGCCTACGGGATCGCCGTGACCGGAACGATGCTGATCACCACGATCATGCTTGCAGTCCTCGTCTTCCAGGTGTGGCGCTGGAACAAGCTGCTGGCGAGCGTCGTCATCGGGCTGTTTCTTGCCGTTGACAGCATCTTCTTCGCCTCGAACATCACCAAGGTCGCCGACGGCGGCTGGTTCCCGCTGCTTGTCGCTGCGATCACCTTCACCATCCTCACCACTTGGGCCAAGGGGCGGGCACTGATGCGCCAGCGCCTGTCCGAATCGGCGCTTCCCCTTCCGGTGTTCATCAAGTCCACCAGCCTTTCGGTCCACCGGGTCCGCGGCACGTCAGTGTTCCTGTCGACCTCGGCGGATACGGTGCCGGCCGCGCTGCTCCACAATCTCAAGCACAATCAGGTGCTCCACAGCCGTGTCCTGATCCTCAACGTGAAGGTCGAGGAAGTGCCTCACGTCCCGCCGGAGAACCGCGTCGAGATCCACGACGCCGGCGAGGGCTTCTATCAGGTCATCTTCCATTATGGCTTCATGCAGGAGGTCGATATCCCCCGCGACCTTTCGGGTATCACCACCTGCGGCGAGCCGTTCAACATGATGAGCACCAGCTTTTTCCTTGGGCGGCAGAAGCTGATCGCCTCCAAGAAAGTCGCCGGAATGGCGCTGTGGCGCGAGAAATTGTTCGCCTGGATGCTCAAGAACTCCGAAAGCGCGATGGAGTTCTTCAAGCTTCCGACCAACCGCGTGGTCGAGCTCGGCAGCCAGCTGCAAATCTAGCGCCGGATCAGCTCGGCGGCCTTGAGCGCCAGCTCGGTCCGGTTCTCGACGTGCAGCTTGTCGAAGATCGAATGGAGATAGACCTTGACCGTCCCTTCCGTGACTCCGAGCTCGGCGGCGATATCGCGGTTCCTGAGACCCTGCCGGACGAGCTCGATGAGCTCGCGCTCCCGGCGCGTGAGCGGTGGAGCGGATGCTGCCCTGTCCTGCGCATGGCGGGTGCGCTCGGCAATCTCGGGGTCCACCCAGCGCCCGCCCGCCACGACCCCGTCCATGCACCCGATCAACAGTCCGGGATCCGAGGTCTTGAGGATCATCCCTTCGGGTGCAAGTTCGGCGGCGCTGAGGAGCTGCGCTTCGTCCATGCCGGCGGTCAGCAGGATGACCTTCGGTCGCAAGCGGCCATTCTTCAACCGCCGCAGGACATCGAGGCCCGACCCGTCGGGCAAATGGACATCGAGAAGCAGCAGGTCAGGTTTGAGGCTGGCGATTTGCTTGGTTGCTTCGGCTGCCGTTCTTGCCCGTCCGAGTAGTTGATACTGGGAATCGCGCAGCAGCATCTCGAGCGCGGCGCCGATCATCGGATGGTCGTCAACGAGCAGAACTCGGGTCATGCGGCGGCTCCGGCGAGAGGAAGGCTGATGAGGATATTGGTCGATCCCGGCTCGGAAACCAACCGCATTGAGCCGTTCGCGCGCTCAACCCGCTCCTTCAGCGACCATGGCTCCCGCATCACCTGACCTGTTCGCTTGGGAAAGCCCGAGCCATTGTCGGCGACGCTTAGCTGAAGGCGGCTTCCCCGAACCGACAAGCCGACATCAATTCGCTTAGCGCCGCCATGACGCACGGCGTTGGCCACCGCTTCCCGGAGCAGTTGCTGAAGGTCGAGCTGAAGCCGGATCGGGATCGATGCGCGAGCTCCATTTGAGGTTATCCGGCAATCGACGGACCATTGCTGGCTCAGCCGTTCGGCGAGCGCGCGAAGCTCGGCGACGGCTTCGGCATGATCGACGTCGCGGTCGCGGCGAAGCGCCATGACGAAACCCCGGATTTCTCCTTGCTCCTCGAGCAACAGCCGCTTCAGCTCGTCGAGCTCGGCGGTGATTGCGACGCCGGAGCGCGCCGATCGCTTCAGCGCTTCAATCCGGAATGAAGCGCCGGCAAGAAATTGAACGATGCCATCATGCACGTCGCGCGCGAGCGACAGCCGGGTCCGGGCAGCCGCGCTGCTTTCGATTGCATTGAGAAGCGCGTGCCGATCGAGAATGCCGGCGGTGGAACGCCCGAGCTCACGGGCAAGATCGATGAAATCCACTGACAAGTCCGCAACGTCCCACAATACCAGCCAGCCATGCTGAGTCTCGGTCTCGACTTTGGCAGCCAGTCCCGAAGTCAGCCCAAGACGATTCGCCTCATCCGGGTTGATAAGCTGATCGGCGCTCTCGAACTGGAAGCGTCCCTCGGGCGGCCGAGTGATCACTCGATCTTTGGGGACATCATAAAGGAAGGCCGACGGCGCCCCATCGCTTACGAGCGCCCGCTCGACAGTGAAGCTGCGCCGCTCCGAGCCGACGATGCTGTAGCCATCGCACAACTCTTCACCGGTGGGGCCGATCATCAGCACCCCGGCCCTTGCTTGGATAACCTCAATTGCGAGTTGAAGAGCTCGGCAGAGCGGATTTTCCTTTTCGATTCCGGACTTCTCGAAGTCCTCGACGCGGAGCGCCAGCCGGATCGAGGATTGGTTGATTCCAAACCAGATCAGCAGAAGGGAAAGGATCATCAGATGGCCGCTGCGGACGATGAACCGCTCGAGCTCGAACGATTCGGTTCCCGCACCCAGCAGGCCCGCGGTGAAATAGAGCACGACCAGCGCAGCCGCCGTCAGCGCGGTTTCGCGCCAGCTCCAGCGAATCGCGGCCGACAGGAGAGGAAGGACGAAGAACAGGAAAAAGGGACTGGTCGATCCATTGGTCGAAAAGACGATTGCGGTGAACACCGCCATGTCGAGGCCATGGGTGACGATCGCGAGACGAGCGTCGAGCCACCAGTTGCGCCAGGTCGCCGCCGCGATCCCGATCGCCAGCAGCGCGTAGAGGATGAGGAGCAGATAGGTTCCAGCGACCGAGGCCATTGGCTCGCTGCTGTCGAACCAGATGGCAAGCAGGAACAGGGTGGCAAGCATCACCCGACCGAGCGCGATGACCCGGCCGCTCTGGTGTTTGAACAGGCTCTGCGGAGCGATCAGCTGCTGCAGAAAGAATATCCCCACGCGATGCAGCGCGGTTGTAGCCTAAGGCAAGCCGATGCAAAATCTGGAAAATTCAACCGCGCCCAAGGGGGAGGCGGACGCGCTCAGCCGGCCATGCGCTTGGCTGCGAGCCCCATGACCATCTGGTTCGCCCGCTCGTAGGGAAGTGGCTTGCCGAACAAATATCCCTGGATTGTGTCGCACCCAAGATCGCGCATGCGCTCGAAGTCCTCGGCGGTCTCCACGCCTTCGGCGGTGACGTTCATGCGGAAGCTTTTTGCAAGCTGAACGATCGACTGAATGATGGCAACGTTCTCGGGCCGCGAGCCGGCTTCGCGGACGAAGCTGCCGTCGATCTTCAGTTTGTGGAATACGGCCTTGTTCAGATAGCCGATCGACGAATAGCCGGTGCCGAAGTCGTCGAGCGCAATGCCGACGCCAAGCGCGCGCAGGCGCTTCAATGCATCGAGAGTGGAACCGTTGTCACCGAGAAAGACCCCCTCGGTCACTTCAAGCTCGATGCGGTTGCCGGCTATCTTGTGGCGGGCGATCGCCTCACTGACGAGGTTGGGCAGGCTCGGCTGAATGATCTGCTTGGGACTGATGTTGAGCGCAACGGTAATCGGGTCCGGCCAGGTGGCCGCCGCCTTGCAGGCTTCGTCGATGACCCACTCGCCAATTGCAGGCATGAGCCCGGCTTCCTCGGCGACAGGAATGAACACGCCGGGGGGGACGGAGCCGCGCTGCGGGTGATTCCAGCGAATCAGCGCTTCGAAGCCGATGAGTTTTTGCGTCTTGGCACTGATCAGCGGCTGATAGACAAGGAAGAATTGCTTGGCTGCGATTGCCGAGCGCAGATCCGCTTCCAGGCGAACTCGATCCTCCTGCTCGGACTGCAGCTCAGACGAGAAATAGCGGGCGCAGCCGCGGCCGGCGTCCTTCGCCTCGTACAAAGCAAGGTCGGCCTTGAGGATCAGATCGTCGACGGTCGCTCCGTCGATCGGCCCGAAGGCGCAACCGACCGATACGCCGATCCTAATCTCGATCTGGTCGATCATATAGGGTTCCCTGATCGACTGGATGATCCGCTCGGCGAGACCCTCGACCTTGCGCCGGCTCTGCGCGTCGTTGATCACGATCGCGAATTCATCGCCGCCCATGCGGCCGACCGTGCCGTTGTTGGCGACCTCGTCGACAAGTCGCTTGGCGACTGCCCGAAGCACTGCGTCTCCCTTGGGGTGGCCGAACGTGTCGTTGACCGGCTTGAACCCGTCGAGGTCGAGGAACATGATCGCGCAGGGTACATTGCCCGTGGTCGCGGCCCGAAGCGCCTCGCCGAGCAACTGGCGGACCCGGCCGCGGTTGGGCAGGCCTGAAAGGACATCGACATTGGCGAGGTGAGTGAGGCGCTCCTGCGTCTGCCGGACTTCGGTAATGTCCGACCCGACGCCGCGGAATCCCTCGAATCGGCCGGCGGTGTCGATGATCGGGTCACCCGACATGGAAATCCAGCGAACGCCGCGCGGCGCTGCGAGCTCCATCTCCAGGCCAGTGAACGGCTGCTGCTCCAGCAGCACCCGGCCGAGCTCGGCGTGGCCGCCGAGCAGCGCCGGAAGCGAGTGACCTAGCAGCTGGCTCCCCGGCTTGCCGAGCATCGTGCTCATTCGCGTGCTGATGTAGGTGACGCGGTTGTCGGCATCGACGGCCCAGAGCCAACCGACCCCGCGATGCTCATATTCCTGGAGCAGCAGGCTCGCGCTTTCGCTCTGGCTCCCCACGTCCGCATTCGTCTTCAGCTGGTGGAAGGCCCAGCGCGCGACCGTCATCACGCCGATAATCGACACTCCGAGCGTGAAGATGATCGACAGCATATGCTGGAAGGGAACGACATGCCTCGCCAGCACCAGCGCGCCGCCGACTCCGCAGGTAAAGCCGATCATCCACGCCATCGCGCATTGGGGAATGACGACCAGGCCGAGCCCCGCAACTCCGAGCCCTGCCATGGCGGATGCGGCAATCGTCTGGGAGGCCGGATCGAGCTTCGGGAAGAGATAGAGCGGAAGACTAAGAAAGGTTATGGCGCGGACGGCGATCTCGCCGACGAGGATCGAATAAGGCACTCGATGGCCCGATCGCCCGACGCAGGTGATCGACTGCGTCCGGGCGAGATGCATTGCTCCCACATTCACCGCGGCGACGACGGCGGCCCAGGACAGCAGCCAGGCTGGCGGAACCGCGCCCCAGAGATCGTAGATCATGATCAAAGCGGCGGTGATGTTTGCTGCGGCGAAAAAGGGCGCAAGCTGGGCGCGCGAAATCAGCTGGACATCACGCAGCGGCGAGTTTTCGGAATCGTCTTCGCCAGCGGCCAGCCCAGCCGATTCTCCGCCCGGAAGCCGAGCCGAAATCAAACGCTTATAACGATCTGGAGCTTGATACATCCGCGCGCCGTCCCAGGTATTGCTCGCGGCTTATCCAAAGAGAGTTGAAGCGGAGTTAAGGTCTGTTGATTTCAGGCCTTATCATAACCCTCGTTATTAACCGCGTTGGTATATATCCCCTTGGGACATGTATGCCGCTCTGCTATGGAGTGGGCAGGTCTCAGGGGAGGTAATGGCGTAGCGGAGCGCTAGGGTGGTCCGCCCAAGCCCATGCCTCCCAGGCTCTTCGACTCCACAATCGGAGCCGAGAGGAGCAGGATGGCGCACATGCGAAGGACGGGTAAGTTGATAAGCGTGGCTGGCTCCGCCCTAGCCGCTTTAGTCCTTTTCGCGGCCAGCACATCGCTCAAGAGCGCAGACTCAAACTTCCATGATTTCTTAGTCGCAGTTGGATGGCGACATCCCCCCGATGCACTCGCCTCCAAGACAGCGGATCATTTTATACAAGTGGCTGCCTTTGTCGCCCTGTTGATCTGCTTGTCTTTTGTTTTCGATCTTTGGGCACTGTTGCGGCGGCGGCAGCCAGACAGGTGCATATATATCGCAAAGCTCCAGCGCTTTATCTTCGAGCATACTGGGCTGTTTCATCAGCTAGGGCTTGCCCCCACGGACGAGGACCTTGATCAGCTGGAACGGAAATACAAGGCAGCCAGCACGCATACGCTCGCATGGATCACTGAAAATATGGGGCTTGCCGCTGGCGCAAAATACGGTGG
>Ga0157370_10007930_pt1 | contig 11498 bp, 13 predicted proteins | sample C35metaG_FD_113463 | JGI IMG/M metagenome (GOLD analysis project Ga0157370, IMG submission 113463) | Corn rhizosphere microbial communities from Kellogg Biological Station, Michigan, USA - C3-5 metaG | ecosystem: Host-associated > Plants > Roots > Rhizosphere > Soil | place: USA: Michigan... | reverse complement strand
GACCGGGGTCGAGATGGCCGGCGCTGCGAAGAACGCCGCCGCCCTCGCCGCCGCCACCACCGAGCCCTTCGGCCTCAACGCGGCCGGCATCGCCGCCGCCTCGGTCTGGCGCGAGTGCATCGCCTACGCGATCTCGCGCGGGGGTGAGCTGGAGACCTTCTCGGGCCTGGCCGGGGTCGGCGATCTGACTGCGACCGTGCTCGCTCCTTCGGGCCGTAATCGCCGTGCCGGTGAGCTGCTCGGCGGCGGTACGCCGGCGGGGGAGATTCCGGCACTGATCGGGCAGGCGTCGGAGGGGCTCGACGCGGTGCCGCTGCTGGCGACCGCGATCGAGGCTTCGGGCAGTCCGGCCGAGGCGCTCGGCGGGCTCGCCGCGCTGATCCGCGGCGAGATCGACACCGAGGCCTGGGTCGACAGCTTGCGCCTGGTCGAGCGTTCGAGGAAGGAGGCGGCGTGAGACTAGTCTTGGCGCGTGAGCAGCACCAAGGAGAACGTCGAGCCGGCGAGCCTCGACCCGGCCGCCAAGGCGGATCTCGATCGCGCCTTCGAAGAGCTCTATCGCGACCACCTCAAAGACGTCTACTCATATGCCTACTACCGGGTCGGCAACCAGCACGACGCGGAGGACCTGACCGAGCAGGCCTTCCTGCAGGCGTACCGCCATTTCGACAGGGCGCGGCGCGAGTCCGACGGGCGGCCGCTGCGGCCCTGGCTGATTCGCATCGCCCACAACCTGGCGCTCAACTACTACCGCGATCGGTCGCGGCGGCCGCAGACGCCGCTCGACAGCGCCGACCCGATCCCGGCGCGGCACGGCACCGAGGCGATCGCCGAGGGCCGCGAGGAGCTGCGCCAGGTGATCGCCAAGCTCGACAACCTGCCCGACGATCGCCGCGACGCGCTGATCATGCGCTTCGCCCTCGGCATGGACAACCGCGAGATCGCCCGGGCGCTGGGTCGCAGCGACGGCGCCACCAAGGTCCTGATCCATCGTGCGATCAAGCAGCTGGAGGAGGAGCTGAGCGATGAGTGAGGCGAGCGAAAAACTGACCGGAAGCACCTGGGACGTCGAGAGATTGCTCGGCGATGCGCTGCGGCCGATCGAGCCGCCCGAGCGTCTCTCCGGGCGTTTCGAGGACACGCTTGCTGCCGTTACCCAGGCCGCGGCCGAGGAGCTCTCCGACTGGGCCGAGGAGCTCTCCGAGAGCGAGCTGCGGGCGCTGCGCGACCCCCGTAACTGGGTGCGGCCCGTGGTCGCCGTCGGCGCCGGCAGCCTAGCCACCGGCGCACTCGTCCTGCTCGAGATGCGCCGCCGAGGCCGTCAGCAGACGAAGAACCGCGTGCGCTCGATAACCGGCCGCGTAGGCCTCTAGGGTCGAGGTCTCGCTTCCCCGCCATATAGGCGGGTAACCGAGACCTCGTCAGAGCAGGGAGCCGAAAATGGCGAGCGCCGCGTACATGGCGGTCAGCCAGAGTGCGTAGCGGCGCGAGGCGAAGCCGGCGAAAAGGAGGCCGACGGCGCCGGTCAGGACGTGGAAGCTGTTGGCCCAGCCGTTGACCGAGAGCAGGCCGAGCGCCTCGCGCAGGTCGTCGGGGCGGGCGAACGACGAGTCGTAGAAGAAGCCGACGAGCCCGTAGATCACGAGCCCGGCGCCGACCAGAGTCGCGAACAGCCGGGCAGGGCTCGGGGGCTCCATGAGTCGACGATTGTAGGCTCCTCGTCCGCCATGGCGCAGACCTGCTACCGACACCCGAACCGCGAGACTGCGGTCTCCTGCTCCAACTGCGGGCGGCCGATTTGCCCCGACTGCATGACGCCCAGCCCGGTCGGCATGCGCTGTCCGGAGTGCTCGAAGCAGCGGACGCGGGTGGTGCGCGGCGTGGGCGAGGCGTCTCTTGCCGGCGCTGCGCCAGCGACCCTCGGTCTGATCGCGATCAACATTGCAGTGTTCCTCGCCGAGGTCGCCGGCGGTGGGGGCGGCCTCACCCCTCATGGCAGCTCGCTCATCTTCAACTTCGGCCTGTTCGGTCCCTCCGTCGCCGAAGGCGAGTGGTACCGCCTGTTGACGAGCGGATTCCTCCACGCCAACCTCTTCCACATCGGCTTCAACATGTTTGCCCTCTTCTTCCTCGGGCGCATCCTGGAGCCGGGAATCGGCACGCCTCGCTTTCTTGCGGTCTATTTCGTCTCGCTCTTCGCCGGTTCTCTGGGGGCGATCCTGCTCAGCCCGGACAACCTCACCATCGGAGCCTCTGGCGCCATCTTCGGAATCTTCGGCGCGACCTTCGTAATTGCCCGCCACCGCGGAATCGCCGGCCTCGCGTCTTCGGTCGGCGTCATCCTGGTGCTCAACCTTGTGTTCGCCCTCGGCCGTCCCGAAATCAGCATCGGCGGCCACCTCGGTGGGCTCGTGGGGGGAGTGCTATGCGCGTTGTTCATCGTCGCCGGCGAGCGCGGCTATTTGGGCGAGCGGCACACGCCGATGGAGCTGCTCGCAATGGCAGCGCTGGGCTTCTTCGCCATCGCTTCGGCCATAGCTGTCGCGTAGGCCCATCCCGGCGGGGTTGGAACGTCTTGTGCTTTCTCGCCGAGGCCCGCGGGCGTCAGCTCGACTGCGGTCCACCGAAAAAGTTAAGTGGAACCCCTGCCGGGATGGGCCCTGGGCGTCACAGTGGAGCCCTTACCTCGGCGAAGCCGATGTTCCCGGGCGGGTCGACCAGGTCGGGGTGGAGGACGTGGCCGAGCAGCTCGACCCCGTCGACGAGGCGCGGGCCGGGCCGTGAGAAGGTCGAGGCCGCGTCGACCGCGTAGACGCGACCGGCACCGAGCTTGGCGATCCAGTCCCAGTGCTCGATCGCCTGATCGTGGGATTCGCTGACGTACCAGCCGCACGGCATCGCGATCACGACATCCGGACCGAGCCCGGAGAGAGCTCCCCAGGCGACTTCGGGCGACTTCAACCCGGGCGGCCCGGCGACGTCCTCGCCGCCGGCGATCGAGATCATCTCGGGAATCCAGTGCCCGCCGACGAAAGGCGGGTCGAGCCACTCCAGGGCGATCACCCGCGGCGCTCTGGCGCCGCTGACCGCGGCGCGAACGCTGGCCAGCCGCCCCTCGAGCTCGGACCGCACGAGGTGTGCCTCGGACTCCAGGCCGGTGGCCTCGCCGAGCCGGATCACGTCCTCGAGCATCTCGCTGAGCGTGCTCGGATCCTGTTGCAGGACCCGCGGTTGGCCCGGCAGCCGTGCCGCCACCTCGAGCACGTCCTCGTAGGAGACGGCGCAGACGTCGCAGATCGCCTGGGTGACGATCAGGTCAGGTGCGAGCTCGGCGAGCCGCTGCTCGTCCAGCTCGTACAGCGCCCGGCCTTCGCCCACGGTCGTCTTCACCGCGGTGTCGATCTCGCGGGCATCGAGGCCCTCGCCAAGGACGCTGCGAGTCAGGTGGGGAAGTGCCCGCGCCTGCGCCGGAAAGTCGCACTCGTGGGTCACCGCGACCACGCTGTCGCCCAGGCCGAGGGCAAACAGCATCTCCGTCGCGGATGGAACGAGGCTGGCGATGCGCATGTGGCCCCAATATGGCAGCTACGCGGCAGATTCCCAATCCGTTTGGCCGCTTCGCCGTTCCGCGGCCGGGGAAGCTATATTCACCAATTGCCGAATGGCCGAAGACGACCTCCCCCGAAGTACGGGGCAAATACTCCAGGCTCCTAGCCGATGAGCGTCCTGCTGCTCGTCCTGCTGCTCCTGCTCGTCGCCGTCAACGGCTTCTTCGTCGCGGCGGAGTTCGCACTGGTGCGCAGCAGGCGCGGCAAGATCGAACAGCTGGCCGAGGAAGGCGAGAGCGGGGCCGAGACCGTGGTCGAACAGCTCGACGAGATCGACGAATCGCTCTCGGCCTGTCAGATCGGGATCACGATCGCCTCGATCGGGATCGGCTTCCTCGGCGAGCCCTCGCTGGCCAAGCTGCTCGAGCCGATCTTCGGCGGACTCTCCCACGGCGCCGCCGTCGGCCTCTCGGTCGGCATCGCCTTCGCCCTCGTCACCGCGATTCACATCAGCATCGGCGAGCAGGTGCCGAAGATGCTGGCGATCAACCAGGCGGAGCGAACCGCGCGCCGGGTCTCGCGCCCGCTCAACTGGTTCCGCCTCGCGACGACGCCGCTGACGATGGGCCTCAGCGCGATCTCGAACTCGATCGTCCGCCTCTTCGGCGTCGACCCGACCAACATCGACGAGAAGCACACCGCCGAGGACCTGAAGCAGATCATCGACAGCTCGCGGATGGGGGGGACGCTCGACCCCGGCGAGGCGGGGATGCTCGGCGGGGTCTTCCATCTCCACGAGCAGGAGGCGCGAGAGGTGATGACGCCGATCCCGGCCGTGGTCACCGTCGACTCCTCCGAGGCCGTCGAGACGGCGCTGCGGCGCTGCGTCACCTCCGGGCACACGCGGCTGGTCGTGATCGAGGACGACAACCCCGACCGGGTCAAGGGCATCGTCCACAACAACAGCCTGGCCCGCCTCTACATGAGCGACGGCCCGGAGGCGCGGATCGAGCCGGTCGTCCGCGACGCGGTGATCGTCCCCGAGACCCGCCCGCTCGACGACCTTCTCCACGACCTGCAGGTACAGCGCACCTCGCTCTCGGTGGTCGTCGACGAGTACGGCCGCACGGTCGGGATCGTCACCGTCGAGGACATTCTCGAGGAGGTCGTGGGGGAGATCGAGGACGAGACCGATCCCAGAGCGGCGGCGCTGCGCCAGCTCGCCGGCGGCGAGTGGTTCGTGCGCGGCCATGTCTCGCTCGGCGACCTCGCCGATCGCGGGATCGAGCTTCCGGTCGACAGCGACGCCTACAACTCGATCGGCGGCTACGTCTTCGGCGAGCTGGGGCGGCTGCCGAAGCGCGGCGACTCGATCGTCGCCAACGGCTACACGATCCGGGTCGAGTCGGTGCGGGAGAACCGGGTCGAGGCGGTGCGGATCAGCAGCGCGCCTCCGGGCTCCGGCGGTTCCGTCCGGCCCGCGGCCTAGTTTTTTCGAGCAACCCGCGTTACGCCTAACCCTGGAGGTATCGCATGTGGGTTGTGCGCATGAGCGACAAGCAACTGGAGGTTCTGAGGGCGCTGCTGCGCTCCGAGGAGCATCTCGGACCGGCGCTCAAAGGGGCAGTCGAGGCACTCGACCTGGCCCGCTGGGACGACCTGCCGGAGGCCGAGCTGCCATGGGACGAGATCGAAGCAACCGCTCGTCGTCAAGGCTGCTCGCCGGCAGACGTGATCTGGGATATCGCCGGCCGATAGCTGCGAATAGACCAAGCAGATCAAGGACGCCGGGAGCGCGGCGTCCTCTGCGCGCACCCGAGGACGCCGAGATGCGCCGGTCTAGTCGTAGCTATAGAAGCCGGCGCCGGACTTGCGGCCCAGCTTGCCTTCGCCGACCATCTCGACCAGCAGCTTGGGCGGCTTCTGGTAGTCCTCGGCCGAGGCGTCGTAGAGCGTGTCGCCGATCGCCTTGCAGACGTCGAGGCCAACGAAGTCCAGCAGCGCCAGCGGTCCCATCGGGTGCCCGGCGCCGAGCTTCATGCAGGTGTCGATCTCCCCGGCCTCCATCCCGGTCTGTTCCATGAAGCGGACTGCGTCGAAGAGGTAGGGGAAGAGCAGGCGGTTGACGACGAAGCCGGCCTGGTCGGGGACCTCGACCGCGGTCTTGCCCAACGCCGCGCACCAGGCGAGCGCCCGCTCACGGGTCTCCTCGGCGCTGTCGGGGAAGCAGACCTCCACCAGCTTCATCCGTGGCACCGGGTTGAAGACGTGCAGCCCGAAGAGGCGGCCGGTGATGTTCCCGGCGGTGGCGATCGCGGCGATGCTCAGCGAGGAGGTGGTGGTGGCCAGGTCGGCGCCCGGGCAGGCCGCGGCCACCGCACTCAGCACCTCGGCCTTGGGCTCGACCTCCTCGACCACGGCCTCGACGACGATGTCGCAGTCGGCGAGGTCCTTGGGATCGGTCGTTACCCGCAACCGCGAAGGCTCCGCCCCCTCGATCTTGGCGCACGCGGCGACGACTTTCTCCTCCGCCCGCCAGGCAGAGGCCTCGCTGCGAGCAAGCAGAATCACATCGGCCGTAGTCGTAGCCACGGCAGCTAAGCCGGTGGCGATTGCCCCGCTCCCGGCAATCCCCGGCGCTTCGTATCCAGTGCTCCCGCTCATCTGCGCACGGGTTCCTATCAGTTCGAGCTTGGAAGAGGGGGCGCGGGGGTACCCCCCGACCGGAACTTGTGAGCTCGCCTGGGAATGAGCCCTTGCAGGGGTTCGTCGCGGGTTCAGGGCGGGGGTGCCCCGCGCCCCCTCCACCCTGGCTGACTGACTAGTCAATCAGCTACCCTTGAGAGAGATACGGAGACGAACGGAGGCTCGGATGTCAGGCAACGGAAACGGCAGGTTCGGTGGACGCGAGGTGGTCATCGTCGAGGCGGTTCGCACGCCGATCGGCCGCGGACATCCGGAGAAGGGCTACTACAAGGACATCCACCCCTCGAACCTGCTCGCCAAGGTCTACCGCGAGCTCTTCGAGCGCTCCGGCGTCGACCCCGCCGAGACCGGCGACGTGGTCACCGGCTGCGCCCAGCAGTTCGGCGAGCAGGGGGTCAACATCGGCCGCAACGCCTGGCTCGAGGCCGGCCTGCCGATCGAGACCCCGGCGACGACGATCGACCGCCAGTGCGGCTCCGCCCAGCAGGCGGTCAACTTCGCTGCGGCGCTGATCGCCACCGGCGTCCACGACGTCGCGATCGGCTCCGGCGTCGAGCACATGGGCCACATCTCCTTCGCCGACGGCTACGAGGTGATGAAAGAGCACGGCTCGCCCTTCTCGCCCGAGCTGATGAACCGCTACGACCTGATCCCCCAGGGCCTCTCGGCGGAGATGATCGCCGACAAATGGGAGATCCCCCGCTCCGAGCTCGACGAGCTCGGCGTCCGCTCCCAGGAGCTCGCCGCCAAGGCGACCGAGGAGGGCCGCTTCGAGCGTGAGGTCGTCCCCTTCAGCGTCAACGGCGACACCTACGTCGCCGACCAGGGCCTGCGCGAGACGACGCTCGAGGCACTCGCCAACCTCAAGCCGGCCTTCAAGGAGGACGGCAAGATCACCGCCGGCAACTCCTCCCAGGTCTCCGACGGCGCCGCCGGCGTGCTGTTGATGGCGCGCGAGAAGGCCGACGCGTTGGGGCTGAAGCCGCGGGCGCGGATCTACGACCAGACCACGGTCGGGGTCGACCCGGTGATCATGCTGACCGGCCCGATCCCGGCGACCGAAAAGCTGCTCGAGCGCAACGGGATGAAGATGGACGACATCGACCTGGTCGAGATCAACGAGGCCTTTGCCTCGGTCGTCGCGGCCTGGCGGCGCGAGCTCGATCCCGACATGGACCGGGTCAACGTCAACGGCGGCGCGATCGCGCTCGGCCATCCGCTCGGCTCGACCGGCGCCCGCCTGATCACCACCCTGCTGCACGAGATGGAGCGCACCGACAAGGAGATGGGCCTGGTGACGATGTGCTGTGGTGGGGGTCTCGGAACCGGCACCCTGATCGAGCGGATCTGAGGGCGCGTGACCGGCGCATCTCGGCGTCCTCGGTCGCTCGTGTGCAGAGGACGCCGGGCTCCCTGCGTCCTTGATCTGCTTGGTCACGCGGCCTCAAGCGCTTTTGGCCAATCAGCCAGTAGTCTCCTGAGCCGATGGACCTGAGCCTTTCCCCGGCCGAGACCGAGTTCCGCGACGAGGTCCGGACCTGGCTGGAAGAGAACCACCCGGGGCCGGAGCCCGAGGCCGGCCTCGAGGAGGTCATGGCCTTCCGCACCGAGTGGCAGGGCAGGCTGCACGAGGCAGGCTGGGCCGGAATCTCCTGGCCCAAGGAGTACGGCGGCCGTGGCGCGACGCTGATCGAGCAGGCGATCTTCGTCGGCGAGGCGGCGCGCCAGGAAGCCCCGAGTCCGGCCAACGTGCTTGGCTTGGCGATGGGCGGCCCGGTCGTGATCGCGCATGGCACCGATGAGCAGAAGCAGCGCTACCTCGAGCCGATCCTCACTGCCGAGGAGATCTGGTGCCAGGGCTTCTCCGAGCCGGAGTCGGGCTCCGACCTCGCCTCGCTGAAGACCAAGGCGGTCAAGGACGGCGACGAATGGGTCGTCACCGGCCAGAAGGTCTGGACCACGTTTGCCCAGTACGCCAAGTGGTGCATGCTCGTCGCCCGCACCGACCCCGACGCCCCAAAGCACAAGGGGCTCACCTACTTCCTGATGGACATGGACCAGCCCGGCGTGGAAGCCAAGCCGCTGGTGCAGATAACCGGCGAGGGCGAGTTCAACGAGGTCTTCATCGAGGAAGCGCGGATTCCCGACGCCAACGTGGTCGGCGGCGTCGGCAACGGCTGGTCGGTGGCGATCACGACGCTGATGAACGAGCGCGCCGGCCTCGCCTTCGGCGCGATCTCGCAGATCGCCAACAACCTCAAGAGGCTGACCGAGCTTGCGCGGGAGACCCGCGTCAACGGCGGCACGGCCGCCGAGGACCCGATCGTCCGCGACCGGCTCGCCCAGCTTCACATCGAGGCCGAGACGATGCGGCTGAACGCCTACCGCGGCCTGACCAAGACGATGCAGTCGGGCATCCCCGGTCCCGAGGGATCGCTCGGCAAGTGGCAGTGGGCCGACATCAACCAGCGGATCGCCGAGCTGGCACTCGACATCGAGGGCGCCTATGCACCGCTCGACCGCGGCGCCGAGCACGCCGTCGCCAACGGCGCCTGGCAGTACAGCTTCCTGCGCTCGCGCGCCAACTCGATCGAGGGCGGCACCACCGACATCCTCAAGAACATAATCGCCGAGCGGGTGCTCGGCCTGCCGAGGCTGCGCTAGGGCCTCAGGAGCTGCGCTCATGTACTTCGATCTCACCGACGAGCAACAGGCGATCAAGTCGACCGCTCACGACTTCCTCGCCGCCCGCTACAAGTCCGAGCGGGTCCGTGAGCTGGCCGGGAGCGAGCAGGGCTTCGAGCAGTCCGACTGGGACGAGATGGCCGAGCTCGGTTGGCCCGGCCTGGCGCTGCCGGAGGAGTGGGGAGGACAGGGCCTCGGCATCGTCGACCTCGCCGTCCTCTTCGAGGAGATGGGCTACGCGCTCGCCCCCTCGCCGCTGCTCTCGACGACGCTCGTCGGGCTGGCGTTGACCCACTGCGGCTCCGACGACCAGCGGGAGCGATACCTGCGGCCGCTCGCCGCCGGGGAGAAGCGCGGCGCACCCGCGCTCTGGGACGCCGGCTCGCCCGGCAACCCCGGGGCCTTCGCCATGGAGGCGAAGGCAGGCGGGGACGGGATCGTCCTCGACGGCGAGAAGGTGCTCGCGCCCGATGCGGCCTCGGCGGACTTCTTCATCGTCGCCACCTCCGACGGCAAGCGCCACCTCGTCGACCGCGGCGCCGACGGCCTCACGGTCACGGCCGAACCGTCGATCGACCTCACCCGCCGTCTCTACTCGGTGCGCTTCGAGGGCGTGCAGGTCGCCGCGGCCGACACGCTGCCGGCCGAGGGCCCCGACTACTACCCGGTCTTCTTCCGTCTCTGCGTTGCGATCGCCGCCGAGTCGACCGGGGTCGCGCAGCGGACGATGGAGATGGCCGTCGAGTACGCCAAAGACCGCCAGCAGTTCGGCCGCCCGATCGGCGCCTACCAGGCGGTTTCCCACCGCTGCGCCCAGATGCTGCTCGAGACCGAGAACGCCCGCTCCGCCGTCTACGGCGCCGCCTGGGCCGCCGATGCCGAGCCCGACTCGCTGCCGCTCGCAGCCTCGATGGCCAAGGCCTACGCCTCCGACGCCGGCTGGCGGGTACCCGACGCCTCGATCCAGGTGCACGGCGGGATCGGCTTCACCTGGGAGCACGACCTTCACTTCTTCCTCAAGCGCGGCAAGGCGAACGCGGCGATGTTCGGAACGGCCGGCTGGCATCGCGAGCGGGTCGCCGACCTGGTCTTCGCCGAGGCTGCAGCGCCGGCAGCGGCCTGAGCTTGTCGGCGCTCGACCGCATCTCGGTCGCCGCGATCGGAGCCACCGTCGCCGACCTCGAGGCGGAGGCGAAACGCGCCGAAGCGGCCGGCGTCGAGTGCGTCTGGGCGCCAGAGCTGTTTCGCTCCTCGGTGACCCAGGCTGCCTACCTGGCGGGCCGCACCGAGAAGATCGGCATCGCCACCGGGATCGCCTGGGCCTTCACCCGAAGCCCCTTCATCGTCGCGATCAGCGCCCTGGACATCGACGAGATGTCGGGCGGCCGCTTCCGCCTCGGCCTCGGCTCCGGCGTCAAACGCCTCAACGAGACCTGGCACAACGCCGAGTACGGCAAGCCGGCACCGCACCTGCGCGAGGCGATCGAGGCGACGCGGCTGATCATGCGGCAGGCCGGCAAGGGCGAACCGATCCGCTACGAGGGCGACTACTACGACATCGACATCAAGGGCTGGGTCCGGCCGCACCCGGCACCGCGCGAGTCGGTGCCGATCTACACCGCCGGCGTGCAGGGCGGCATGTGCCGGATGGCCGGCGACGTCGCCGACGGGCTGATCGGCCACCCGATCCAGAGCCTGCGCTGGATCGACGAGGTCGTCGTCTCCTCCTTCGAGGCGGGGCTGAAGCGCTCCGGCCGCGAGCGCAAGGACTTCGATTACCTGCCGACCGTCTGCTGCGCGATCGACGACGACGAGGCGCGGGCGATCGATATGGCCCGCCGCACGATCTCCTTCTACGCCACGGTCAAGACCTATATGCCGCTCTGGGAGCTGCACGGCTTCGCCGACAACGCGGTCGCGGCCGGCGAGGCCTTCCGTCGCGGCGACCTCGCGGCCGTCCCCGCCGCGATCAGCGACGAGATGGTCGAGGCCTACTGCGCCGCCGGCCCGCTCGACAAGGTCCGCGCCCGGGTCGAGGCGACGGCTGAGCGCGCCGACGGCCTCTTCCTCACCCCGCCCACCTACTTCATCTCCCCCGAGGAGCTGAGCGAGTACCAGAACCGCCTGATCGACGCCTTCGGTCCGGGGGCCTGACCCCTTACGTTCCGGTGCGCCTTATGTGTCCATGAGAGACATGAGGCGCACCGGAAGCCGGGAGGGGGAAGTGCTGCACAGGGTGCGCGAGATCCCGGCGGGGTTCGTGCGGACCTACGGCGACGTCTCACCCGGCTCACCGCGCTTCGCCGGCGCGGTTCTCTTCGAGTGCGACGACCCGGACCTGCCCTGGTGGCGGGTGGTCCGCGCCGACGGCTCGCTCGCCAAGGGCGCTCGGCAGCGAGCGCTGTTGGTCGCCGAGGGCGTGCCGTTCCGCGGGGAGCGCGTCGAGATGAAGTCGGCCCGCCTACCCGAGCCCTGACCGCTTGGGTGCCGGCCGCTCGGGTGCCAGCCCCAGCCGCTACTCGTCGCGGGGGGTGATGCGGAAGACCGAGACGACCTCGG
>Ga0157370_10007925_pt1 | contig 11505 bp, 7 predicted proteins | sample C35metaG_FD_113463 | JGI IMG/M metagenome (GOLD analysis project Ga0157370, IMG submission 113463) | Corn rhizosphere microbial communities from Kellogg Biological Station, Michigan, USA - C3-5 metaG | ecosystem: Host-associated > Plants > Roots > Rhizosphere > Soil | place: USA: Michigan... | reverse complement strand
TTACCAGAAGTACTGGAAAAAGTAGTGAGCGGGCAAGCCTTAGAATACACGATCAATGATAAAAACATCAGTTTAAAGCCTAAAGAGTCCACCTTTCTGGAACGCCTGGCTAATCGCTGGGCTAGCATTGACGCTAATGGGCGTGTGGTGGATTCTGAAAATAAACCACTTCCAGGGGCAAGTGTTAAAATTAAGAAAACGGGCAAGGCCGTGAGTACGGATAAGGATGGAAGGTTCTTTTTGAGGGGTGTGGAAGAGGGTGCTATACTTGTGATTTCTTTTATAGGGTATTTGCCAAAGGAAGTGAGTGCTTCGGCGAATATGGGAAATGTGGTGCTAGAGCAGAGTTTGTCGAAGCTGGATGAGGTGCAGGTGATTGCTTATGGTACGACTACGCAGAGACTGAGTACAGGTAATGTGACCACGATTAAAGCTGATGTTATTGAAAAGCAGCCGGTGAATAATCCGCTACTTGCATTGCAGGGAAGAGTTCCGGGTTTGTTTATCGAGCAGGCGACAGGATTTGCTGGGACTGGAGTGAAAGTGAGAATACAGGGAACAAACAGCATTGCCAATGGAAATGATCCATTATATGTGATTGACGGAATTCCATTTACTTCTCAATTGTTGTCTGGAGGAAATAGTATTCTAGATGGTGTAAGTGGCTTAGGCGGAGTTGGAGGGAACCCACTTAACTTTATAAATCCTGCGGATATTGAAAGTATTGATGTATTAAAAGACGCTGATGCCACTGCGATTTATGGTTCCAGAGCTGCTAATGGAGCGATACTAATAACTACAAAAAAAGGAAAATCGGGCGATCTAAGGGTAATTGCCAATTTACAAAATGGTTGGGGTAACGTGTCACGGAAGCTTGACCTCTTAAATAATCAGCAGTATTTGGAAATGAGACACGAGGCATTAAAAAATGATGGCAGGACAACTTTTCAAGTTAATGAATATGATCTTAAGGGAACGTGGGATACAACGCGTTATACAGATTGGCAAAAAGAATTGATTGGAGGTACAGCACAATATACAGATCTTCAAACCTCAATATCAGGAGGCAATAATAACACTACATTTTTAGTGGGAGCAGGATATCATAAAGAAGGGAATGTATTTCCAGGAGATTTCGATGATGTTAAAAGTTCGGTTCATTTCAATTTGAATAGTTCTTCGACAAATTCAAAATTTAAACTGCAAATCTCAGGTTCATTCCTTCAAGATGATAATACTTTACCTAACACGGATTTGACGCGTTCAGCTATAACATTAGTTCCTTTTGCACCAACACTCTACAATCAAAATGGGAGTATAAATTGGCAGCCGGATGTCTCAGGCTCTACAACCTTTTTTGCCAATCCTATGGGATATCTTTATCAACGGTTTAAAAATAATACAGATAATTTGATAGGAACAGCCCTGCTCAGTTATCAGATAATTCCTGGATTAGATATTAAGGGCAGCTTTGGGTATAATAAATTGCAATCAAAGGTGATTTATACACAACCGCCAATTGTTCCTGAAAGCATTCTATACGGTTTCAGGAATACAACTTTTAGTAATAACAGTATAAAATCATGGTCAGTTGAGCCCCAATTGAGTTATACAAGAAATATCAGTAAAGGTAAGCTAGAGTTGCTATTAGGGTCAACCATTCAACAGGAGAATCGCGATGCAGTTTCGATTAATGCATCAGGTTTTAGCTCTGATCAGGTTATGGAAGATATTAGTGCGGCAACAACACTGTCAGCTGGATACCCTGATCAAAGAATTTATAAATACAATGCTATTTTTGGACGTCTTAACTATAATTGGGATAGTAAGTATGTCTTTAATATAACAGCTAGACGAGACGGAAGTTCCCGTTTTGGAAAAGAAAATCAGTTTCATAATTTCGGCGCTTTTGGCGCTGCTTGGATCTTTTCGGAGGAAAATATCATAAAAAATAATTTTAGAAATTTAAGTTTTGGCAAGTTAAGATTAAGCTACGGTACAACCGGAAGTGACCAGGTTGGTGATTATAGCTTTTTAGGGTTGTACAATCCTATCTATGGAATAACAGCTCCATACCAGGGCGCTAGCACCTATCAACCTAATGGATTAACTAATCCTTATTTGCAATGGGAGGAAACAAAAAAGTTTCAAGCCGGAATTGATCTTGGGTTTTTAAAAGACAGAATTTTAGTAAATGTAAACTATTTAAACAATAGATCTTCGAATCAATTACTTGCTAAACAACTCCCTCTTGTGGCTGGCTTTAGCTTTATTGCTTCTAATTTGCCGGCAACGGTGCAAAATAAAGGGTGGGAACTCGGATTATCTACATTAAACATTAATAGTGAGGATTTTAAGTGGTCTAGTAGTTTTAATTTAACATTACCTAAGAACAAACTTATAGCTTATCCTGACTTTGAAAATTCTGGTCAGTCAAGTACTTATACCATTGGTCAGTCAATAAATAGTCAGAAGATTTTTCATTTTCTAGGGGTTGATCCTGCAACAGGACTTTACAAGTTTGCCGATAGAAATGGTAACCCTACTAGTAATCCATTGCCAAGTTATTATCCAGACAATGATGCCATAGCGATTATCAACCCAGATCCCGAATTTTATGGTGGCTTCCAGAATACATTTACTTATAAAGGATTTGAACTCGACATTTTATTTTCCTTCGCTAAGCAGATTGCAAGAAATTACTTATTAGGTAACAACACACCTGGGTTTTTCAATGCAGGAGATAATAACTTACCGATATCAGTTTTAGGTCGATGGCAAAAACCGGGGGATATAACAGAGATTCAAAGATATACTGCGGGGTTTGATTTAGGGCAATATGAAAGTAACGCAAGAAATAGTGATCTGGTATGGTCAGATGCATCTTATTTTCGTTTGAAAAATGCCTCTCTATCATGGCAACTTCCTGAAAAATGGTTAAATACTATACGAATACGGTCTCTTAGACTGTATCTGCAAGGCCAAAATTTATTAACCTTTACAAATTATTTAGGCCTCGACCCTGAATCAAAAAGTTCAGTATCATTACCTCCTTTGAGGGTGATAACTTTTGGTTTAAAGATGGAATTGTAGGTTGAACATTAATCTAAATTGAATTAAAATGAATAGTTTAAAAAGATCAATATATTATATACTGTCAGTTTTAGCTCTGACATATATTATGTTTAGCGGTTGCAAAAAACTGGTCCAGGTTGATGGTCCTATTACGAGTATAAATTCAGCAAATATCTACGAAAATGATGCTACAGCAGCATCAGTCCTGACGGGCATATACACAGATTTAAGTTCCTCTAATATTATTGATGGCAGATTACCCAGTATCTCTTTACTAGTAGGATTATCCTCAGATGAATTTATGCTGTATAATCCAATTAATAAAAATGTTAATGCATATTATACAAATTCCCTTGAAGTACAACAAGGGGGGTATGAATTTTGGAATAGAATTTATCCTAATCTTTATACCGTTAATGCAGCGATTGAAGGACTTTCCAATTCAAGCAAGCTTAATCCTGCTGTAAAGCAACAACTTTTAGGGGAAGCCAAATTCATGCGCGCCTTTTATTTGTTTTATTTGGTGAATTTATATGGTGATGTACCTCTTACAGTAAGTACAGATTATAAAATAAACAGTACCATGCCGCGTACAGCTAAGGCTAAAGTGTGGGATCAGATTCTTATTGACCTAAAAGAAGCCCAGGGATTATTAAGTTCGGAATACCTAGATGCTAATGTGTTAAAATCAACACTAGAAAGAGTCCGCCCAACAAAATGGGCTGCTAATGCTTTACTAGCTCGAGTTTACCTCTATATGAACGATTGGGTAAGCGCAGAAAAGGAGGCGACTCTCCTGATAGATAATTCACTTTTTGGTCTCGTGACGTTAGATGAGGTATTCAAAAAGAATAATAGGGAAGCAATCTGGCAATTTCAGCCAGTTACTAAAGGGTTTAATTCTGGTGAGGCAAATGCGTTTACCTTAATTAATAAGAGTGATTCGGATAAACCGGTATTGAGTGAAAGATTTTTGACTAGTTTCGACGCTGGCGATCAAAGAAAAAGTATTTGGATCAATACTGTAACCTTTGATAACATGACCTATTATTATTCATACAAATACAAAATCCTAACTTCTAGCGATCCGCAAACTCCTGTTACAGAATATTCCACAATCTTTCGTTTAGGCGAGCAGTACCTTATTCGGGCGGAATCCCGGATTCAACAAAGTAAAATTTCTGAGGGAATTAAAGATCTCAATCTTCTCAGAGATCGTGCAACAGATAAAACTTCTGGAGCAGTTCACTTAGCTAAATTATCGGAATCAATATCACAGTCTGATGCTTTAAAAGCTATTATGCATGAACGCCAAATAGAGCTTTTTTCAGAATGGGGACACCGCTGGTTAGACTTAAAGCGTACACAGCATGTTGATGAGGTAATGAAAAACGTAGTGCCTGAAAAGATAGCAGGTGGAAGCTGGAAAAGCTATCAACAATGGTTTCCGTTACCAATATACGATCTGCAATATAATCCTAAGCTTTTACAAAATACAGGGTATTAAAATCAATATTTTATAATCTAAAAATCGATTAGATAAGTAATACACACATGAGAAAAAATATTTTAATATTCCTATTAGTATGGAGTACTTTATACGTGTTTGCGCAAAAAAAAATAATTGGTTTTGCTGACTATGATAAATTTCAATTTTTGGGAAGTGCAATTATTAGTCAAAATGGGAAATATACAGCTTACGGAATTAAAAATGGAACATCAAAAGGAGCCCAGAGACTAGTTATTCAATCAACTAAAAATAATTGGAGAGTTGAAGTTCCTGCGGCTAAAGACTGGTATCCAAGTTTTACTTCAGACAGCAAGTATTGTTTATTCGCAACCGTGACAGATAGTCTTGGAATCATGAGGTTAAAGGATCAAAACATTCGTTATATACCTGGGATTTCCAGCTTTAACATCTCAGAACAGGGTTCTGATGAATGGTTAATCTATAATTTGATTAAAGATGAAAAAACTTTATTTGTTGAGAATTTAAGGACTGGTCTAGTAGCATCTTTCCCTCAGATATACTCTTATTGGCTAAGTGAAAATGGGAAGGAAATTTTGTTTCAGCAATTAGATCGTAGAGATGAACAACATCACAGCTTAAGCTTGGTAAAATTTAGCGATATGAAATCCACCACTATATATAGTGGTGAGCCAATTGAAAATGTAATTGTGGATTTTAAGAATCAGCAGCTAGCTTTCAAATCAGATAAATCCATTTGGTATTATAAATTTGGGACAGTGAACTCAGTTTGCTTAATTGATTCTAGTTATGCTCTTTCAAATCCTGATTTCAAGCTGGGTTCTATACAAAAATTTAGTTTAAAAGGAGACCGTCTTTTTATTAATTTAAGCGAGAAAGATCGCCTATTGTCCAAACCCGCCCCAGGTACAGTGAAAATCTGGAGTTATACAGATATTAAATTACAAAGTCAGCAAGAAAATGAATTAAATAATAGACAGTTACATTTGGCATCTATCAATTTGGACAACCATAAACTTGTTTATCTGCAAAAATATCAAGATGAATCAAGATACAGCCAAGGTAGCTTCGATAAATTCTTTTTAGCGTCACATCCAATTGGAGGCGGAGACTATAATGATCAACCTTGGGTCGCTGCTGCCAAACGAGCCTTTGAATTGGTAGACGCCTATACGGGGGGAAGAGAAAAACTTGAGTGGTTAAGTGATATAAACGCTCGATTATCTCCGGAAGGAAAATACATTATTTACTATGATGAAAAACAAATGCGATATTGTAGCTATGATTTAGCTAGCTCTATACATCATAAAATTACAGGTACATTGTTAAATAACAATAACCAGATGGGAAGAGGAATTGTTGCGTGGTTTCCCCAAGATGATGCAGTTTTTGTTTATGATAATAACGATATCTGGAAGTTAGATCCTTCTGGAAAGAATAAGCCCGTTAATTTAACAAATGGTTACGGTTTGAAGCACAATATCATTTTTACTTTGGCACTAAATAATGGCTCAGAATCAATAATCTCAAGAGATAAACCATTGATTCTTTCTGCGTTTAACAATCAAAATAAAAATAATGGTTTTTTTTCTAAGTGTCTTGATAAATCAGGTGATCCAGAGTTACTGACAATGGGCCCATATGTATATCATTTGGGAGGTAGGAATTCCGTACAAGGATTTATCTTTACTCCAATCAGAGGAAAGGATGCCGAAACATATATCATACAAAGGATGAGTGCGGCAGAATCACCAAATTACTTTAGTACAACTGACTTCAAAACTTTTATTGCATTAAGCAATCTTCAATCTCAAAAAGACTATAATTGGTATACTACAGAATTACATACCTGGAAGTCACTAGATGGAAGAGACCTCCAGGGGATTTTGTATAAACCTGAAAACTTCGATCTGAAAAAAAGATATCCAGTTGTCTTTTATTTTTATGAGCGGTTGTCTGACGGATTAAACCTCTATTTAAAACCAGAATTTAGAGGAGCTGAAATAGATATCGCGACCTATGTAAGTAATGGTTATCTCGTATTTTGTCCTGACATCTATTATAGAAAAGGGGATGCTATGCAGGGAACCTATGATGCTGTTGTATCCGCTGCTAACTATGTTTCGAGATTTTCCTTTGTAGATCAAAAGAAGATGGGTATCCAAGGCCATAGTTTTGGTGGTGGGCAAACCAATTACCTGGTTACCCAAACCAATTTATTTGCTGCAGCATGTTCTTCCTCTGGTGTGGCTGATTGGATAAGTGGATATGGAACTGTGGTCGCCGGGGGTAATAGCAAAACTCTTGATTTCGAACGGGGGCAGTACAGGATGGGAACTACGCTTTGGGAAAATATAGATGGATATATTAAAGGCTCTCCAATTTTTCATGCCGATAAAGTGTCAACACCATTATTAATGAAACATGGTGAAAAAGATGGGACCTGTCCCTATCCTAATGCATTAGAGTTCTTTTTAGGATTACGCCGGTTGGGTAAAAGGGTATGGATTTTAGATTATCCAGAGGGCGCTCATACTCTATTTGGAAATGATGCAGAAGATTTTGATGCTCGAATGATGCAATTTTTTGATCATTATTTGAAAGATAAACCAGCCCCAGTCTGGATGTTAGATGGAATTAGTGCGACTATGAGAGGAATTGACACAGGGCTTGAGCTTGATAAAACTGGCAGAACTCCTGGCCTGGGATTGTTATCCCCAGGACAGCAGAAGAAGCTAGACAGTCTAATGACAAAGAAACCAGAAATAACACGACTGAATTAGATTAACCTAAAAAATAAAATTAAGTAACAATTTAAACAAATATTAAAATGATAAATAAAACAGGAAAATGCTTGTTTCTAGCTACTGCTTTGCTCTTTTTTTTGAGGTTAGGAGCACAGGCACAGGAGAGGCCAGAGCTGTCTACCTTACCAAAACTGGTATTGGAAGCAAAAAAAAACGGCAACCTTAAATTGGCAGATACTTTGGCCCAAGTTTACATTAGGGAGTACTTATTTAAATTGAAAAGTCAGGACCTGTTCGGCAAAGATAATTTGACTTTTATGAGCGAGCATTTGATGGATACGAAAGGCAAAGCCTTTAAGTTATTTTTGAAGCAACCTGAAAAAGTCAACGAGGTATTAGGAAAAGATAAAGCGCAATATGCGTTACGGAATGCTCTCTCCTTCGCTTACTTTCAAGGAATTGACCCTGTTAGTAAGCCAAATTTTGACTGGACAACGTTAAGAACAACAATGATATCGAAGTTCGGAGATATAGGGTTAGAAATGCTATATAGCAAGCAGATGATGTATTACTTAGCAGCCAAAGACTGGGGCAATTTTGGAAAGTATTATGTCCTCTATTTTCAAAAAGCGTTAAAGCGTCCAGAATATGAAGTCAATAATATTAGCTATGTGTTATTTCAAAATGTAATGGATAAAAAGGTGCTTGATTTTGCCTGTGATTCGGTTATGAAGTATGCAATGAAGGAATGGTATCAAACAGATGCTGCTGCATATGATACTTATGCAAATCTACTGTACAAAGCCGGAAGAATCATAGAAGCTATAGAATGGCAAAAGAAAGCAGTTGAAATCGCAAAAGGTACGCCTCACGAAAATGAAAACATAGGTCACTTACAGGAAATGCTACGCGGTGAGAAAACCTGGTTGTAGCACAATATACTATTTGAAAAGTACCATAATTAAATTAATGAATATGAAATTAAAGCTATTTGCAGTATGCATTGCCTTGAATACAATTATACTGACCTCTTGCAAAAAACAGGATATTAAATCGACCTCTTTAGCGAGTTTACTAGTCACTAATGCGGTAAGCGGCGGCGGAAATCTCTTGCTGGGAACCAATGCTGCTCCCATTTACAACAATTCTTATCAGGTTTATGGGATGCTCACTGGGAGCAAAGAAATTAATCTGGTGGATACTGCTGGTGGAATTAATAAAGTCTATTTTAATCAGACCAAGGATCTTGAAAATGGAGGGCTATATTCATTATTCTTAGGCGGTATTAAGGGGGCTGTTGATGAGGTTTTTATAAAAGAAGAAAATATCCCATCTCATTCTGGTGACGTATTTGGCACACGGGTAATTAATATGGTTACTGGTAATGCTCTCATTAGCATAAATCTGGCTGGTAGGTCCAATGGATCTCTTATCCCAGGTCTTGCTTATAAAGAGATTTCAACTTTCAATGATGTTTCCTCTCAGACTGCCGAAGGAGATAAGGTCTTTGAATTCAGGAATGCCGATACAGGATCTTTGATCACGTCATTTACTGTACCGGCGTACGATTTACCAAGATTCAGAAATATCACTTTAGTCATTAGTGGAAATTTGAATTCAGTTACTGCATTTCGTATTAACAACTATTGAATTTTAGTAATGAAAAAGTATAAAATTATAATAGTTGATATTGCTACTTCAGTAATACTGTTCTTATTCGTATACGCAGCACTGAGTAAGATTCAAGATTTTGAGAAGTTCAGAGTGGAGCTTGGGAAGTCCCCAATTTTAAATGCTTTTTCACATATACTTGCGGTAGTAGTTCCAAGTTTTGAAGTTTTACTTTCTGTGTTACTAGTTATAAAAAGATATCAACTGTTTGCTTTGTACGCAAGCTTTTCTTTGATGGTAATGTTTTCAGCCTATATTATAGTTATTCTTAAATTCAGTCCATACATCCCGTGTTCTTGCGGCGGGATTTTGCAAAATATGACATGGAATCAGCACTTGGTTTTTAATGCTGTATTTGTGCTTTTAAGTGCATGGGCAATATTAATTTATCCAAATCAGAATCAAGACCTTATTGGCCAATAAGAGGGAAAGCCAATACCCTGAAATAATTGGCAATCAACTTAAAAATTTAAAAATATGAAATTTCGAAAAATTATTTTAGGAATGGCATTTCTTCTTGCTGTGACCGCAACCTTTGCCAACAATGGAATTAAACGACTTGATCATCCATGGGGATTCATTAAATTATATGGATCTTGCATGCCTTATCGCACAGATCAAGAATATTGCCTTCCTACTGGAGTAGGTACCAAATGTACTGTAAATTTAGGTGGTACAGGAACATTTGATGCTTTTTCAAGCTCAACCTGTACTGTGCCACTTTATCAAGTTTTCCCTTAATAATTCTGGTCTTGGAAGGTAAAGCTTCCAAGACCTAATAGACAATTAACTCATGTTTAAGAGACGAATTTTGTACTTAACACTTTGCTTTTTAGGAAGCATAATCTCTATTGGATTGCTTGCGATTATTTCTGATTTGGCAGGAAAATCTCCTAATCATTTTATACGGCAAACACCTGGTCATGTAGTTGAAGGCGTTAAATTTATTGACTTGAAAAAGCGAGGATACTATTTTGCTGGACTAGATAGCAGTTATGCATATTTAGTCAATCAGATTATAAACAATAAGATATTAACTGTTAACATCTCCCAAGGTATTTTCTTAGAAGAAATTATAAATGCACCTAAAGATTTAATGATTTCTTCTAGCGCTTATTTATCGGTAGAAGATCGATGTCCAATACTTTGGGATGGAATGAAATCGGAAATTTGGAGAGGAGATGGAAACCATCTGTTTTTAAAATATAAAGACAAAGTATCTTCATTTACCAAAGGCATTCTACTTTCACCAGCATCCTATATCTTTTTATCTATTAACAAGAAGAATGAAAATGATTTGATAAAACAAGAACGAGGTGGCCGTCAAAAGACCGGTAAAGGACTTTTACAAAAACAAATAGATGGGCTGTTTTGTACGGATGGTCAACTTATAAAAGTTCCAAATTCCAATAGAATATTTTATACCTATTTCTATCGGAATCAATTCATGTGCGCAGATACTAATTTGAATCTTCTATACAGAGGTAAGACGATTGACACTAATAGTTATGCAAAAATTAAAGTGGCAAAAATTAGATCTACAAACCAATTGACATTAGCTTCTCCACCCAAAATAATTAATAAACATACAGATGTTAACGAAAAGTATTTGTTTATTCATTCGGGATTGAAGGCCGATAATGAGACTGATAAAGTGCATGAGGAATCGGCTGTAATAGACGTCTATAATGTGAAAGATGGTAAGTATAAACTAAGCTTTTACTTGCCAAATTTTGATGGGAAAAGCCTGAATGATTTCAAAGTTTATGGACAATCTCTGTATGCGCTATACGATCATTATCTCTACAAATACCAGTTAAACTTTTAAGACAAGTCAATATGAAAGCGAAAATATTAATTTCGATCCTTTTTTTTATCATAAGATATGCTGCGGTAGCACAACAGGTGCTTCCACTTTACTCCGATAGTATTCCAGGAAGTACGGTAAAGCTTTCCAAATCAGATGAGCCTACATTGACCATATTTCTACCTGTTAAAGAAAAAGCAACTGGAACTGCAGTTTTGGTCATTCCAGGTGGAGCTTATGGCTTTCTGGCTTTTGAAGAAGAAGGTATTGCCATCGGAAAGGCCTTTTCAGAGAAAGGAATTGCGGCATTTGTGCTAAAATACCGCTTGCCCAAAAATGAAACGATGAAGGATAAAAGCTATGGGCCCTTAATGGATGCGCAGCAGGTGATGAAAGTAATTCGTTCCGGTGCAGTAACCTGGAATCTCAATCCCGATAAAGTTGGTGTGATTGGATACAGTGCGGGAGGGCATCTAGCTTCTACCTTGGGCACACATTTCGGTACCAGTTATATCCCGAATAAAGAAAACATCAGCCTCCGGCCAGACTTTATGATCCTGGTTTATCCGGTGATCAGTATGAGTGATCAACTCACCCATATGGGTTCTAAGATTAATTTATTGGGCATGGAGCCTTCGAAGGAAAAAGTGGATTTGTTTTCTAATGAGCTGCAGGTGACTAAGGAAACGCCGCCAACCTATTTGACCCATTGCGGT
>Ga0157370_10007923_pt1 | contig 11506 bp, 14 predicted proteins | sample C35metaG_FD_113463 | JGI IMG/M metagenome (GOLD analysis project Ga0157370, IMG submission 113463) | Corn rhizosphere microbial communities from Kellogg Biological Station, Michigan, USA - C3-5 metaG | ecosystem: Host-associated > Plants > Roots > Rhizosphere > Soil | place: USA: Michigan... | reverse complement strand
CGTTAACTCGCCATTCTGTTCATTAACCGTAAAGCTGGGAAGCAGGCGTGAATGGAGAGAAACCACCGTCTATGGCCGGGCATCGAGCGTTTTGAGGTTGAAATAGGCGTAAACCTATTTCAGCCTCAAAACGCTCGATGCCCGGCCATAGACGGTGGTTTCTCTCCATTCACGCCTGCTTCCCACCTTAAGGTTAATGAACAGAATGGCGAGTTAACGGTAATCAGTCACTCAGCTGCAAGTGGTCCCGCTGACTTCACTGGCAACGATTTCACCCCTATTTCGCAACATCTTTACGAAGTTATGCGGGGCGAGCTCGCCGTTTTCCAAGGTTCGTCGGTTTCGATTGAGGCTACAGATTGCGCCTGAGTGCAAGCTAACGTCGGATGCCCGCTAATGCGTGCATATTGAGAGCCCCGCCAGAGCGCGGGGCTTTTTTATACTTCAAGTTCACCGAAGTCAGGGTGGCCTCAGGTTAAGACGGTTCCAACTCAAGGGCGTCTACGCTAACAGGCAAGGTGTGTGATGCATTTATCCTGCCTTCCAATCTGTTCACGAACGCCAACGCTTGTGCATAGCTGTGAAACTTAACGCACCACTCGTTCATCCATACATTCCAGCCTTCCGGCGTGCTCGCTTTCTCGATTTTTATCAGCATTCTGGAATCCCTCCATGTAGTGGCTTGGCGCAGTCTCGAATCTGGAACAATCGAAGTGCTGCATGTGTTCTTTCGTCTGCGTGTCTTGGGTGAAGACGCAGGGAGAAACAACACAAATTGTGAGGAGGACAATCTCTCCAAAATGCAGGTTTGACTGCATTCGAGGCATCCATCAAAACCCACACGTGACAGGTATGACTAACCTCATCGAAGCGCATTTCAAACTGATGGGAAGGGGACGGGAAATTAATAATTATCAAAAATAGATTTATGACGGCGCAAGACGCGATCAGACGCTACGCCAGCCCGCCTTGTCATGCTGACCGCCAAACCCTGGCGGAATCAGAAGCACGATCGTTTGACTGGATAATGGCTTGCTGTCGATGTCCGAGGGGTGATTTGGCGAGGGGGTCTTGTCAGAGATACGTCTGCTACCGCCCGGTTTTTCCAGGCGGTTTGTTCAGGACAGAACGCTGCACTTTTTGCGTGTTATCTGGATGGACTTATAGTCAGCACGTTTTTCTTTATGCTGGACAGCCAATAGAGGCAAAGTGGTTTTAGGGTCGTTCAACGGTAACGTCTGGAGGAACCCGACATCACACTCCCACCACTGACTGGCGAGCAATTCTTCAATGACCTCGGGCGCGTGTCGATACTTGATGATTTTTGCAGGGACCCCAGCAACTATCGCGTAGGGCGGCACGTCGTGGGCAACCAGGGCGCGGGTTGCGATAATCGCACCTGTGCCTACGGTAACCCCTTCAAGGATCATCGCACTGTGCCCCACCCAAACGTCATGCCCAATCGTTATATCAGCAACGTCGGGGTCGAAAGACAAATGCGTATCGGTATATTGAAAAGGATGTGAACTGAGCCAGTCTGACGGATGTGAGCTTTTTTGCTGTCCGATAAAACAGCCGCTTCCAATAGAGCAGAACCTGCCGATAGAGGATACCGCCGAAAGCACGCAATCACTTCTGATATAGGTATGAGCGCCGATCTTTAAATTTTTCGCTTCTATAACAACATGCCCTAGAGATACTTCCTCTTCTAGTGTCAGTGTCGACCTCTTGTGCAATGACAATAGGCCGCCTGCCACTTTGCATTTATGCTTGCGAATCCATTTTTTCCAATAATGATTTCGAACGGCATCAATTATTTTTTTCATAAGGATTTAACTTGGATATCCGTTATAGGGCATGGCATGGCCCTATGAGCCAATCGCAAAGTCTAAATGAATCGGCAGAGGAGATGAAATGTTTTGACGCTACTCCAGGCGCTCATGATGACTGTCCCCTAGCGATATCACTTTTTCGGCGATTTGCTTCTGGAAGGGATATGCAGGTATGACATGACGCTTTCAGTCAGTTCGGTCGCCAGTTTGACGGCTTCTTTGTTGCGCGCCATCACACCCGCCACCAACCCTTCGATTAAAGCGAGCACAGCGATGTTGGAGCTGGTCATTACCGGATGGTCGGCAGGGGCAAATAAAACATGTTCGGCAACGCCGGTGAGAGGTGACGCGGGGGAGTCAGTGATTGCCAGCACCGAAGCCCCGCGCTCATTGGCAAAACGGGCGAGTTGCAAGGTGTCGAGGGAATAGCGCGGCAGGGAGATAGCCAGCAGCACGTCCTGATCGGTAATTGCAGCCAGGCGGTAAGCGGCGTTTTCGTTGCCGCCCTCCATGCTGATGGCGGTGGCGTCGGCACAAAAGGGCATCAGGGTTGAGGCCGCGAGACCGGCGAAGTAGACACTGTTGCCAAAACCCAGGATGTAAATTTTGCGGGCTTTGGTCAGGCGAGTGACGAACGCCTCAAAGGTGTCTGCATGGTTGTTGGTCGCCGCCGCGGCAAGGTTGCTGGTGGCGCTCTGAATTTGTTCATGCAGACCAAACGCGCCGCCAGGACGATGCGCCAGTTCGTTGCGCAGTTTGTCGACCGGCGACACCATCTGCTGCAACGTCGCGACCAGTTCGGACTTCATGCCGGTATAGCCACCCAGGTTCAGCGCCTTGGCCAAACGGTTGACCGCTGCGGGTGAGGTGGACGTTTCATGGGCCATTTCTTCGATGGTCAGCGTCGCGGCCCTCAGCGGGTGACGCAGGATAAAATCCGCCACCTTGCGCAGTGACGGCGGTAAATCGGAAACGATTTCCGCCAGTTTGCGCATCACCGGCGCGGCATAGACCGTGGTGTTTTTCGAAGGGGTCGGCATATCCGGCTCAACAATTCCAAAGGGTTAGGGAAGGCCTGGCATAAGGTTGGCTGGAGTGTATCCGAAGCCGAACCTCGTTGTGCATCGCCAGGCCAAGGAGTGGTGAGCGAGCCGGTGATTATTTCAGGCTGCCGGCCAGAAACTGCTGGAGACGCTCGGACTGAGGATTGACCAGCACTTCGCGCGGGTTGCCACGCTCTTCGGCCTGGCCCTTGTGCAAGAACACCAGTTGATTGGAGACCTCGCGGGCAAAGCCCATTTCGTGGGTCACGACCACCATGGTGCGTCCTTCGAGTGCCAGATCCTGCATGACTTTAAGCACTTCGCCGACCAGTTCCGGGTCGAGTGCCGACGTCGGTTCATCGAACAGCATTACTTCAGGTTCCATGGCCAGTGCACGGGCAATCGCCACGCGCTGCTGCTCACCACCCGACATATGCGCGGGCCAGGCGTCCATGCGGTGCGCCACGCCGACTTTGTTCAAGTAGTGCTCGGCTTTTTCCCGGGCCTCTTTCTTGTTCATGCCCAGCACATGTACCGGGGCTTCCATGACGTTTTCAAGGGCGCTCATGTGCGACCAGAGGTTGAAGTGCTGAAACACCATCGATAGTCGCGAACGCATGCGTTGCAGCTGCTTGGGTTCAGCAGCCTTGAGCCCGCCGAGTTTATTGGTCACCAGTTTGAGCTGTTCGCCATTGAGCACGATGTTGCCGGCGTTGGGCTGCTCCAGCAGGTTGATGCAACGCAGGAAGGTGCTTTTGCCGGAACCGCTGGAGCCGATGATGCTGATGACATCACCGGCCTTCGCTTCCAGGGAAACACCCTTGAGCACTTCATGGGCGCCGTAGCTTTTGTGAAGATCCTGAATTTCAAGTTTGTACATGGTTTCAACTCTCTGGAATCAATCGCTGAGCAAACGGCCTTGGCGAATAGGGGACTTGCCGGCCACTTTGGCCAGCCACAAACCGGGCTGGGCAAAGCGCAGGCGTTCGCGGGCATACAGGATGCCGTCGGTGCTGGCGTGCACCACGCTGTGTTGATCGGTCAGCGGATCTAGCACTTCGAACAGCGGATCGCCGACCTTGACGTGGGCGCCCAACGGTTGCAGATAACTCACCACCCCCGGATGCGGCGCATAGGCGTACTGCGCACCGGCGAACGGTGTCGCTTCACAACGGCTCGGTGGCGCGGCGGGCCAGACTCCGCTAATCAGGCCTTGGTCGGCGAGATAGCCAAGAATGGCCTGCGCACTGTCGACGCATTGCTCTCGTTCGGTGTCAGCCATGCCGCGCAATTCGATGGTGGTGGCCACGCATGCCAGTGGAATATTGGCGTGCGCAAAGCGCTCGGCCAGGTGCAGCCAGGGAATCGCGCAGGCTTCATCGAAAGCGTTACCTCCCGCCGCCTCGGCCAGCAGGGCCACCTCAGCGTCCAGGCGGGCGGCCAATGAACTCAAGCGCGGCCAGTTTTGCGGCATTGCATACAGCAGCATGATCGACTCGAAGTCGCAGTGCAGGTCCAGCACCACATCGGCATCACAAGCATGCTGCATCAACAGTCGCCGCAAACCATCGAGCTCCGATGTCGCTGCCGGCAGGTGGGTGAGTGCGTCGCGCATGGCGCTACGGATCAGTGCGATGTTGGCGTTGGCATCCTCGCCCAACTGACCTTCCACTTGCTGCGCTACGGACTCGGTCAGTTCCGGGAAGTCGCGATTGAAATTCTTCCCGCTGGAGAACTCAAAGCGCCCCTGATGGGTGGCCTGGAACATCTGGGCAATACCAATCGGATTTGCCATCGGCACCAACTCGATTATCCCGTTCAGGCGACCTTGCTCTTCCAGTTCCTGCAGACGGCGCTTGAGCTCAACAGCGACACGCATCCCCGGTAGCTCGTCGGCATGCAAGGAGGCCTGGATGTAGGCCTTGCGCGGTCCGCTACCAAAACGAAACAGCGACAACTTTCGCTCTGTGCCCGAGGCACTCCACGGCAAAAGGTATTGAATGTGCTTCATAACGCTCCTTAGTGCTTGCGCGGTGCCAGATAGGCCAGCCAGCGGCGCTCGGCCAGTTTGAACAGGCGAACCAGGATGAAGGTCAGGACCAGGTAGAGGAGGCCGGCCGTGATGAACGCCTCGAACGGCAGATAGAAGCGCGAACTGACGGTTCGCGCGGCGCCAGTGATGTCCACCAGCGTGACAATGGACGCCAGGCTGGTGGTTTGCAGCATCATCAATACCTCGTTGCTGTACTGCGGCAGCGCCCGGCGCAAGGCCGATGGCAGGAGGATGCGGCGGTACAAAGTCAGGCGCGACATGCCCATGGCTTTGGCGGCTTCGATCTCGCCATGGGCCGTGGACTTCAGACTGCCAGCCAGGAGTTCCGCGCTATAGGCGCTGGTATTGATCGCGAAGGCCAGGCACGCACAAAAGGTCGCGCTGGACAGGTAAGGCCAGAGCGCGCTTTGACGTACCGCTTCGAACTGCGCCAGCCCGTAATAGATCAGGAACAATTGCACCAGCATTGGGGTGCCGCGAATCACGTAGGTGTAGAGCCAGGCCGGGAAGTTGATCAGCGGTGAGCGGGAGACGCGCATCAGCGCCAAAGGAACCGCAAGCACCAGGCCAACGGCCAGGGAAATCAGCAGCACTTTCAAGGTCACCAACACGCCATTGAAATACAGCGGCAGGTTTTCCCAAATCAGGTTGTAGTCGAGAATCATGGGTGTGCTCCCAGTCACAGTTCGGCGGCTTTGATGCCGACCGAGTAGTGTTTTTCCAGATAGCGCAGCACCAGCAATGACACGCTGGTCAGCATCAAATAGAGCGCGGCCACCGCGAGGAAAAACGTGAACGGCTCATGGGTGGCGTCCGCTGCGTTTTTGGCTTTGAACATCATGTCCTGCAAACCGATCACCGAGATCAGCGCGGTGGATTTGGTCAGCACCAACCAGTTGTTGGTGAACCCGGGAATGGCGAAACGAATCATCTGTGGCACCAGAATCCGCCAGAACACCTGAGCGCCACTCATGCCATAAGCCGCGCCGGCCTCGCCTTGACCTTTGGGGATCGCCATAAAGGCGCCGCGAAAGGTTTCCGAAAGATAGGCACCAAAAATGAAGCCCATGGTGCAGACGCCGGCGATGAAGGGGTTGATGTCGATGTACTGGGTGTAACCGAGTGCGAGGGCCATGCGGTTCATCAGATCCTGGCCGCCGTAGAAGATCAGCAGGATCAACACCAGGTCAGGAATGCCGCGAATCAGGGTTGTATAGCCTTCGCCCAACACCGCCAGCCATTTAAACGGCGACAAACGAAAGGCCGCGCCGATCAGTCCCAGGGAAATGGCCAGGGTCATGGAAGTCAGGGCCAGATTAATGGTCAGCCAGGCGCCATCGAGAATGCTCGATCCGTAGCCGTGAAGCATGATGAAGTTCCTCAAGCGAGCGCCGGGAGGCGCACGAGACAAGCCAAAAGCGGCGCCCGCAAGGGGCCGGCGCCGGGGTTTCGGGTAGGGCTTATTCGCCGTAGATATCGAAGGCGAAGTACTTGCCCATCACTTGCTGGTACTTGCCATTGGCGCGGATCGCGTCAATCGCCGCACTCAAGCGCGCAACGTTCGCACTGTCGCCTTTGCGTACCGCGATCCCGGCGCCTCTGCCGAAGTATTTCGGGTCGTTGATGTCCGGCCCTACCAGTGCGAAATCTTTACCCAATGGTGTTTTGATAAAGCTCTCATCGGTGTTGACGATGTCTGCCAGCGTGGCGTCCAGGCGACCTGCAGCCAGATCGAGGAAGGCTTCATTTTGTGAGGAGTAGCGCACCACCTCGACGCCGACTTTCTCAAGCTGCTCGGTGGCGAAACGGTCATAGGTCGAGGAGCGTTGCACGCCGAGCTTCTTGCCTTTGAGATCGACCAGCGGGTCGTTGATCACGTTGCCGGCCTTCATCGCGAACTTGCCCGGCGTGTGGTAGTACTTTTTGCTGAAGTCGACCGACTTCATGCGGTCTTCAGTGATCGACATCGACGACAGCACCGCATCGATCTTGCGCACTTTCAGCGACGGGATCATGCCGTCGAATTCCTGGATGACCCACTCGCATTTGACCTTCATCTCTTCGCACAGCGCGTTGCCAATGTCGTAGTCGAAACCACTGACGTTGCCCTCTGGCGTCTTGAAGGAGAAGGGTGGGTAGGCGGCTTCGATACCGATACGCAAGCTGCTTTCGTCGGCGTGTGCCAGCAAGCTTGCGGCGCACAGTGCCAGAGCACCTAGAAGTTCTGTCTTGTTCATATTGTTGACTCCTTGGAGGGGGCGTTTGGGTGATACGAACGGCCGACCGATCTGGCGAGGTGGGCCGGTTTGCGAGACTATGATTGGCACACAATATTTCATAAATCAATATAGTGAAAAAAAACATATCAGAATGGGCGACAAGTGGCAGTCCGGGGGAGAGGGTAATTACAGCGATGTATCACCGACCCCTTGAACGAAAACGGGCGCCGATAAGGCGCCCGTTTTTTCAGGTTCTTCAGGTCGGCTAGCGTATCGTTCGGAACGCCGCACGAAGTTCTTCGGTGAACAGCTGCGGCTGTTCCCAGGCCGCGAAATGACCGCCCTTGGCGGCTTGGTGGAAGTAGATCAAGTTGCGATAGGCGCGCCGGGCCCACGACTCGGGAGGGCAGTAGACGTCCTGTGGAAACACCGTGACGGCCACCGGCAATGAAATGTCAGCAGTCTTCTGGGCTGCCGAAAAAAGCGGGCTGCGTCCCATGTTCTCCCAGTAGAGCCGTCCTGCGGAGGCAGCGCTGTTCGTGAGCCAGTACAGTGTGATGTCGTCCAACACCTCATCTTTCGTCGGTGACTGTTGAGGGTCGGCGCCGTATGTCCACTGGGCGAAACCTGGGTGCACGAGCATAAGCGCCGCCAGGAATACCGGGGAGTCGGATACGCCGTAGCCCATCATTTGTGGCCGCGCGGCCATCATCGCGCTGTAAGCCAGATTGCCCTGTTTGACGAGCGTGGCGAGGGCGTCGAAGGTCGCGCGCTCCTTCTCGGAAAATTCCGCTGGCGCGGGACCTCCGGCAGCGAGCGCCGCGACCGCTTCCGGCGGTACTGTGGCTGGCAAGTTAAGGTGAATGCCAAGCAAGCCGGGCGGAGCCTGGCGCGCCATTGCGCTGGTAATCGGAGCACCCCAGTCGCCACCCTGGGCAACGTAATGGGTGTACTCAAGACGTTGCATCAGTTGCGCCCAAACCTGCGCGATAGCGTCCGGGTCCCAACCGGTGCCATTCGGCTTGCCGGAGAAACCGTAGCCTGGAATCGACGGAATCACGACGTCGAATGCATCGGTGGCATTGCCCCCGTGCGCTGTCGGATCAGTGAGCGGCCCGATGACTTTGAGGAACTCGAGCACAGAACCTGGCCAACCGTGGGTCATGAGCAGCGGCATCGCGTTCGGGTTTGGCGAGCGAACCCAGATGAAGTGGATGTCTACGCCATTGAGGGTGGTTGTGTACTGCGGCAAGGCATTGAGCTGCGCTTCGACCTTGCGCCAGTCGTAGTCTGTGCCCCAATAGCGAACCAGCTCTTGTAGCTTGGCCAGTTGTGCGCCTTGAGAGCGATCGGTCACCGTTTCTTTGTCCGGCCAACGTGTCGCTGCAATTCGATTGCGCAGATCGACAAGCTCCTGTTGCGGAACATCGACGTGGAAGGCGCGGATGGATTTGCTGCTGTCGGCGTCAGCGGCGCTGATGAAGGGCGAAACAGCAAGTACGATAGCCGTCGCAATGGCGGCGAGTACGGATGAATGCTTGATCATCATTTCCTCACTTGAGGGCCATGATGAGTGTGTCCGACAACCTTCATCATGAGAGGCGAATCGAGGTAGAACCTGTCACTGAGGCTGCTCTTGATCTTGAGGTCGCGCAACAGTGTTTTTATGGAATGACCCAAACACTTTCTCATGCACTCCCGGGTTCATGCCGGGAAGCATGCCGGGCTCGATGGTCAGGTAATCCGTCTCGGAACTGATGTGCAGGATTTCCAGCAGCGATCGTGAAAGCGATCCGAATCGCGCAACCAGCGGTTCGGCCCCGGCGATGAGCCGCATGTACCGCTCATCGCCGAGTCGTAAAATAATCTTTGACATGATGGGGCTTTGGCTGAGTATTAATACATCGTATGCGATCAGATCGAAAGCGATAACAATCAACCACAACCTTTGCCGTTGGAGATTCAGCCATGAACACCGGAAGCCGCCACACCACCTCTCACTTCAACGATCACGCTTCCCATGGTCACAATGGCAACAACTGGATCACTGCCTCCGCTGATTGATAAAAGGCATTTTTTTTACTTATACGCATCGCATGCGATTTTATCGCGCAAATATGAAATCCCGAGGAAACATCCATGAGCAAAATCGAAAAAGTACTGGCTACCGGCAAAACCCACACCACCCACAGCGGTGTCGGTGGCCATAACGGCAACCTCGATATCGTATTGTCGTCCCCCGGTTCCGCCCAACCGACCCACCTGTTTACCGCCACCCAGCCGCACCCGAAAGCCGAACAACTGTTCGCCGGTGCGTGGTCGGCCTGCTACACCGCGGCAGTAGGGCTAGTGGCCCAGGAGCGAAATATCGTGTTGCCAGCGGATCTGTCCGTCGACATCGAAGTCGACCTGGGCCAGACTGGGACGGCCTATTTCCTTCAGGCCCGACTGACCCTGCGCGTGCCGGGGCTGGCACACGATGTTGCGACCGAACTGGCGCACATCGCCGATTCCATCTGCCCTTACTCCAAAGCAACACGCGGCAATATCGACGTTGCCCTGAACGTTATTACGGCGTGAATCCTGGACGTGTCACTAATATCGCGTGCGATACAAGCGCATGCGAACAGCGCAAACTATAAACCTGAAGGAAATCATCATGAGCAAGATCGAAAAAGTACTCGCCAGCGGTAAAACCCACACAACCCTGAGCAGTGCAGGCAGCACCTCGCGCGGGCATAACGGCAACGTGGACATCGAACTGTCATCGCCCGGCGGCGCACTGGCACACGCGTTTACGGGCGTTCAGCCGCACCCGAAAGCCGAGCAACTGTTCGCCGGAGCGTGGTCGGCCTGCTACATCGCAGCCGTGGGGCTGGCGGCCCAGCAGATGAAGGTGACATTGCCGGCCGATACGGCCGTCGACATCGAAGTCGATCTGGGTCAGACCGGCGCGGCCTACTTCCTCCAGGCCCGACTGACTCTGCGTGTGCCGGGTCTGGAAGAGGGGGTAGCGACCGAACTGGCGCACAACGCCGATGCAATCTGCCCTTACTCCAAGGCAACACGCGGCAACATTGATGTTGCCATTAACGTCCTTACCGCTTGAAGCACCAAACAGCCGGCTCACCAGGGGCATCCCTGGTGAGCCGGTCAGATAACGGCAGAAGGGTTGGCACTTCCGATACCATCGCATGCGATGTATAGTCGAGCCATACAACCCCAAACGTCTTTGGCCACAGAGAATGATCATGAAACCCGCTAAGAAGACTTCCGCCCTCGATCTCAAGCTTTCTGACTTCCTCTGTTTTGCGGTCTATTCCTCCAACCTCGCCTTTGGCAAGGCTTACAAGCCTATGCTCGAACGGCTCGGCCTGACTTACACGCAATACATCACTCTTGTTGCGCTGTGGGAGGAAGACAACCAGACCGTTGGCAGCCTTGGCGAAAAGCTGTTCCTGGAATCCAATACCCTCACGCCAATCCTGAAGAAGTTGGAGGCGATGGGTTATTTGCTGCGCCAGCGCGACCCGGAAGATGAGCGGCAAGTGCGGATCAGACTCACAAAAGAGGGGCGACAACTGCGTGAAGGCCTGACCGAAGACGGCTTTCCGCAAACCGGACTTGATCCCGAAGACTTCGTACAAATGCAGAAGGCTATTGTGAAACTGCGGAACAATCTCATCCGCACGACGAAAGACAGGGAGTAAGTGGCAGGGAGTGCATTGAGCGACCAGCAGGGTCGCTCAAATTCAAGTTGGCGTTAAAAAAGAACGTAGGCAGATGCCGTTGTTTGATTCAGGTCGATATCGCCGACCTCCAGTACTTCATATTCCGCGCGGATGCCGATGTTGCGGAATACATCAAATTCAATGCCCGCACCGTAGGTCAGATCCACGCCAGTGTCATCATCGCTGGCATTGCCATCAGCATCCCAGGCGTGAGCACCGACGCTACCGAAAACTCGCAACCGGTCTCCCAGCGGAAAACCGATATGGGCGGCGGCCTGAACAGATTTGCCATCGAAATCAAGATCCTTGTCCTCGAATTGGCCGAGATCAACGAAGGCGCCCTCGAAGGCCAGATATCCGTTGAGACGATAGCCGGCAAAAACCTTATAGCTGTTGTCTTCATCGCTCAGGTGAGATTTGTCGGTTTCAATGTTGGTTACGCCAGCTCCAAGATACAAACCTTTGTCGTCCGCGAGTGCCTGAAAAGACAGCAACGAAAGCAGAGTAGCGCAGGCAAGGTTGCGAAATAGCATGTGAGGTGGAGTCCTTCTACAGGTTGTCGATTGTGAGGTGTTCGCCAAGAATTTGGGTGACTGCGCAGATTGATAGAAGTCATTGATTTATATTT
>Ga0157370_10007922_pt1 | contig 11508 bp, 5 predicted proteins | sample C35metaG_FD_113463 | JGI IMG/M metagenome (GOLD analysis project Ga0157370, IMG submission 113463) | Corn rhizosphere microbial communities from Kellogg Biological Station, Michigan, USA - C3-5 metaG | ecosystem: Host-associated > Plants > Roots > Rhizosphere > Soil | place: USA: Michigan... | reverse complement strand
GACCAAGTTCACCGGACGAGGGCTTGGGCTTGCCGCCGTTTCCGGCATCGTGCGTGGCCACAGGGCCGGCCTCTCGCTCAATTCGGAGCCGGGCTGCGGGACCGAATTCGTGATTCATTTCCCTATCGCGGTTGGAGATGCCGAGGGTGAGCGCGACGAGTTGCCCGCCTTTGCGCAACCGGGTACCGGGACGATTCTCGTGGTGGACGATGAGCCGCTCGTGTCCCGCACCGTCCGGCTCGCTTTGCAGCGCTACGGCTATACGGTGCTCACAGCGCAGAACGGAAAAGAAGCCGTCGATCTCTTCCGCGCCGTCTCCTCGGAAATCGATCTGGTGCTGCTGGATATGACGCTGCCCGTCATGTCGGGCGATGCCGCTTTTCAGGAGCTTCGCGCCATCCGGCCCGACGTGCGGGTGCTCGCGATGAGCGGCTACAGCGAAATGGAAGCGTTCAGCCGCTTCGGCGAGCAGATTGACGGCTTTATCCAGAAGCCGTACAAAGCGGCGACGCTCGCCGAGAAGGTCCACGAAATTCTGGCGCGGCCGCTTGCGTCGTCTTGAGGCGCTTATTCGTGGCGGAGTTCGCGCCGGATGTCTTCGAGGGCTTCATCGCGACGGCCGCCGTCGGAGAGATCGCGCTCGAGCCGGCGGAGAGCGACGCCAAGCACATCGCGGTGGTGCAGGCTGGAGCCGAATACCTTGTCACTCAGATTGAGCCAGACGTGGTGCAACCGGTCCAGATCCTCCGGCCACAGGCGCGGCGGGTGCGGCCCGAGGTTGACGAAGGTTGACGTGCGGCTGGGAGAAATGATTTCGAGCGAAATCGGCTGGCGCGGTTCGGGCAGGTTTTCCCACGCGAGACCGATGCGCCGCGCCAGTTCGGCCGTGTCCATGCGCAGCGAAGAGCCCGTGACCACGCGGGTCGCCTGGAGCTTCGCCGCTGTTTGCAAAACGGCCTGAAAGGGATCGCTGCTCGGAACGACCAGCAGCTCGACGGTCTTACCCTCCTTCTCCGCCATTTCAACCACTTTGCTGAACAGCTCCCGCTCGTAATCGGTGAAGAGCTGGTTTTCGCCCAGCTGGTATTCTCCGGCGCCCGTCGAAATCTGGCGGACCGTCATGACAACAATGTCGTGTCGCCGCATGTTGGTCTTCTGGACAACCGAAAGGAGATGCGTCAGATTGTTGACGTCACGCACGGCAACCAGAATGGATCCGGGGCGCGCCCGCAAACTGGTCTGGGCGATCTCCGGCTGCAGTTGCAGGTTGAACTCTTCGAGCGCGTGACCCCGAGCCAACCGCTTTTTGTGATTGATGTGCTCGGAAACCGTGAAAACGACGAAAAGTACGGCCGTAAAGAGAACGCCGTAGATGGTGGCGTACTGTTTCGAAAACAGGTTCACGATGGCGACAGAACCGAGAATCACGGTGGTGATGGCAAGGCCCACCGGAATCTCGACCCCACCGATGCGGACGTTGAGGGGGAATTTGTATTCCTGATCGTGGCGCTTGTAACGCAACACCAGCACGCCGAGAGCTTTGAAGAAGAAACTCCACACCACGCCGAAGGCATAAGCTTCGCCGAGCAGATAGACATTGCCGCGGCTGAGAGCGATGGTGATGATCTGGAGGATGGCGATGATGTTGATGATGCGGTAAGTGGTGCCGAAGCGGCGGTGCGGCTTGCGGAACCAGTCGACCAGAACTCCGTCCTCGGCGACGCGATTCATGACGCCATTGGCGCCGATGATGGACGTGTTCACCGCGCCCGCCAAAATCAGAATGCCGACGATGACCACGAAGATGTGGAAGCCGAGGCGCAGCATCTCCGGCCCGGCGAGATGCGTTGCGAGGCCGCCGAGCAGATTGTTGACGTAGTTGCCGCGTACCGTGTCCGGGATGATCATGGCGGCGAACAAGGTGATCGCGCCGGTGCTGACAATGGCATAGACGCATACGATGTTGGCCGTGATCTTCAGGTTCCGCAGCTTGGGGTAGGCGATTTCGCGATAAACCTGAGCCAGCGTTTCAAAGCCGCTCATTGAGAGCAACGAATGGCCGAAGGCGATCATGACCGCGAGCGCAGGTATAGACGGCCAGCTGGTTCCCTCCAACCAGCCGAGCGCATCCTTGCTGAAATGCAGGTTGTGGGGAACAGGAGCCGGGGGGAACTGCGCCGCGCCCCGGAGCAGCAGCGTGAGGGGGCACCAGATGAGGAAGATGACGACCATCACCGTGGTGATCTGCATGATCCGCAGCGCCTTGCCGCTCGATTCATGCATGCCCTTGACATTAAGCCACCAGAAATAAAAGGTGACGAGAATGGCGAAGCCGGCGGAAAACCAGTCCGGAGCGACCTGAAGCTTGACATGCAGCAGCCCGCTGATCTCGTTAGTCAGACCCGCAAGATACTGACCGGCGCTGACAACGCTGATCGGGCCAGTGAGGATGTAGTCAAACAGCAGCGAGGAGACGGAGACCCGAGCGACGAACTGGCCCATGGACTCGCGCGCAACGACGTAAACGCCGCCGCGCACGAACATGGACGATCCTTCCAGATACACCGAACGGACCGCGAAGCTGAATAGCATGACGCCGAGAACGAACCATGCGGCGCTGCGTCCGACGGCCTGTTCAGCGATGCCGCCGGCGTAAAAGGCGGAAGAGGCGAGATCGCTGAGGACGATGGATGCGGCTCGCCAGAAAGAGATGAAAGCAAGGGCGACCGTGGTGGCGACTACTACCCTTGCGCCAGGCCGCCCGGCCGTGTCTGAAGTCATGCCGACGTCCGTATTTTAACCGCCGGCCTGGTTAGGAAATTCGCATCTTTCGGCCCGGAGCACCCAGCGGCATAACAGGCCAGCGACGGCAATTTCGCGGCGGGAACGACCGCCGCCTGCATACTTGAAGGATCAATATCCTGAGATTCGGTCAAGGAATAACTCCGGTTGCACCATAAATAATGACGGGCTTTCAAATTCGCCTGCGAGGTTAGCTGACGGGCTCGGGCTTGAAAGTACCCTGTCCCTGATTCGGACTGCGCCCCCGAAAATGGGTCCCCCGCTTCTTCGCCAGAGTTGTTGGGCGCTTCACGTCCCGTTCGTGAAGAGCGTCACGAAGAATTCGGCAACACAAGATTAGCATGAAAGCGTGGAAAACAACGGGGCGCCCGCGGCTTCAGAGCTTGCGCGCAGGATAATAGAAAACCTGCGCCGGGCCGGATATTCCGCGTATCTGGTGGGCGGTTGCGTGCGCGATCTGCTGCTGGGATGCGAGCCGAAAGACTACGACGTGGCGACTTCGGCGCGTCCGGACGATCTGCTCCGGTTGTTTCCACGGGCCGATCGGGTGGGGGCGCATTTCGGCGTGGTGCTGGTTCGCGAGGGCAGGGAGCAGGTGGAAGTCGCCACCTTCCGCAGCGACATGGAATATCTGGATGGGCGGCGGCCAGTGGGCGTCCATTTCGAAAACGACCCAGGCGAAGATGCGCGTCGCCGCGATTTCACGATCAACGCTCTGCTGCTCGATCCGGTATCGGGCGAAGTGCTGGATTTTGTGGGCGGGCGCCGCGACCTGGATGCCCGGCTGATTCGCGCGATTGGCCATCCGCCGACCCGCTTCCGTGAAGACCACCTGCGGCTGCTGCGGGCGGTGCGATTCGCCGCGCGCCTCGCGTTCGAGATCGAATCCGCGACTTTTGAGGCAATCCGGCAGGGCGCGCCGATGATTCGCGATATTTCGGCCGAGCGGGTGCGTGACGAAATTTCGCGAATTCTGACGGAAGGCGCTCCGCGGCGCGGCCTCGAACTGCTGGATGCCACTGGACTTTTGCACGAAATCCTGCCGGAGGTGGAGTCGATGAAGGGAGTGGAGCAACCGCCCGAGTTTCATCCCGAGGGCGACGTGTGGGTACACACCCTGATGATGCTGGACGGGTTGCGGCAACCGTCTCTGGCCCTGGCGCTGGGGACGCTGCTGCATGACGTGGGCAAGCCGGGGACGTTCCGGGTGGCTGAGCGGATCCGCTTCGACGGCCACGTGGAACTGGGGGTAGAGATTGCGCGGCGGATTATGAACCGGCTGCGATTTTCCAATGACGTTTGCGGCCAGGTGGAGGAACTGATCGCGAACCACATGCGATTCAAGGACGTGCCGAAAATGCGCGAGAGTACGCTGAAGCGATTCATGCGGCTGCCCGAATTCGAGGAGCACATGGAACTGCATCGCCTGGATTGTCTGGCGAGCCATGGGAGTCTCGCGAGCTACGATTTCGTCCGGGAAAAGCAGCAGGAGGTCCCGCCGGAGATGCTGAAACCGGCGCCGCTGATTACCGGGCGGGATCTGATTGCGGCGGGATACAGGCCGGGTCCGATGTTCGGGATCGTGTTGAATGAGGTGGAAGACGCGCAGCTCGAAGGGCGGATTTCGACGAAAGAGCAGGCGATGGCCATGGCCGGCGAGCGGCTGGAGCGGGAGGGCGCGGGGCTGCCTGGAGTGGGAAAATCCTGAATTCATGGGGTTTAGGTGCGAATTGGGTTTGTTTTGTAAATGTGGCGGGGAAGTCGAGGAATCGACGCATTGCCCTTGCGGTCGGGTTTTTTGCGGGAGCGCGTATCGAGGCCGGTTGGGTTCGTTCGGTCCGGTGGTGGCGCGATCGTTCGTTTGTGGAATTGGGTTTGTTCTGTCGAATTCGGGCAAGGGCGTTGGATTCGTTTGGCGGCACCACGCAAGCGTGCGAAGAAGGCTGCCGGCCAGTGGCGTATGAGAGTCGAGCCGGTAATTGGCTTTGTTTTGTCGGTCGAGTAACTCATTGGGTTTGTTTGGTGGCCAGGATGTTAACAAGGAGAGGGCCCTGGTACCGGACACGCTGAAATTTCGGCGTCCCCGCCCGTTCTCCTTATTGAATGAGATAGCATTCAGCGGGGGAGTGATCCGTGTCTTCCGCGGAGGAAATAATGAAAACAGAGGACTTTTCGTTGTGAGTTGCCGGTCAACCGCCCAACGGCACGCGTTCCGGTTGCTGGCGATTCCCATCCTGCTGGCCGGTCCGGGTAGTACTTTTGCCCAGCCTGCGGCGGCGCAATCGGGTGAGGCGCCGCCGATTCGGGCCGAGGTCCGCGAGGTGCTGGTTCCGGTCATCGTTACGGACAAAAAGGGTCATCACGTCACCGGCCTGAAAGCCTCCGATTTCCGCATTGAAGAAGATGGCGTGCCGCAGGAGATTGCGGCATTTTCCACGGACACGGCGCCTTCAGCCAGCCTGTTGCTCTCGGCGGCAGACCACGGCGTTGCGAACAAGTCCACGAATTCGACGCCGGCCTCGTCCGCCGCGGCCGAGCCGCTGCGCCATACTTACGTGATCTGCGTCGACACGCTGCATACGGCTATGCCGGATTCGTCGCGCACGCGCGAGGCCCTTATGCGGCTTTTCGACAAAGAAAAACCGGCGGGGGCTCAGTTCGTGATCGTCGGAATCGGCCGGCAGCTCCAGGTATTACGAACTGCGACGGGCGATCCGGCCAGTGTGGTGGCGACGCTGAAGAACCGGGCGTTCCAGTCCGCGCTTGGCGGCGGCGACGCTGCAGCGCTGAGCTCCGAGCTGAACGATCTGAAGAACCGGATGTACGATTTTTGCCGCCGATGCGCAGCATGCGCGTCGCGAACGCAGGCGCACGCGTGCGATTTCGATATCCAGAACCTGAAAACCAGCCTTGACGCCGAGGCGGAACGCTGGGCGGCGCTCGACCGGCTGATGCTGACTCAGCTTCGAAGCGTGGTGGAAGAGATCGCGAAGCTGCCGACGGCGCGAACTCTGATTCTGGTCTCCGACGGTTTTTCACTTCAGCCGACCAGCGAATTCTATGGGGTGGCCGGTTCGTTTCTGCCTTACGATCCGCGGTTCCGGGCGACGGGCCCGACGAATCTCGAGCCGGAGTTGCAGAACGTGATCCGGTCGGCCGTGGAGCGCAACGTGAGGGTGTATTCACTGAATGCGCTCGGGCTGGAGCAGCCTTCGTTTGTGAGCAATGGCTCGATGGACGCGAGCGCGCCGCCGGATCGCACGCCGCCCAGCGTGATCCGGCATGTGGCGTCATCGAACCGGGGTGGCACGCTGCTGACGGATATGGATCATGCGGCGAGCTCAGTGACGCTCCAGAACGGCAGCGCCATGGAGCAGATTGCGCACGCTACAGGCGGCGTCTACTTCCACGACAGCAATGACATGCTGAAGCAGTTTCGTTCGGCGATCGGGGATGGGCGCGATTATTATTTGCTTGCGTATGCTTCGAAGAACGCCGCACAGGACGGAGCGTTTCGAACGATTACGGTTGAAGTGGCGGATAAGAAGCTGAATGTACGGGCGAAATCGGGTTACTGGAGTGAGGGCGCGAAGCAGTAGAGTCGTCCTGAGAAGACGTCCCAGCCCGCATCCGCGCCTTCGCTGCGTTCGTTGAAACTCCGTGGTCAAGTCTGTCGAAGTCGGAAATTCTCAGGCGGTCAGCAGTTCCGGCGCTTCTTCCTTTGCCGGAACCTTCATCGGCAATATGCCCGCTTCCTGATCCCCATCGAGAGCAAGAACCTCGCGGAAGGCTCCCTCGATCATTCGCACGGCATTGCTCAATTCATGCAGCCAGGCGCCCCAGAACTGGTCGATGGAAGGTACGGTATTGGTTTGCCGAATCTCGCGCTGAATGTCTTTTCGGAGCGAGGGGAGGTCAAAGCCGCGCAGCATGGCAGCTCCAACATCGGTGAGGTTGATTCGGTCGTTCACATCGAGAGAGAGAATGTCCTTGCGGAACGTGCGTTCCCCGCCATCCTTGCCGGTAAACGAGACGCGCTCCTGGAACGTAATGGCGCCCGAAAGGACTTTGGCGTCATTCGTCATCTGCAGGAGCGTGGTCGCTGACGTGGGGGCCTTCAGGCTGATCGATGGAGTGGTATCGTGCAGCCGGACCTGCGCAGGACCGGAGATGCCCACCCAAAGATCGTTTCCCAACTGAGTCATCGAGAAATAGTTCGCGACGATAGCTTCCAGTTCCCGGTCTTCGAGCTTTTCGATCTCTTTGGCTGTGAACCGCGTGGCTTCGTCGGCGCGTCTCACAAAGTCATCCTGAAACTCGGTGCCCTCATACAAACGGTTGAGAATTTCCCCAGTCCAGTTCGGATGACCATAGGTCCAGGCGACCGGGATAATTCCGGCGCCTAACTGCTGGAGCCGTACGCCGATCGTGTGGATCAGCTTCTTATTGCTGCTCTCAATGTAGACGCGTCCCTCATTGAAGTCCAGGAGCACTGGAACCTGTTTGCGTACGGCCGCCGTCGCGCCGAGCGTCGCCTCATCGACCAGCTTCTTATCAATGGCCTGGAGAAACCTGTAGGGCCGTTCCAGCGAGACGTAGGAATGCTGCTCCCTGATGGAGGCAAGGTGGCTTACGTCCGTCCATTCATTCGAGACAGCCCACAGGCCATACCAGGGCAGGGTGGCGTCGAGCTGGAACTGCGCCGCGCTCCACCCATAGCCCGCACAGTCCAGGATCTCTGTGGGAAGGGGTTGATCGTACCCTTTCTCGTGTTCCGTGATTGCATACTGCGCCAGCGCCTCCTGATGTTCCAATCCGATTGGATGGTCCTCGTCGAGACGGGGAGCGCGGAAAGGATTAATCCCCAGCGCATCGACACTGAATTGCCGGGTGACGGTGGCTGCGGCCATCTGCGAACACGCCGCCATGATCGTTCGGTCTTCCAGCGTTGTTCTGAAGCTTTCGAGTGACTCTTTTGCGAGCCCAACCACGGCCCAGGTACCACGTCCAAACATGTGCGATTTCCTGTTTTTGAAGCCAGCGAGGGCAGATCACCACCTAAAGCTGATCATGCAGGGAACTGTCGGCTGAAAATCTGAAGGTCTCGTCCTCTGGATCCGAGGCCGGGGCACCATGGCCTGGCCGTGATGCCTTACCTCCAAGCCTTTTTACCACGGCGCCGCTTTTGGCGGGTGTCGTCCCTCACGCGCCGAAGGGTAACCCTGCTTACCGGGGGCGATGCGGAGGTCTCAGGGAGCCATAATGGCAGCCATGGGCCAAACATCTGGGACGACCGTGGCATCGTTGTACGTACGTTCTGGTGGTACGACAAGATCGCGGCGATCGTGCGTGGGCAGTTTGCGCGAATGCAAGCCGATCCGCAGTTTTCCCGCTTCGGAACCGGGCGGAGCATCGACTCGCGTCGCCAGGCCGAGCAGATGACCATAATCCAGTTATGCGCCCTTGCTGGCGGGCCCTGCTATTAAGGCGGGAGGGACATGCTGACAGCTCATCGCGGCCTCGGTATCACGGAAGCGGAATGGATGGCGAGCCTGGATTATGCGCGGGCCGCACTTCAGGAGAACGGTATCCTCGATCGGGAACAGCAAGAATTCGTGGCTCTGTTCGAGAGGTATCGAGACGACATCGTAGAAGGCTGGATAATGGTACGAACGATCGCGTCAAAACCCACTACATTCGATCGATGATCGCGTTGAGGGTAGCGCTGGGCCGCATCGCTTCGGCACATTTGTCGTCGTCCGGCATATAGTACCCTCCGATATCCACAGGTTTGCCCTGCGCGGCCAATAACTCCTGCGTGATCTGGCCCTCCGCCGCCGCCAGCGCGGCGGCTACGGGAGTGAAGCGTTGCTTTAAGTCCGCGTCTTCGTCCTGGGCGGCGAGCGCCTTTGCCCACGCCAACGCGAGATAGTACGTCGATCCCCGGTTGTCGATCTCGTTCACCTTCTGCGAAGGGTAACGGGCGTCTTCAAGGTACTGGCCGGTGGCTTCGTCCAGCGTTTTCGAAAGGAGCCCCGCACGCCTGTTGCCGGTTTTTGTCGCCATCAGTTCCAGCGCGGGCGCGAGCGCACAGTACTCCCCGAGCGAGTCCCAGCGCAGATGGCCTTCTTTCACGAACTGCTGCACGTGCTTTGGCGCCGAACCGCCGGCTCCGGTTTCGAACAACTGGCCGCCCTGGAGCAGCGGCACGATCGAGAGCATACGAGCGCTTGTCCCCAATTCGAGAATCGGGAACAAGTCAGTGAGATAGTCACGAAGCACGTTACCCGTGACGGAGATGGTGTCCTCGCCGCGGCGAATTCGCTCGAGCGAGAATTTCATCGCGTCAACGGGCTTCAGGATCCTGATATCCAGGCCGGAGAGATCCTGGTCGGCCAGGCCGGTTTTCACCTTCTGAATGATTTGCGCATCGTGGCCGCGATCGGGGTCGAGCCAGAACACCGCGGGTGTGCCGGTTGCCCGCGCCCGTGCGACGCCCAGCTTCACCCAGTCGCGAACAGGCTCGTCTTTCGTCTGGCAGGCGCGGAAGATATCGCCCGGCTCGACGCTCTGTTCGAGCAGGATCTTGCCGGTGTTATCTATGATGCGAATCGTTCCGCTGTCGGGCGCCACAAACGTTTTGTCGTGCGAACCGTACTCTTCGGCCTTCTGAGCCATAAGCCCGACGTTGGACACGCTACCCATGGTCGCCGGATCGAACTGTCCGTTCTGCTTGCAGTCTTCGATGACGACCTGATAGATAGTGGCGTAACAGCGGTCCGGGATCACCGCAATGGTGTCCTGCAGCGCATCCTCTTTGTTCCACATCCTGCCGCCATCACGGATCACCACTGGCATTGATGCGTCGATGATCACGTCACTGGGAACATGCAGGTTGGTCCTGCCCGCACGCGAATCCACCATTGCCAAACCGGGGCCCTTTTCGTAGCAAGCTGCGATATCGGCCTCGATCTCGGCCTTTTTCGCGGCTGGAAGCTGGTCGAGTTTGCTGAGCACGTCGGCCAGTCCGTTATTTACGTTGGCGCCGATCTCTGCGAGGGCGGCGGCATGCTTCTTCAGGGCATCGGCGAAATACTCCGCCACGCAGTGGCCGAACATGATTGGGTCTGAGACCTTCATCATCGTGCACTTCAGGTGAAGCGAGAACAGCGCATTGTCTGCTTTGGCCGCCGCGATCTGCTCCGCATAGAATTTCCGGAGCGCCGCCACGTTCATCACCGCGCAATCGACAACTTCGCCTTCGGTGAGCGGGATTCTTTGCTTCAGAACTTTGACCGCGCCGGTGGAATCGACGAATTCGATACGCGCCTCTTTGCCAGATAGAGCGGCGGAACTGACAGTGACAGATTTCTCGCTGCCATAGAAATCCTTGTTGCTCATGTGGGCGACACGCGTAACCGAGCCGGACTCCCCTGAACCAGACGTGCCTGAACCAGATTTGGGCCAGGGCTTCATCATCTTATGTGGATGCTTCCGTGCGAACGCTTTCACGGACACTGGAGCGCGCCGGTCGGAATTGCCTTCGCGCAACACGGGATTGACGGCCGAACCCAGGACGCCGGCAAACCGGGCCTGCACCGCACGTTCCTCGTCCGTAGAGGGAGCGTCCGGATAGTCGGGAATGTTATAGCCCTTCGCCTGGAGTTCCGCAATCGCGTCCCGGAGCTGCGGAATCGAGGCGCTGATGTTGGGCAGCTTGACGATGTTTGCCTCTGGCGTCTTCGCCAACTCCCCCAGGCGCGTCAACTCGTCGGGAATTCTTTGGTTTTGCGCAAGATACTCAGGGAAGGCGGCGACAATACGGCCGGCGAGCGAAATGTCGGCCGTTTCGATTTCCACCCCTGTACCTTTAAAGTACGCTCGCAAAACAGGCAGCAGCGCGTACGACGCGAGCGCCGGAGCCTCGTCGGTCCTGGTCCACGTTAGCTTCATTTATGTGAGTGAGTGCAGAGAGAAGGCGGTCGTAAAAACGGCCGCAAACTGAAAGCGTAGGATAACATGCTGAAACACATGGCAAAGCATTGATTCTCCTGGTTGATTCGCTCCTCAGCCGCGACCGGCGCTCCGGTTGCGGGCACAGGCGCGCTGGGATTTGATGCGTCCCGATGATGCGGGTTTCGGACGCGGCAGACGTGACACGCCGGTATATAATCCTCGCCTTGGGCCGATAGTCGAAGTATGAACCCGGATCGTGCTTTCGGAGGCGCATTCATGAACAGAAGAGAACTATTGGCCCTGATGGGCTCTTCGATGGCGTGGAAGGCCCTGGGCGCCGGGGAAGCGCCTTTCGGCCGGATCGACGCGCACTGCCATATCCACCGCAGCATTCCGGCGCTGATCGACAACCTGGAAAAGGAAAACTGGCACGCGCTCAGCATTTGCGTATGGGAGCAGTTTGAAGCGAAAATGCCGTCGGAATCGGATATTTCGAACTTTCCTGGCATCGAGGAACTGCTTGCCGCCACTGCAAAGGTCCATCGCGAGAGCCGCGGCCGGATCGCTTGGGCGTCGACAATCGACGCGCATCGCTTTGAGGAGCGCCATTTCACGGAACGCGCGGTTGCGATGGTCAAGCAGTCTTTCAAGGATGAAGCCGTTGGCGTGAAAATCTGGAAGACGGTGGGCATGAAGATTCGCGGAAAGGATGGGCACTATCTCCTGCCTGACGACAAAACCCTGCTGCCG
>Ga0157370_10007918_pt1 | contig 11509 bp, 12 predicted proteins | sample C35metaG_FD_113463 | JGI IMG/M metagenome (GOLD analysis project Ga0157370, IMG submission 113463) | Corn rhizosphere microbial communities from Kellogg Biological Station, Michigan, USA - C3-5 metaG | ecosystem: Host-associated > Plants > Roots > Rhizosphere > Soil | place: USA: Michigan... | reverse complement strand
CGCCAGCATACCGACTTCCGTCGGCACGATGCGCGGGTCCTATCACATGGTCGCCGAAGACGGGCTCGCGTTCGACGTGCCCATTCCGACGTTCACGCTGTCGGTTCCGCGCACGCTGCATTGACGGGGTCGGACGTCGTTCGCACGTGCCGCTCACGCCCCTCACCCCAGCCCTCTCCCCGCGGGGGAGGGCGCCGAGCGAAAGCTTGGCGGGTGAGCGGTTGAAGCGCTTATTTCTCCTCGTCCGCCGGCGGCCGTCGCTTGCGGCTTGGGGCCATCGTCCAGACGACGATCCCGACCAGAATCAGAAATGCGACGCCCGATTCGAACAAAAGCCAGCCCATCGCTTTCACTCCTCATGCCGATAAGCACGCGGCCGCTCGTTCGCGCGGCCCAGTCGATGCTCGTCGCGTGCGCGCTCGCGCTTGCCGGGTGCGTTCCGCCGCCTGCCGTCACGCCGCAGGCACCGGTGCATGTCGTATTCACGCCGGCGACGTACGCGACGCTGCCCGGCTGGCGCGATGATCAGGTCGCCGCCGCGTGGCCGGCGTTTCGCGTCGGTTGCAAGGCACTCGTCGCACGCGCACGCACGCAGGCGCTTTGGCAGGGTCCGTGCGCGGCCGCGGAGACCATCGATGCAAACGACGCGCAAGCGGTGCGCCGCTTCTTCGAGCAGAATTTTACGCCGTATCGCGTAACGAGCAGCGACGGCAGCGAGCGGGGCCTCGTCACCGGCTATTACGAGCCGCTGCTGCACGGCTCGCGCAGCCGGAGCAGCGCGTATCCGCAACCGCTGTACGCGCCCCCCGATGACCTGCTGATCGTCGATCTCGCCGACCTCTATCCTGAGCTCAAGGGCAAGCGCGTGCGCGGTCGCCTCGACGGAAGGCGCGTCGTGCCGTACTGGCCGCGCGCCGACATCGACGCGGGCAAAGCCGATACCGACGGCAAGGCGCTTGTCTACGTCAGCGACGCCGTCGATGCCTTCTTCCTGCAAATCCAGGGATCGGGCCGCGTCGCGCTCGATGACGGCAGCATCATGCGTGTCGGGTACGCCGATCAGAACGGACAGCCGTTTCGCTCGGTCGCCCGCGTGCTGATCGATCGCGGCGAGCTGACCGTCGGGCAAGCAACGATGCAGGGAATTCGCGAATGGGGCATCCAGCATCCCGAGCAACTGCCCGCGCTGCTCGATGACAATCCCAGCTACGTGTTCTTCCGCGAAGTGTCGCCGCCTTCACCCGGTTCGCTGGAAGCCGCAATCGACGGCCCGATCGGCAGTCTCGGCGTCCCGCTCCTCGCCGGACGCGCAATCGCCGTCGCTCCGCGCTCGATTCCCCTCGGCGCACCGGTGTTTCTCGCGACGACGCAGCCGCTTTCGCATGACCCGCGCGGGGCCGCCCCAAGCGGCGACCTGCGCCCCGTGGCGGCCAGCGAAGCGGCGCAAGCCGCTAGCGTAGAGGGACCAATCCCGCCGCTGCAGCGGCTCGTCATGGCGCAGGACACCGGCGGTGCAATTCGCGGACCGATCCGTGCCGACTTCTTCTGGGGCTTCGGCGACGATGCCGGCCGCAACGCGGGCAGGATGCGCGAGCAGGGCGCGATGTGGCTTTTGTGGCCGAACGGGGCACCGCTTCCGGATTCCGCGAGCGCGTCCTGAGCCTGCTCCCTGCGCAGTTGTCTTACGACGCGTGCAGCACGTCCTCCGCCTGCCGGTCCGCGTGATAAGACGAGCGGACGAGCGCACCGATCGCCGCGTGCCGGAAGCCCATCGCGTATGCATCGCGCTCGAAGCGCGCGAACGTGTCGGGATGCACGTAGCGAAGCACCGGCAGGTGCGCGACTGACGGCTGCAGATACTGCCCGATCGTCAGCATGTCGATGTCGTGCGCGCGCATGTCGTGCATCGTCTGCAGGATCTCGTCGTCGGTTTCGCCCAGGCCCACCATCAGTCCCGATTTCGTCGGCCGCTGCGGAAAGCGTGCCTTGAACGCGGCGAGCAGGCGCAGCGAATGCGCGTAGTCTGACCCCGGACGCGCCTGCCGGTATAGCCGCGGCACCGTCTCGAGGTTGTGGTTCATGACGTCGGGCGGCGCCTGCGACAGGATGTCGAGCGCGCGGTCGAGGCGGCCCCTGAAATCGGGGACCAGCACCTCGATCTGCGTCGCCGGCGACCACTCACGCACCGCGCGGATGCAGTCGACGAAATGCTGCGCGCCGCCATCGCGCAAGTCATCGCGGTCTACGCTGGTGATGACGACGTAGCGCAGCGCGAGCGCCGCGATCGTCTTCGCGAGATTGACGGGCTCGTCCGCGTCGAGCGGCAATGGGCGGCCGTGGCCGACGTCGCAGAACGGGCAGCGCCGCGTGCAGACGTCGCCCATGATCATGAACGTCGCCGTGCCCTTCCCGAAGCATTCGCCGATGTTCGGGCACGATGCTTCCTCGCAGACCGTATGCAGCCGATGCTCGCGCAGGATCTGCTTGATCTCGTAGAAGCGCGGCGACGACGGCGCGCGCACGCGGATCCAGTCGGGCTTGCGCAATCGCTCGACGCTGACGACCTTGATCGGAATGCGGGCGGTCTTCGCGGCGGCCTTGTGTTTGATGCCGGCGGGGATGTGACCCCCCAACGCTTGCGGCTTCGCCGCCGCGCTGCCCCCCGAGGGGGCGGAAGTCGCGGGTCGGGGTGGCGCTTCGCCGCTCATGGCCGTGCGCTCATCTGCGACGCAAGCAGCGGCGCGAGCTCGCGTCCGGCATCGTCGACGCCGATGTGCACGCCGAGATCGGCGAGTTGCGTGACCGCGAGTCCGGGATAACCGCAGGGATCGATGTCGAGGAAAGGCGAGAGGTCCATATCGACGTTCACCGCGACGCCGTGGTACGTGCAGCCATTGCGCACGCGAAGGCCGAGCGCCGCGACTTTCGCTTCGCGACCGTCGCGCTCGACGTAAACGCCGGGCGCGCCGACCTTGCCGTAGGCGCGAATGCCGGCATTCGCAAGCCATGTTATCACCGCGCCTTCGATGCGCCGAACCGTCTCGCGCACGCCGAGCTTTGCACGGCGCAGGTCGAACATCAGGTAAGCGACGAGCTGGCCGGGCCCGTGATAAGTGACCTGGCCGCCGCGATCGACCTTGATCACGGGAATCGCCGTGGAACGCAGCAGATGCTCGCGACGTCCGGCGAGCCCCAGCGTATAAACCGGCCGATGCTCGGTGAGCCAGAGTTCGTCGGGCGTTTGCGCGTTGCGCGCATCGGTGAACGACTGCATCGCGCGCCAGGTCGTCGCGTAGTCGGTGCGACCGAGCGTGCGAGTGATCAAAGGACCATCGCCACCATCGGACTGGCGACGAGCTCGCGATAGAGCCCGTCGAGCTGCTCGCGCGACGTCGCATTGATCGTCGCCGTCATCGACAAATAGTTGCCGGCGCTCGACGAGCGCATTTCGAGCGTGGCCGCATCGAAATCGGGGGCGTGCCGCAGCACGATGTCGACGACCGCCTGCGCGAAGCCGTCGCGCGTACGGCCCATGATCTTGATCGGAAACGTGCAGGGAAACTCGAGCGCGCTGACCTGCGCGGCGACGGGTACTCCGGTGGGTGAATCCATAAAGCGGCTCCGTGGGCAGATTGGGTGCGCAACCTGCGGAATATGCGGCCGCCGTGCCCCGATGCAACGGTCCACTACGCGGCGGCGTCCGGATACATGTACTCGCGCGTCCACGGGTGCGGCAACCGCCCGTCGGACAGCGGCTTGCCGGCCAGCAATTGCCACAGCGACAGCCAGCCGCGGTCGAACGCATGCGCCGAGCCCGCCATGTAGATGCGCCACACCCGATATTTCTCGTCGCCGACCTCGGCACGCGCCGCATCGGCGTTCGCTTCGAGCCGTTCGACCCAGTGCCACAGCGTCCTCGCGTAATGCTCGCGGAGCGCCTCGCCGTCGACGACCTCGAGGCCCTGGGCGGCGAGTCCTTCCATGACGCGCGACACGTGCGCGAGCTCGCCGCCGGGGAAGACGTACTCCTCGACGAACTCGCCGATGCCGCTGCCGAGCGCGCGTCCGGTCAACTGATTGTGCGTGATGCCATGGTTCAGCACGAATCCCCCGGGAGCGAGCAGCTTTCGGATCTTGCCGAAATAGCGGCCGTAGTTTCGCGGCCCGACGTGCTCGAACATGCCGACGCTCGCGATCTTGTCGAACGCCTCCTCGTTGGGTAGATCCAGGTAGTCGCGCAACTCGACGCGTACGCGTCCGGCGAGGCCGCGCGACGTGATTTCCCGCTGCACCTGCTCGAACTGGTTGCGCGACAGCGTGATGCCGGTCGCCTGCACGCCGTAGTTCTCGGCGGCCCAGAAGATCAGGGCACCCCAGCCACAACCGATGTCGAGGAAGCGCTCGCCCTTCGCGAGCCGGAGCTTGCGGCAGATGTGATCGATCTTCTGCGCCTGCGCCGCGTCGAGCGTGTCGTCCGCGGTCTTGAAGTAGGCGCACGAATAGACCATCCGCGAATCGAGCCACATCCTGTAGAACGTGTTGGAGACATCGTAGTGGTGCGCGATGTTGCGCCGGTTGCTGCGCCGATGATGGACGTAGGAGAGTACCTTCGCGCGGGTGCTCTCCTGCCCGTGGGCGATGTCGCCGACCATCCTCTCGGCGATGCCGAGGACGCGGCGTGCGCTGCCGGTGAAATCGACGTCGCCGTGCACGTACGCGCGCGCCAGGCGTCCCATCGCCGGCGCGGCCAGCGCGCGCAGGCCCGCGAGCGAACGCGCGATGACGTCGACCTCGGGTCGAGGCGACAGCGGCACGCGCGCGCCATCGGGAAGCACGAGGGCGACCGGGAGGTCGCGGTTCGCGTAACGGTTGGCGATCAGCTTCTGCAGGGTGTCCGGCATCTTGTTCTTGGGTGCAAGTTCACGCGGGAGCTACGAGTTTAGCAAGCCGCGCAAGCCGGCCGACGCCCGGCTTGCGCTGCTGCCGCTTGCGGTAGAGTGCGCGGCATGTCACGGACGGGCCGCCATGCAGGCAGCGGCGAAACGACCTTCAGCGAGCGGCAATTGCGCGACGCGCTGGCGCAGTTCGCGACCGGCGTCGCGATCGTTTGCGCGCGTGCGCCGGATGAGCGCTGCAGAGCCGCCTCGAAGCGCGAATTCCACCCCCTCGGACGGCAGGGAGGCGGCGACGCCCCGAGCGTGGGGGTATTATCGAAGCGTTACGTCGGCTTCACCGCGAATTCGTTCAGCTCGGCATCGCTCGATCCGCCGCTCGTCCTGTGGACGCTCGCGCAGCGCTCATCGAGCCTCGCGGCGTTCGATGCGAGTCCGCGCTACGCGGTCAACGTGCTGAGCGCGGGGCAGATCGAGCTGGCGCGGCGCTTCTCGCGTCCGCACGCGGATCGGTTCGCCAACGTGTCGTTTCGCCTGGGCTCTTCGGACGCGCCGCTGATCGACGGCTGCGTCGCGTGGTTCGAATGCCGCCATCACGCGAGATACCACACGGGCGACCACGTGCTGTTCATCGGCGAGGTGATGACGGTCGAGCGCGCGCCGGGAGCGAGCCTCGTGTTCCAGCACGGCCGCTTCGCGGCCACCACGCCGATCGAGGAAAAGTAGCGCGCTATTGCTTGCGCGCCTGGAACGCTTCGTAAATGCGCCGGAACACGGGTCCGGGCGAACCGCCGGCGAACGGCTTTCCGTCGACGCGCGTCACTGCCAGCACTTCCTTCGACGACGACGACAGCCACATCTCGTCGGCGGAAAGCGCCTCGTCGCGCTGCACCGGGCGCACCTCGAGCGCAACGTTCGCGTCCTTGGCGACCTCGAGCGTCGCGTCGTAGGTGATGCCGGGCAGGATCAGGTTGTCCTTCGGCGGCGCGATCACCGTTTCGTTGCGCACGATCAGCACGTTCGAAGCCGACGCCTCGGTCAGATGGCCGTTGCGGAACAGGATGGTCTCGATGGCGTCGTGGTCCGCGGCGAACTGGCGCATCAGCACGTTTCCGACGAGCGACGTCGTCTTCAGGTCGCAGCGGAGCCACCGGTTATCCTCGGCGGTGACCACGGCGACGCCGCGCTCGACCTGCTCGCGCGAAGGAAGCGCGAGCGGATTGCTCATCATGAACACCGTCGGCGCGACGTTCTGGGGGAACGCGTGGTCGCGCCTGGCGACGCCGCGCGTGATCTGGAGATAGACGGCCTGATCGTCGAACGGCTGGCGCCCGATCAGCTCGCCGATCAGCGCGTCCCATCGTCCCGGATGCGGATCGGCGAGACGAATGCCGTTCAGACTGTGCGAAAGACGCGCGAGGTGCTGCGGCATTCGAAAGGGCTTGCGCCGGTACACCGGCACGACCTCGTAGACGCCGTCGCCATAGATGAAGCCGCGGTCGAGCACGGAGATCTTCGCATCCCCGAGGCGCAGGAATTCGCCGTTCAGATAGACGATACGGTCGGCATCGATCATGACGTTCCCTGGTGATGGGTGAACCACAGGCGGACAGTGTCGACCGCGCGGCCCCACAGATTCGCGAGCGGAACCTCCTCGAGCGCGAACAGCGGAAATTCGGCGACCGGCTTGCCCTCGAGCGCCACCTTGACCGTTCCGACCTCCTGCCCCCTCAATACCGGCGCAATCAGCGGCTCCTTCGATTCCATCGTCAGCGCGAGCTTGTCGGCCTTGCCCTTCGGCAGCGTCAGGTAGCGGTCGGCGAGGAACCCGGCATTGAGATCGCGTTTCGCGCCCTTGAACACGCGGAGCGTCGTCACCGGCTTGCCCGACTGGTAAAGCGCGACGGTGTCGAACGCCTGGAAGCCCCAGTTCAAGAGCTTCTGGCTCTCGGTCGCGCGCGCCGAATCGGATGCGGCGCCGAGCAGCACCGACACGAGGCGCCGGTCGCCACGCTTCGCCGATGCGACGAGACAGAAGCCGGCCGCATCCGTATGGCCGGTCTTCACGCCGTCGACGTAGGGATCGGTCCACAAAAGCCGATTTCGGTTCGATTGCGTGATGTTGTTGTAGCGATATTCCTTTTGCGAGTACAGCGGGTAGTACTCGGGGAAGTCGCGGATCAGCGCGACGGTGAGCTTCGCGAGATCAGCCGCCGTCGAATAGTGCTGCGGATCGGGAAGACCGTCGGCGTTCGTGAAATGGGTTCCCGTCATGCCGAGCTTCGCGGCTTCCTGGTTCATCTTGTCGACGAACGCTTCCTCGGTGCCGCCGACGAGCTCGGCGATCGCGATCGACGCGTCGTTGCCCGACTGGATGATCACGCCGTGCAGAAGCTCGTCGACGCTCACCGCCTTGCGCGGCTCGATGAACATCCGCGAGCCGCCGGCCTTCCAGGCGCGCGGCGATACGGTCACCATCTGCGATGCGGTGATCGTTTTCGCGCGAAGCGCGGCGAACGCCACGTAAGCGGTCATCAGCTTCGTGAGCGACGCCGGATCGCGGCGCTCGTCCGCGTTGGCGGCACCAAGCGTCTGCCCCGACAGCGTATCGACGACGACCCACGCGGCGGCCGCGACAGTCGGCGCCGCCGGCGCACCCGGCGTCTGCAAAACGACCGGCGCATTCGCGGGTGCATCGCTGACCTCGGGCGGTGGCGCAGGTTGGCGCGCGGCAGTGCGTGACTTCGCGGCGACGACGAGCGGAGTCTGCGCAGTGACGGGGACGGAAACGAAAACGACGACAACCGCGGCAGCGAGCGCGCGGAGGAGCGGTGGCGAGTGCATGAAGTGCAGGCGGGAAACGCCGCATTATACTCACGGGATCGTTTTCTGCACGCGCTTCGCAAGCCGCGATTGCACATGCATTGCGCGCATCAACATCGATCGAGCATCGTGCGCACGCTCGCTGTGTTTGCCACCGCTATCGTGAGCCTGCTCGCCCCGATGCAGGCGACGGCACATGAGCGCGAAGGGCCGCCCCGAGCGCGAATTCCGCCCCTCGGGGGGCAGCGAGGCGGCGAAGCCACGAACGTCGGGGGATCACACGAGCCTGATGCCGAGGAGATCGCCCTCGGCTCGCTCATCGACGCCGAGCTCGCATTCGCGCGGATGGCATCGCAGCAGGGCGTCCGCGCTGCGTTTCTCGCGAACTTCGCGTCGGATGGCATCGCGCTCGAGCCCGCGCCGGTGCGGGTGCAGCAGGCATGGCGCTCGCGTCCCGCGCCCGCCGATCCGCTCGCGTTCCAACTCGATTGGAAGCCCGCACAGGCGGGCGTCGCGCGGAGCCACGACTTCGGTTACACGACCGGCCCGTTCACCGCGCGTACGAAGGCGCAGCCGCAAAGCGCACGTCACGGCACGTTCTTCTCCGTGTGGCAGCGCGACACCAACGGCCGATGGAAGGTGATCCTCGACGCCGGCACTTCGTCGCCTGAAGCGGTCGACTTCGTCACGCTCCGCGCATCGCCGCGGCCGGCGTTCGCCGGCCACGCAACCGCGTCCGCGGCACGCCGCGAACTGCTCGCGCTCGAGTCGCGCAGCGGCGCATCGCCGCTCGTACCCAACGACTACGCGAAGCTCCTCGCCGACGACGCGCGCCTGCACGTCGACAACGAACCGCCGCTTGCGTCGCGCGCTGCCATCGCACATGCGGTCGCGTTGCGCACACGGCGCATCGCATGGATGCCGATCGGCGCACGCGTCGCGAGATCGGCCGACATGGCGGTGACATGGGGCGCCTACGAAGCGACCGGACGCGACGCGCAGATCCGCCACGGCCATTACGCGCACCTGTGGCTCCGCGACCGCGGGGGCGAGTGGCACCTCGCGTACGACGTGGCGCTTCCTTGAAGGGGGAATAGCGCCTCCCGACGCCTTGTTAGCCGGCCATGGCTTTGTCCGAGAGGTTCGCCATGAAACGGCTGCATCTTCTGATTGCGCTCGTCGTCGCGGTTTGCGCCATGCCGGCACAGGCCGCGTTTCATTTGTTCCGCATCGATCAGGTCTACTCGAACGCCGACGGAACCGTCCAATACGTCGTCATGCGTGAATCGACGGGCTCCAACGGCGAGAATCTCTGGCTGGACAATTTCCTGACGACGACCGGACCTGCCGGCATGCAGAACATCCAGTTCCCGTCGAATTTGCCGTCGGCCAGCACGGCGAGCAAAAGCGTGCTGATCGCGACGAGCGGATTCGCGGCGTTCCATCTCGTGACACCCGATTACACGATTCCCGCGGGCTTCATCCCGATCGGTGGCGGCACGCTTTCATACGCGAGCGGCGTCGATTCGATCGCGTTGCCAGCGCTGCCGACCGACGGCGCAACCGCGATCGATCGCAACGGCAATCACGTGGCGGCCACGCCGACGAACTTTGCCGGCGCGACGGCGACGGTGATGGCCTCCGCGCCGCCACCGCCTGCGACGACGCCCGACCTCGATCAGCAGGGCCTGACCGGCTCGTGGTACGAGGCGTCCGAAAGCGGACAGGGATTCGAGGTCGAGGTCTACCCCGATCTCGTCGCGGCCGGTACCGGCCTGTTGCAAGGTGCATGGTTCACGTTCGACAAGGCACCGGCGGGCGGTGCCGATCATCAGCGCTGGTACACGTTCAACGGCAACGCGAAAAGCGGCGCGGCGAACGTGCCGTTCACGATCTACCAGAACACGGGCGGCAACTTCGATGCACCACCGATCACCAATCCCGTCGCCGTCGGCTCGGGCACGCTGTCGTTCGCTACGTGCAACAGCGGATCGCTGACCTACGCCTTCACCGACGGGAGCGGCCGCGGCGGCACGATTCCGATTTCGCGGATCACGCCGAACGTGACCTGCGCCGTCGGGACCGCGCCCGGCACGAACGCCGACTTCGCGCTGTCGGGCAACTGGTTCGATGCGACGACATCGGGACAGGGCTTCGTGTTCGAAGTCAATCCGCTGTCGCCGATCGTGTTCTTCGCGTGGTACACGTACTCGCCCACAGGCCAGGGCGCGGGTGCTGCAGGCCAGCGCTGGTTCACCGGGTCGGCAGGCTTCGCGCCGGGCAGCCGCATGATCGCGCTGACGCTGTTCGAAACGACCGGCGGCATCTTCGATACGGCGACGCCGGCGTCGCAGGCAAGCGTCGCGGTCGGCAGCGCGGTCGTGAACTTTTCAAGTTGCACGAGCGCACAGTTGCAATTCAACTTTACCGGCGGGAGCAACGCCGGTCACTCGGGCACGATCAATCTGACGCGGGTAGGACCCACGCCGGCCGGATGCACCGCCAGCGCGGCCGATCCGCCGCCAATGATGCCGGGTTACGGCGGCGGTTACGGTCCGTGACGCGCGATCCGCACGCTTAGCGGATGAAGCGAAAGTCGACGTCGGGCTTGCGGCCGGCCACGACGTCGGCGAGCGCGCGCGCCGAGCCGCACGCCATCGTCCATCCAAGCGTGCCATGGCCGGTGTTGAGGAACAGGTTGCGATAACGCGTGCGACCGATCAGCGGCGCATTCGACGGCGTTGCAGGTCGCAGACCGGTCCAGTAGCGGACGCCGTCGCGATCGCCCGCATCGGGAAAGAGCTCGAACGTTCGCGCCGTGAGCGCCTCGCAGCGCGAGCGATTGAGCGAATGGTCCCATCCGTTCAGCTCCGCGGTGCCGGCGACGCGCAGCCGCTTGCCGAGACGCGTCAGCACGATCTTCCAGTCGAAGTCGGTCAGCGACACCGTCGGCGCGCCGCGATGCTCACCGATGTCGATCGTCGCCGAATAGCCTTTCGCAGGGTAGACGTTGCACGGGACCCCGATCGGCGACAAAAGGAATGGACTGTAGCTGCCGAGCGCCATCACGTACGCATCGGCCTCGAGCATGTCGAAGCGCGATCCATCGCGCACGATGGACACGCCCCCGATCGCATCGCCGTCCGTTGCAAGTGCCCGGATCTCGGTGTGCCATTGGAACGCGACGGCAGGCATTCGAGAAGGAACGTGAGGCCCCAGCGCCACTGCCGCCAGTCGAATCGCGGCCGGAACAGCAGCGGCGCGTCGTCATGCGCGAGCCACTTCAGGATCTTGAGCGGCGCGCCGGGATTCGCCCACGGCTCGGCATACGAGACGGAAATCTGCCCGCCGTTCGCGAACGACGTCTCGAGCGCAGGTCCGCGCTGGCGATCGACGAGCGTCACCTCGTGGCCGTCGTGCGCGAGGTACCACGCGGAGGTGACGCCGACGACGCCTCCGCCGAGGACGCAGACATGCATCAGGCGAGTGCGGGTGACAGCGGAATCGGCGCGTCGTCGCCGGCGTCGTCGACCGGCACGCAGCTGCAGAACAGGTTGCGGTCGCCGTAGACGTTGTCGACGCGCGCGACGGGGCACCAGTACTTGTCGATGCGAAGCGATGCGACCGGCCATGCGGCCTGCTCGCGCGTATACGCGTGCGTCCATGCGTCGCTCGTCACTGCCGCCGCCGTGTGCGGCGCGTGCTTCAGCGGATTGTCGTCGCGGTCGAACGCGCCGCGCTCGATTGCGCGCACCTCGTCGCGAATCGCGATCATCGCGGCGACGAAGCGGTCG
>Ga0157370_10007916_pt1 | contig 11510 bp, 9 predicted proteins | sample C35metaG_FD_113463 | JGI IMG/M metagenome (GOLD analysis project Ga0157370, IMG submission 113463) | Corn rhizosphere microbial communities from Kellogg Biological Station, Michigan, USA - C3-5 metaG | ecosystem: Host-associated > Plants > Roots > Rhizosphere > Soil | place: USA: Michigan... | reverse complement strand
CTCGTTCCGCGCCATCGGCAGCGGCGGCGCGGCGGTCGTCGCCCTCCTCGCCGTCTTCTCGGCCTCGTTCTTCGTCGCGCTGAACTACGCGTCCGTCGCGAACGTCCTCTTCATGCAAGCACTCGCGCCGATCACCGCCGCCGCGCTCGGCACGATGCTCGGCGAGCCGGTCGCGCGACGCACCTGGATCGCCATGGGGGTCGCACTCGGCGGCGTCGCGATCATGGTCGGCGGCCCCGGCGGCGCGGGCGCGGTCGGGCAGGCCCTCTCGCTCCTCATGTCCGCCTCCTTCGCGGCAACGCTCGTGATCACCCGCCACCGCCGCGAGGTGTCGATGGCCCCGGCAACGTGCCTGTCCCAGGTGCTCGTCTTCGTGCTCGCCGCCCCGTTCGCCGGCCTCGCGCACGTGGGTTCGCTCGACGTCTCGCTGCTCGCCACGCTCGGCATCTGCCAGATCGGCCTCGGGTTCGTGTTCCTGACGATCGGCGGCCGCCTGATCCCTGCGGGCGAGGTGGCGCTGATCACGCTGCTCGAGATCGTGCTCGGCCCGCTCTGGGTGTGGCTCGCGCTCTCGGAGCAGCCCGGCGGGGCGACGCTCGCGGGCGGCGTCGTCGTGCTCGCCGCGGTGCTCGTCCAGGCGCGCGCTCCCGCTCCCGCGCCCGAGGTCGTAGGCATCTAGGCCAACGTTGCGAGCGTGGCGCCGTCCTCGGCGTCAGGGGCGTGCCGCTCGACGAGCGGATGCGCCGCGAGCTCCTCGCGCACCGCCTTGCGGAGCGCGCCGGTGCCGCGACCGTGGACGACCCGGACCTCATGCAGGCCGGCGAGCGCGGCGTCGTCGACGAGCCTGCGCACTCGCTCGCGCGCGTCCTGCGCGTTCGTGCCGCGCACGTCCAGCCGGTCGGAGACGTCGCTGCGCCCCGAGGCTCGCACGCGCACCGCCGGTGTGCGATCCTCGGGCGCGCGCTCGCGCGAGGGCCGCAGACGGGCGAGCGGGATGCGGACGCGCTGGCCGGACGCACCGACGACCTCCGCTTCCTCGCCGCGGATCGCCGCGATCGTCCCGCGGACACCGACCTCGGGCGCCTCGACCGAGTCGCCCTCGGCGAGCGGCGCCGAGAGCGGGAGCGGCGCACTCAGGTCGCCGAGTGCCTGCTCGGCCCTGGTCGCGTGCGCCGCCGCCGACCCGAGCGCACGGTCCTGATCTGCCTCGCGCGCCCGGCGGCGCGCGTCCTTCAGGTCGGCGCGCAGCGCCTGCAGCTCCGCCCGCGCGCCCGCGAGCTCCCGGTGCGCCTCCGCGACCGCCTCCGTCCTCGCACGCTCGGCCGAGGCGGCGACCTTCGCGAGCTCGCGCTCGAGGCGCGCTTCGAGCGCACGCGCGGCCGCGAGCTCCCGGCTTGCCTCCTCGCGACGCGCGACGGCGGAGCGCTCTGCCGACTCCGCCTCGGCCAGGAGGCCGGCGACGCGCAGGCGCTCGGGTGCGATCCGGGAGCGGGCGTCGGCGACGACGTCCGGGTCGAGCCCGAGGCGCTCCGCGACGCGGAGCGCATGCGAGGTTCCCGGACGCCCGAGCGCGATCCGGTAGAGCGGCCGGTCGGTCTCGGGATCGAAGCCGGTCGCGGCGTTCGCGACGTCGTCGCCCGCGCCGGCCCATTCCTTGAGCTCGCCGTAGTGCGTCGTCACGACGGTCAGCTGCGCCTGGCGCGCCAGCCGGGCGACGAGCGCCTGCGCGAGCGCCGAGCCCTCGTCGGGATCGGTGCCGGCGGCGACCTCGTCGAGCAGCACGAGGGACCGCGCCGTGGCCGAGCCGAGGATCGCGACGAGCGTCCGGACGTGGCCGGAGAACGTCGAGAGGCTCATCTCGATCGACTGCCGGTCGCCGATGTCGGCGAGCACCTGGTCGAACACCGGCAGCGTGGAGGCCTCGGCCGGCGGGCGGAGACCGCACTGATGGAGGAGCGCGGCGAGCCCGAGCGTCTTCAGCGCCACCGTCTTTCCCCCCGTGTTCGGCCCGCTGATCACGAGCGCGCGCACCGGGCCTAGATCGAGGTCGATCGGCACCGCCTCCGCCGGATCGAGCAGGGGATGACGCGCGCCGATCAGCCGCACCTCCGCACCCGGCTCGACGGGGGCGCCGCGCCAGCCGCGCGAGAGGATCCCGCAGGAGAGAGCGAGGTCGACGGCACCCGTGGCCTCGACGAGGGCGACGAGAGCGGGCCCGTGGGCGGCGACCGACGCGGAGAGCTCGCGCAGGATGCGCTCCGCCTCTTCCCGCGCGTCGGCGGCCGCCTCGGCGAGCCGGTTCCCGAGCGCGACGACGGCGAACGGCTCGACGAAGAGCGTCTGGCCGGTGCTCGACGCGTCGTGGACGATTCCCGGCACCTTCGCACGGGCCGCGGCACGCACGGCGAGCACCGGCCTGCCGCCGCGCTCGGCGAGAAACGACTCCTGGAGGGCGTCGCGAACATCGGGGGAGCGGGCGACGCGCGCGAGCTCCTCACGCAGCCGCGCGCCCCCGTTTCGGAGCTCGGCGCGGAGCTTCCGGAGCAGCGGCGACGCCGTGTCGCGCAGGTCCGAGCCGTCGTCCTCGACGCGCCGCTCGATCTCGGCGGCGAGCGGCCGCAGCGCCTCGTCGACCGGTGCGAGAAGCCCCGCGAGGAGCGGCTCGGCGACGACGCGCTTCGCCTCGAGGCCGACGCCGACCGCAACGGCGATTGCGCGCAGCTCGTCGGGGCGCAGGGTCCCCGACCGCTCGCTCCGCTCGACCGCGCTGCGCACGTCGCGGATGCCCGCGAGCTCGGGTGCGGTGCCGGCGTCGAGGAGGGCCACCGCCTCGGCGGTCAGCGCCTGGCGGCGCGCGACCTCGGCCGCGTCCCCGGACGGCTCGAGGCCGCCGGCGAGGACGGCGCCGTACTCGGTCGCCGCGGCGCCGGCGAGCCGCGCGATGATCGCCGGCAGCTCGAGAGCGGTCGGCGTGTCGGTATCCATACGGGAGTTCTACTCGGGGCGTTCGTCGCCCGGCCGGAGCCGGTAGACGATGCGGCCGCGATCGAGGTCGTATGCGGACAGCTCGATCCGAACGCGGTCACCCGGGTTCATGCGAATGCGGAACCGGCGCATCTTGCCGGCGGTGTACCCGAGGGTCTCGTGACCGTTGTCGAGCTGGATGCGGAACATGCCGTTCCGGAGCGCCTCGACGATCTCACCGGTCATCTCGACCTTGTCTTCCTTCTGCGCGATGGTTGCCTCCCTTCGAGTTCGTCGTGGATGAGGAGAGGGCGGCGGACGTGAGCGCCCGCCGCCCGGGATTACGCGAGGAGGTTCACGTTCGCGGCCTGGGGGCCCTTGTCGCCCTGCTGGGCCTCGTACTCCACCTTCGCACCCTCGGCGAGCGAGCGGTAGCCGCTGCCCTGGATGGCGCTGAAGTGCACGAACAGGTCCTTCCCGCCCTCGTCGGGGGTGATGAACCCGTACCCCTTGTCCGCGTTGAACCACTTGACGGTTCCGGTTGCCATATCTCTTCTTTCACCTCCTTGCCAACTTCACGTGAACGGGCAAGAAAGGTGCAAGCCGGCACCATCCAGCACTCGCTCAAACTGCAGCGAGCAGTGTAACCAGCATTTGCAGGCCCGAGATAGCGGGTCAGCCGCGCGGAAGCACGTAGAAGGCGATCGCGCCGTACTGGCAGCCGGCCGCCACGAGCGTCAGGAGATGAAAGAGCTCGTGGTAGCCGAAGACCCGCGGATACGGATCCGGCTTGCGGCGGGCATAGACGACCGCCCCCGCCGAGTAGGCGGCCCCGCCCGCGAGGAGCAGGACGAGCCCGGCGACGGGCAGCTTCAGGAGCTGCGAGATCGCGGCCACGCAGACCCAGCCGAGCGCGAGCCCGATCCCCGCCGAGATGCGTTTGGGCACCCCCGGCCAGAAGAGCTTGGTCAGGATCGCGACGGCGGCGCCCGTCCACACGATCGCGAGGACCGGGATCGCCCAGCCGCGCGAGAGGACGAGCAGGCCGAACGGGGTGTAGGTGCCGGCGATCAGGAGGTAGATGCCCGCGTGGTCGAGACGCGCGAACCACGAGCGGGCCCGCGGCTTCCATGTCGGCCGGTGGTAGAGCGCGCTCGCGCCGAAGCACAACGCCACGCAGCTCGCGAAGACCGCGGCGGACAGCCGTGCCTTGCCCGCGTCGGCGGTGACGACGAGCGGGATCCCGAGGCCGACGGCGACGAAGAACGCAACCTGATGGAGCACCCCCCGCAGAAGCGGCTTTGCCCGGGGCGAGGCGGCCATGCGAGGCAGCCTAGATGGTTTCGTACGGCGGGCCGCTACTACGCGGCGACGGTGGCGCTCTTCAGGACGCGGAGCGCCCCGGAGGTGTCGCCGTCCGACTCGAGCATGTCCGCCAGGCGGCGGGCTGCGTCGAGCGCGTACGGGCGGGCGTGCTCGAGCAGGAGTGCGAGCGCCTGCTCGTAGAGCGACTTCGCGCGCCCGCGGTCGCCTGCCGCGGCAAACACGTCGCCGAGCGTCACGTAGGCACGGCCCCGGTCGCCCGGGCCGACGGCGTCGAGCAGCGTCAGTGCATGCGCGGCCGTCCGTGCGGCCTCGGCGTGCCGTCCGAGCGCGAAGAGCGCCCGGGTCTCCTCGAGCGAGAACCGAGCGTCGTCCCGCTGCCCGAGGTCGCGGCCGAAGAGCTCTCGCCCGCGCTGGAGCAGCCGCAGGGCCTCGTCCGGGTTCCCCGACTCGATCTCGGCGAACGCCAGCAGGTGGTACGCCATGCCGACGTAGGCGTCGTTCTCGGTGCGCTCGAGGATCTCGAGCGCGCGGCGCGCATACCGACCGGCGAGCTGCGGCTCGTGCCGCATCGAATGGAGACGCGACTGCGACCAGAGCACCCGGGCGGTCATCAGCGGGTCGCCGGCGGAATCGGCGATCGCGATCACATCGGCGAGCGCCTCCTCTGCCTGACCGAACTCGTTCGCGTCGATCAGCGCGTTCGCGAGCAGCACGGAGAAGCGGAGCCGCTCCACGGAGGCGTCGGCCTCGGCCGCCTCGGCGGTCGCACGGCGAAAGAGCGCGATCGAGGACTCCCGCGCGCCGTTCAGCGCGTAGGCGCGGCCGAGCGAATCGACCGCACCGGGATCCGCGAGCGTGCTGCCGCGCATGTCGAGTGCCTGTTCGAGCAGCTCGATCGCCTCGCCCCAGCGCTCGGACCGGAAGGCGACTTGGCCGAGCCCGGCGAGCGCGGTCGCCCGGGCCGGGTCGCCCGGCTGCAGGTGCGCGCGGTAGTGCCGTTCTGCCTCCTCGACCTCGCCGAGCCGGAGCGCGACCTCGGCCTCGATCAGGTCGGACGGCTCCGCGGTGCCCGAGTCGACCCCTGTTGCAAGCCACTGACCCGAGACCTCGAGACGGAGGGCGAGTTGGTTGATCATCTGCAGCGACGGGACGCGCGCGCCTGCTTCGAGGCGCGAGATGTAGGCGGCAGTGCAGCCCGGGAACGAGAGCCGGCGCTGGGAGAGCCCGGCGCGCAGGCGCGCCGACTTGAGGCGGTTCCCGACCTCGCGCGGCGAGTCGATATGGGTGGTCAACGAGCGGGGCACGCGCGCAGTGTAGTTGCCTGTGGTCAAGCGTGCTGCCTGATCGGCGAAGGCAACGCGCGTCCGGTGAGAGAATGGGCTCCTGGCCCCCGGGGGCTGTCACCCCACTTCATCGAAGGAGACAGCCCAACATGCATCGGTTCACCACCCCTGTGGCACTTGCGGCCCTGCTCGCGCTCGCGACGTTCGCGGCCGACCTCGCGACGTACTGGCCCTAGGCCAGACGGCTCCAGGAATCACTCTTCGGGGGAGGCGGATGCCGGGACGGCGCGGCTACGGTCGCGCTCGTGCCCGGTTTCCGCCTCGCTCTCGCCGCCGTTCTCGCCGCGTGCTTCGCGTGCACCGCGACGGCGGGGACACGCAACTGGGCCGGGCCGCAGATCGCCGCGGTCACCCGGGTGGGCGTGCTCGGCTCCTCGCCCGCGGCGTTCGCACCGCAGTCGCCGCTGACCGAATCCGCGCTCGCGCAGGCGCTCGCGGCGACGGATGCGCTCGAGCATCCTCCCGCGCCGCAGCCTCCGGCAGTGCAGCCGCCGGCGCTCTTCTCCACCGTCGGGCCGGGCGCCGTCGTCGGCGGGCTCGCACGGGTCGAGCTCCAGGCCGACGGACGGGCGGTCGACCACGTCGACTTCGCCGTCGACGGCACCGGCTACGGCACCGCGCATGCCGCCCCGTACGAGCTCGATCTCGACACCTCCGCGCTCGCGGACGGCGTGCACAGCCTCGCAGCGAACGTGTCCTTTGCGGGCGGCGGCTTCGCGGTCGCGGTCTGGTCGATCGCCGTCGCGAACGCCGCCGGCGCGACGCAGGCCGACCCGCCCGTGCCCGTCGGGCTCCCGATCGCGAAGTTCTCGCTGCCCGTGCCCGCCGCGCCTGCGCCGACCACGGCGCCCCACGTTCTCTACCGGGCGACCGTCCCGGCTCGCGCCGTCTCGATCAGGAAGCTCGACGCAGCGCTCGTCGGCTACCTCGGGCTCGGCGGGGCAGCACGCGAGATCCAGGCGACACTCGCGCGCGCCGGCCTCGCCCCGCCCGCGAACACCGGCACCGAGGCCGTCGCGCGGATGCTCGGCCTGCGCCTGAACCATCCGGCGGGCGAGGACGACCTGGAGCTCCTTCCCTCGCAGAGCGCGACCCGGGCGGAGGCCGCCTACTCCTTCGCGCAGCTCCTCCAGCTCGATGCCGAGACGGTCGAGTCGGTCCGGCACGCCGCCGACACCTTCACCCTGCCGCCGCTCTCCGCCTGGCAGCGGCGCGTGCTCGAAACCGCCGTCCACTACGTCGGCTACCCCTACGTCTGGGGCGGCACGAGCCCGGGGCCGCAGACGCTCTTCGGCGTCCACTCGGCCGGCGGCTTCGACTGCTCGGGCTTCGTCTGGCGGGTCTACAAGCTGACCGCGTACGCCGGCGAGGGCACGCTCGGGAGCGTCCTGCGGGGGCGCACCACCTACCAGATGAGCGGCGAGGTGGCACGCTCGAAGCTCGTGCCCGCGGCGGGGTTGCAGCCCGGAGACGTGCTGTTCTTCGGCGCCCGCGGCCCACGGTCGACCCCGGCCGAGGTCGACCATACGGGCCTCTATCTCGGCAACGGGTGGTTCGTCCAGTCGAGCGGCGAAGGTGTGACGCTGCTGCCCTTCGACGGCTGGTACACCCGGAGCTTCGCCTGGGCGCGCCGCCCGCTCCGTGAGGCGGGCCTCACCGGCTGAGCGGCGAGGCGGGACTCACCGGCTGAGCAGCGAGGCGGGCCTCACCGGCTGAGAGCGACGACGACCGCGGCGACCGCACCGGCGAAGCAGGTCCCGGTGAGCGCGGCGACGAGCGCGAGTGCCATGCGAGCGGGATACCACCCGGCACGGGCGTGAAACCTCCCGGTCGACCGTCGTCCCGGTTCACCCGTTGGGGGGTCGGGTCGGCGCGTCTCCGGCCGATGCCCGAGTGGCACGACCAATTCCCTGTGGCACCTTCGACCCGCCTTCACCTGCGGTTCGCCGCGGCAACGCTCGCCGTCATCGCGACGGCCGGAGGCGCCCTGCTCTGGTACGTCCAGCGCCAGGAGATCGCGCAGTCGGAGCGGACCGTCTCGACGCACGCCCGCTACGTCGTGAAGAGCATCCTGCGCGACGAGCTCCGCCCGGCCGACCTCGAGGCACCCGTGACCGGCGCCCGCCGCAAGAAGCTCGACTGGCTCTTCGACGCACGCGTCCTCGTCGACGGCGGGCTCCGCGTCAAGCTCTACCGGGCACCGGACGGCGTCGTCACGTACTCGAACGTGCCCGCGCTGATCGGGACGAAGACCGACGACCTGGACGAGTTCCGGACCGTCCTCGGGGGCCGGACCATCCGCGACGTCTCGACGCTGAACAAGGAGGGCGGCCCGGGCAAGGATCAGAAGGCGCTCGAGGTGTATGTGCCGGTCGCGTTGCGCGGCCAGACGAGGCCGACGGCGGTCTTCGAGCTGTACCAGTCCTACGCGCCGGTCGCCTCGGCCGTGCGCTCGTTCGTGATGCCGTTCTCCTTCCTCCTGCTCGCGGCGGTGCTCGCGATGTGGGCGGCGCTCTTCCCACTCATCCAGCGCATGGTGCGAGCGCTCGAGCGCGACCGGAGCGCGCGGCGCTCCGCGGAGCTCGCGCTCGAGGAGACCTCGGAGCAACTGCGACAGGCGCAGAAGATGGAGTCGATCGGCCGCCTCGCCGGGGGCGTCGCGCACGACTTCAACAACCTGCTGCTCGTGATCAACGGCTACTCGGAGTTCCTCTCGAGCTCGCTCGTCGACGAGCGGCAACGGCACTTCGCCGCGGAGATCCGCTCGGCCGGCGAGCGCGCGGCCGGGCTGACGCAGCAGCTTCTCGCCTTCAGCCGGCGGCAGGTGTTGCAGCCGCGCGTGGTCGACCTCAACGAGTCGATTCGCGACCTGCACGGCATGCTGCGCAGCCTGATCGGCGAGGGGATCCGGGTGGAGCTCTCACTCGACGGCGACCTGCGCGCGATCGAGGCGGACCCGGGCCAGGTCGGCCAGGTGCTGCTCAACCTGGCCGTCAACGCGCGCGATGCGATGGCGGGATCGGGGACGCTCGAGATCTCGACCTTCAACGCCGGCGACGAGGTGGTGCTGGAGGTCGCCGACACCGGCACCGGGATGGACGAGGCGACCCGGAGCCGGATCTTCGAGCCGTTCTTCACGACGAAGGACGTGGGCCAGGGGACGGGCCTCGGCCTCTCGACCGTCTACGGCGTGGTCACGCAGAGCGGCGGGACGATCGACGTCCGCTCCGCGCCCGGTGAGGGCACGACGTTCTCGATCCGGCTGCCGGCGACCGACCGTGTCGAGGCGGTGGAGCCCGATGTCGACGTCGCCGGCACGACCGCAGCCGAGCGGATCCTCGTCGTCGACGACGAGCAGATCGTTCGCGACCTGCTCGCGCACACGTTGCGGCGGCAGGGGTACGACGTCGAGGTCGCCGCGGGCGCGCGAGATGCGCGGGCGCTCGAGGGACCCTGGGACCTGCTGCTGACGGACGTCGTAATGCCCGAGATGGACGGGGTCGAGCTCGCACGGCACGTCGACGCGCGCCGGGTGCTCTTCATGTCCGGCTACGACCAGAGAGCGCTCGCCGAATCCGCCGGCGCGTTCCTGCAGAAGCCGTTCAGCGGGGACGAGCTCGCACGCAGCATTCGCGCGCTGCTCGACGGCTCGCGTGCACTCGCGACCGCCTGACCTATCCCGGCGACCGGAGCGCGTCGAGGAGCGCGCCGACGTGGTGGTCCGCCATCATCGCGTGCCGCATCGGCCTCGCCGCGTGCACGCGATACCGGTTGCGGCGCCCGACTCGCTCCCGCACGACGTACCCCTCCTCGACGAGGTCGCCGATGATGCGATGTGCCTGCCGCTCGGTGACGCCGATCTGCTCGGCGATCTCCCGCACCGTCGCGTTCGGATGACGTGACACCTCGATCAGAGCGGTGCCGTGCGACGTGATGAATGCCCACCTGCGCGGCTCGGCCACGCTGCGAGATTACCGACCCGAGCCGACGAGGACCAATTCGACCTTCGCAACGAGCTCGGCCGGCGTGAAGGGCTTCTGGATGAAGGGGCCCTCCGCGGCAGCGTCGGTGTATCCGGAGGTGTAGAGCACGCGCAGGCCCGGGCGCTCCGACGTGACCCGGTCGGCGAGCTCGAACGCGTCCATCTCGGGCATCACGACGTCGGTGACGAGGAGGTCGATCCGGCCGCCGCCGCGGACCACCTCGAGCGCGGCGGTCGGTGAGGCAGCGTCGAGCACGGTGTAGCCGGCGCCCTCCAGGGACAGCCTGATCACGTCACGCACGACGTCCTGGTCGTCGACGACAAGCACGGTCCTGCTCATACGCCCAGCATCGCTGCCGCCACTCGTTCGAGGGATCCCCGAAACGGGTAGCGCTGCCGCCGCCGGGCCCCCTCACACCGCTTTCCTACTGGTGGCGGGTCGTGGCCGGCGGCCAGTGCGGCGAGATGTCGGGATCGCCGAGCTCGCCGTAGGGGACGCAGGTCCCGGCGAGGAGCTGACGGTCCGCCTGGAGCAACTCGTCGACTCGACGGTTGAGCGGCACCGCGCCGCGCCAGGCGAGCCGCAGCCGCAGCCCGAGCCGGATCAGGGCGCGTGGCGGCAGCGGCCGCCGTGAGCGCACGACGAAGTAGTGGCCCCCGACGGGCGGGACGTGGAGCGCGGCCCGGGCGGCCGCCGCCTCCTGCGCCGACGCCGCGTAGAAGAGCCAGACGCCGTCGCGAGGCCTCTGCGACCCGCCGAGGAACGGGAGCACTCGCTCGCACGAGTCGTCGTCCACGACCTGGAGCGCGGGGACGCGCAGCCCGACGAGGTGGTCGAGGATGTTCGCCGGGTGCCCGTAGTCGAACGCGGAGAAGGGGGCGCCGCTCGTCCCGGTCGATCCGAACAGCACTGTTCCGGGCGGCTCGTGCGCGACCGCGCTCGTGACCGCGTCGACCCCGATCGCATGCGTCAGCTTCCGGTGGTCGAGGTCGTAGCGCACCTCGATCGTGAGCAGCCCCGCGACGAGGAGCGCGAGCACGAGCAGTCGGAAGGGGCCGGCCCACCGTGCGACCGCGAGCGAGCCCGCCAGAACCACCGTCAGGAATGCCGGAGTCGCGGGGATCATGTAGCGGTCGAAGAAGAGCGCGGAGTCGCCGCTCGCCGGCACGACGGAGAAGAAGACGACCGGAGCCGCCACCGTCACGACGCAGAACGCGAGCGACCGGTGCGCACGCCGAACGAGCAGGGCGACGATGCCCGCGAGCGCGAGGACGGTGAAGTAGTTCACGTCGTGCCGGCCGGGCGCGATGAAGTGCAACGCGTCCTCCCAGACCGGCCGGCCCGAGAACGTGCGCCCGCCGTTGCCGCTGCCGACGCCGTAGCGGTCGCCGAGGACGTGCAGCGTGCGCACGTAGTACGGGACGAAGGCGACGAGCAGTGCGACGGCGCCCGGCCACGCCCGGCGGACGACGGAGCGCGGTGGGTAGGGCGCAAAGATCGCTGCCGCAGCGAAGGCGGTCAGCGCGTAGAGAGGCGCCGTCGGGTGCACGAAGACGCTCAGGCCGAGTAGCGCCCCGGCTGCGATCCACAGGCGGCGGTCCGCGTCGGCCGCGGCTTTGAGCGCGAGCACCGTCGACCACATCAGCCACGCGAAGAGCATCGTGTGCGGCCGTCCGAACGTGGCGTAGAGGACCGGGATCGGCGAGGCGGCCGTGAGCAGCATCACGGCTCCGGCGCCCTCGTCGTCGTCGAGCAGCCGGCGCGCGATCAGCGCCACCGCGGGGAGCGCGAGGCAGAGGAAGACGAGCGACGGGACGCGGAGCGACGCCAGTCCCGGCCACCAGCCGCTGAGGAAATGCTCGAGCCAGAAATGCAGCGGGCCGCCACCGCGCTT
>Ga0157370_10007913_pt1 | contig 11515 bp, 12 predicted proteins | sample C35metaG_FD_113463 | JGI IMG/M metagenome (GOLD analysis project Ga0157370, IMG submission 113463) | Corn rhizosphere microbial communities from Kellogg Biological Station, Michigan, USA - C3-5 metaG | ecosystem: Host-associated > Plants > Roots > Rhizosphere > Soil | place: USA: Michigan... | reverse complement strand
TATCCGCGCGGCCTGGCCGGAGACGAAATCCCCGAGCTGGCGCGGATCATCTCCGTCGCCGACACCTACGACGTGATGACCGCGCGCGACTCCTACCGCACGCCGATGTCGAGCTACGACGCGATCGTCGAGCTGCGCCGGGTCGCCGGCAAGCAGCTCGACCCGCGCTACGTCGAGGTCTTCATCGAGCTGCTCGAGGGCAAGGACGTCTCCTTTGCCCACGGCGAGGCCGCCGACTTCGAGAAGGAGCTGGCGCTGGAGTCGCGGATTGAAGAGACCGCCGACCCCACCGGCAACGCCAACCGCTTCGGCGTGCCCGGCGTCAGCGTCGGCTAGCCGCTTGGCGAGGGGACTCAAAACAGAGATATAGATCGGTTTGAGTCCGTCGGCCGGCGGCCGGTACGGTTCGCCGATGCGCGCTGTCACCTTTCAGGCTCCCGGCGAGGTCCGGGTCGAGGAGAAGCCCGATCCCGTGCTCAGCGCCGGCGACGAGGCGCTGGTCCGGGTCGAGGCGAGCGGGATCTGCGGCTCGGACCTGCACATCTTCCACGGCCGAGTGCCGGTCGAGCCGGGCTTCACAATTGGCCATGAGTTCGTTGGCACCGTGCTTGCCGCCGGGCCCGACGTCGATCGGGTCGCCGTCGGCGACCGCGTGCTCGGCTGCTTTCACACCGCCTGCGCCACCTGCGTCGCCTGTCTGCGCGGCGACTATCACCGCTGCGAGCACGGCCAGACCTTCGGCCATGGCTCTCACCTGGGCGACCTGCAGGGCGCCCAGGCCGAGCAGCTGCTGGTCCCGCGCGCCAACCTGACCCTGCGACGGGTGCCGCCCGGGATGTCCGATGAGGTGGCGCTCTTCGCCGGGGATGTGATGGGGACCGGCTACCACGCGGTGGCCCACGCCGGCACGCAGGCAGGCGACACGGTTGCCGTGCTCGGCCTCGGCCCGGTCGGGCTCTGCGCGGTGCAGGCGGCACTGGCCGCGGGGGCGACCAGGGTCTTCGCGATCGACTCGGTCGAGGAGCGGCTGTCGATGGCCGGGCGCTTCGGCGCAGTCCCCCTCCACCTCGGCGAGGACGAGCCGAAGCGCGCCGTGCGAGCGGCGACCGAGGGCCGCGGCGTCGATGTGGTTGTCGACGCCGTCGGCGATCCGGGCCCGCTGGCGATGGCGGTCAGCCTGGCCCGCGACGCCGGCACCGTGTCGGGGATCGGCGCCTACGCCGGCAAGGGCGAGGTGCCGCTCGGCCTCGCCTGGCTCAAGGGCCTGACGTTGCGGCTGGGCCTCGCCAACGTGATCGCCCATGTCGACCGCGTGCTCGGCCTGCTCGAGGCCGGCAAGCTCGACCCCTCGTCGCTGGTCACCCACCACATGAAGCTCGACCAGGCGGCCGAGGCTTACGAGCTCTACGACCAGCGCGAAGCGCTGAAGATCGTCTTGACGCCGTAATTTGTGAAACACAGGGTTTCTGTCTACATTTGATCGGTGCAAGGGAGGCGACTTTCGGTTGCGGCTGTCGCCGTCGTCCTGGGCGCCCTGGCCTTTGCCACGGGCGCTCAGGCCTGCTCGTGCGCACCTCAGGGCCCGGTCGAGTCCCTGAGGCGTGCCGATGCGGCCGTTGTGGTCCGTCTGGTCAAGGTGGTTCCGCGCGACGCCGCCCGCACCGATTACCGCTACCGGGTACGGCGTGTCTACCGTGGAGCCAAGATGCTCGAGCGCGGCGAGACGATCTCGGTGCGCAGCGCCCGCAGTGCCGCCGCCTGTGGCTTGCCGCGTCGCCAGGATCGACCGATCGGCCTATTCCTCCAGCGCGACCCGCTCGGACACTGGACCGCCGGCATCTGCAGCACGATTGCGCCGGAGCGACTCGGGCGGGCGGCGGAGCGGAGCGCGGGGCTGAGCCGCCTCCCGGCGCGGGCCAGCTGTGCTAGTTGACTGTCACAGTGGATAAAGTATTGTGCTGTTGCAATGGCACAGCAGGCTCCGAGCGATTTAACCCCCTTCTCGATCGATCCAAGCGACGAGCTGCCGGTGGGCCTGCAGCTGACCTGGCGCCTGCGGGCGCTGATCGCCACTGGCCGCCTCGCTTCCGGGGAGCGGCTGCCCAGCTTCCGCCGCCTCTCGGACTGGGCCGGGGTCAACGTCAACACCGTGCGGGCCGTCTACGCCGGGCTCGAGCAGGAGGGGCTCGTCGTCAGCCGGCAGGGCCAGGGCACGTTCGTCGCCGAGGGCATCGAGCCGGCCGCGCAGCTGGAGGAGATCGCGACCGACGCCCTGCGTCGCGCCCACGACGCGGGTCTCAGCCCGCGCCAGCTGGCGGTCGTCGCGTCGGCCTGCGCGAGCATGCCGGGCGGGCTGGAAGACGGTCCGGCGGCGACCCCAAGCGAGCTTCCGGACCTGGCGAAGGAGGGCGAGGCGATCGAGGTGCGGCACGAGCTGCGCCGTCAGATCGCCCGGCTCGAGGCCGAGCTGGCCACTTACCCGCGCGACCTGCCGACTGACCTGCCGACGGCGCCGCGCCGCGCCAGCGCTCACGTCGCCAAGGTCGAGGAGCTGGAGCAGACCCGCGACACGCTGATCGCCCAGCTTTCGGAGGCCCAACGTACAGCCGAGCAACGGGCGCGACAGGCGGGGCGCGAAAGAGTGCGGGACGCCAGTCCCCTCGAGCGGGCGATGAGCTGGTGGCGGCACAAGCTGTGACGCGCTCTCTCTTTCCCGCCAAGTCCTTTTTCGAGCAGGTCGGGGAGATGATGATCCTGACCGCCAGGACGATCGTCTCCGCGATCAGGCCGCCCTATCCCTATGGCGAGGAGCTGGTCGGCCAGTTCCTCTTCGTGCTCAAGCTGTCGTGGTTCCCGATGACGATCTCGACCTTTGCCCTCTGTCTGGGCGCGCCGGGTCTGCAGGCGGCCGGCATCCTCAACCTCTTCGGCGCGCTCGATCGGCTTGGCGGGTTCTTCGTCGTGATCGCGGTGCGCCAGATCGGCCCGATCGTCACCGCGATCGTCGTCGGCGGGGTCGCCGGCACGGCGATAACGGCCGACCTCGGCGCCCGCAAGATCCGCGAGGAGCTCGACGCCCTGCAGGTGCTCGGCGTCGACCCGATCAAGAACCTGGTCGTGCCGCGCTTCCTCGCGCTGATGATCATCACCGGGCTGCTTGACGTCTTCGCGATCGTCTTCGGCCTTAGCGCCGGAATCGCCGCCGAGTTGATCTACGGCCAACCTCTGGGTGGGTTCTTCGCGACGCTCTTCACCAATGCCCTCGTCACCGACGTCTGGGGCTCCGTCCTGATGTGCTCGTTGTTCGGCGGGATCATCGCGGTCGTCTGCTGCTACAAGGGGATGACCGCTACCGGCGGCGCGGCGGGGGTCGGCCGCGCGGTCAACCAAGCGGTCGTGATCGCCTTCATGGGGGTCTTCTTCTTCCTCTACGTCTTCACCGCGGTGTTGCTGGCGACCAATCCCGAACTTCAGTCGATCCGTTGAGGGGCGCACAGCGGTGATCGGCTGGCTCGACGTCCCCCGCAACTGGCTCGATTCCTTCGGCGAGGTCGCCCGTTTCGGCTCGCGCGTCGCCGGGCTGATCTACTCGGGTCGTGTCGGGCGGTACTTCGGGGAGAGCCTGCGCCAGGGCGGGATCCTGATCCTCGGCTCGGCGCTGGTCATCTGGGCCTTCGTCTTCATCCTCGGCCTGCAATGCGGCGTGATCGGCGCCTACTTCGTTCGTTCCCAGGGTGCCCCGTCCTATGCCGGCCTGTTCTCGGCCTACTGCGACCTGCGCGAGGCGCTGCCGTACGCCTTCGGCTACATCCTCTCGGCCAAGGTTGGCACCGGGATCGTCGCCGAGATCGGCGCGATGCGGATCTCCGACGAGATCGACGCGCTCGAGGTGATGGGCATCCAGCCGGTGACCTTCCTCGCCGCGACCCGCCTGCTCGGCGCCTGGATCGCCCTTCCCTTCATCTACCTGGTCGCGATTGGGGTCATGTACTTCGCCAGCTACCTTGCCGTGGTCGAACAGATCGGCGACGTCTCCTCTGGCGGCTATCTGCTGATCTTCTGGATGTTCCAAGATCCGTTGGACGTGCTCTTCAGCCTGACCAAGGGCATGGTGATGGCGACCGCGATCGTCGTCGTCGGCTGCTACTACGGGTACACCGCGTCGGGGGGGCCGGTCGGCGTCGGCACCGCCACCGCGCAGTCGATGGTCGTCAACATCATCCTGGTCCACATCATCGGGATGCTGGGGACGGTGGTCTTCTGGGGCCCCAGCCCGCGGGCTCCGATCGGCGGCTGACGCTTCCGGTGCGCTTTATGTGTCGCTGAGACATAAAAGGCGCACCGGAACACGAGTCATGCGGCGGCCGTCACCTCCGCCGGCTTGCGGTGGCGGCTGAACATCTCCTTCACCCACTCGATTCCGCGGCGCTGCTCGAGCGGCTGGCGGAATTCGTCAAATCCTTTCGCCGATAGCGAGTCGGCATTGAGTGGCCCCTCGTCCGGGCGGGCGAGCGGGTAGAAGAGCGAGGCGGCGGTGAGGTCGGCGACGCTGAAGCGGTCGCCGACCAGATACTCGTCATTCCCCAACTCCGCCTCCAGCCGGTCGAGGGCGGTGAGGACCTTGGCGCGCGCGAGGTCGGCTCCGCCGGCGTCTCGGGCGTGGAAGCGAAGGGCGGTAAACGCTCGGCCATAGGCGGCCGTCGGCCGGCTGAACTTGGCCAGGGGCCTGGGGGCGGTCTGCTTCATCAGCTCCGCGAAGCTCCCTCGGTCCTCGCTGAACTCGTGCCAGACGAGCCGGCGGATGTGGGGGCCGAGCTCCTCGTCGAAGAACTCCTCCAGCTCGAGCGCGCGGCGCCGCTCGACGATGTCCGCCGGATATAGCGGCGGCTCAGGGTAGCGCTGCTCGAGCGCGGCGACGATCGCGGTCGAGTCGCCGATCCGCTGCCCGTCGATGCTGAGCACTGGGAAGGTGTAGTGGGCTCCGCGGGTGAGCCATAGGGCGACGACCATATGGGGGCCGGGGACGGGCGAGCGGCGGCGATGCTCGACGCCCTTCCAGGCCAGCGCCCAACGCGCCTTCTCGCTGTAGTGCGAGACGTCTATCTGCCAGAGGGTGGGGAGGGAGTCATTCATGGTTTGAACGATCCGGTTTTGTGGAAGCATAGGGGCGATGAGCTCCCTGGACGGTTCCGAGATCGAGGCGAGGCTGGCGGAGCATCCCGGCTGGGAGCGCAGCGGCTCAGCCTTACGCAAGAGCTTCAGGCGGGGCGACTTCGTCGGCTCGATCAACTTCGCCCAGAGCCTGGTCGAGCCGGCCGAGGCGATGAACCACCACCCTGATCTGGAGATCTCCTGGGACACGGTCACCGTCTCGCTCTGCACCCACTCCGAGGGGGGCATCACCGCCGCTGACTTCGAGCTGGCGACGAAGATCGACGCGCTGGCCTGACGACGCGCCGGGCGGGGCCCGGCGCTGTGGCCTGGCCCCGCCCGCGGTCGAGTGCCTCGCTAGACGGGCGGTCAGCGGTAGACGGGCCCGTGCTGGGCGGGTCCGTGGCAGCGGGCGCTGCCCGTATCGCTATAGGTGGGCGGCGTGCCCGCTGGGGCTTCGGGGCTCTCGAGTGCCGACTCGTAGTCCCATTCGTAGCCGTCGTTGCCGAGTCGCAGCGCCATCGCGCCGTAGTAGTCGCCCGTCGCCGCCTGGAGGTTCGGCGTGTTGGCGTTGGCTATCGGTGGGTCGAGGGACTCGCCACCGGTGCCGACGATGAACTCGCGGATTCCTCGGTGCGGGTCGGACTTCCCGTTCGGGTCCATGGGTGCGTAGCGGGCGTAGGTGTGGTCGTGTCCGTTCAGCACGACGTCGGCACCGTGGCCGTAGAGCAGTTGCCACCAGACCCGTGCGGCTTTGCCCTCTTCGTCGGCTTCTTCGCCGGCGACGCTGAACGTGGGCTGGTGCCAGTAGGCGAGCGTGCACCGGGCATGGTCGTCGGCGAGGTCGCCGGCCAGCCAGTGAGTCTCGCCGGAGAACCAGGATCCGTTCGGATCGCAACCGCCCGGTTGCACCGCGCACTCCGCGTTCAGCGAGATGATGTGCCAGGAGCCGAGGTCGTAGGAATACCAGCCGTCGCCGTTCTCGCCGACCTCGCCGGCTTGCCCGTCGGGCCGCGGTCGCGGCTGGGTGAAGGTGGCGCTGCCGGCTTCCGGGCCTTCTTCGACCGTGAAGGTGTCGTTGACGGGGCTGCCGTCGGCCGGGTTGTGCTGATAGCCGTTGTAGTAGTCGAAGTAGCCGTCGCCATGGACGCCGGTCTCGCCGTGGGCAGAGTAGAACTCGTGGTTGCCGGGCGCAGGGCGCTGGAGGAACTTGAATGCGCCATAGGTCGTGTCGAAGGACTTCATGAAGTCTTCATAGCGGCCGACCTCGTACTGCTCGTCGCCGAGGATCGCGACCAGGTCCGGTTTCATGTTCTCGATCTGATCCGCGGTCGCCGCCTGGGCTTGGAGGCGGGTCGTGTAACCGGCCCCCGTCTTGTCGCAGACATCCTTCTGCTTCTCGGCCTCCACCGGACCGCCGGGCTGGCAGGCGACATCGCCAACCGCGGCAAGAACCGGCACGCGGCCGGGGGAGGCATAGGGCCACGGGTTGTCGCCGGAGGAGGAGAAGAAGGGAGCGCCGTCGGCGAGCACGGAGCCGGTCAGGGCGGCGAGCGCGGCGACGGTCACGAGTAGTCCGAGGCGGGCGCGCGGGATCGTGAGCAAGCTGGTCCTCATCGCATTCCTTTCGTCGTTTTTGGGCACTTCGGCCACGCTAGGAGCGAGGCGGCGGCGCCCGGGTTAACGAGGTGAGGCAACGGGGTGAAAATCCGGTGACGCCCGACTTTCGAACCGCGCTGGGGTTACCTTGCTCGCATGGCCGACGAGCTCAGGATCGACGAGCGGCTCTCGATTCCCCTGGCGGAGGTCGAGCTGCGCGCCAGCCGTTCCTCGGGGCCGGGTGGGCAGCACGCCAACGTCACCGCCTCGCGAGTGGAAGCGGTGTTCGACGTGCGGGCTTCGGCCGCGCTCGACGACGCGCAGCGAACGCGTCTCGTCGAGCGCGCCGGCCCCGTCGTCACCGCCGTTGCTCAGGAGTCGCGCGGCCAGGCGCGCAACCGCGAGCTGGCGCTGCAACGGCTGGCGGAGAAGATCGCGGCGGGTCTTGCCGTCCCGCGCAGCCGCCGGCCGACCAGGCCGAGCCGCGCTGCGCGTCGCCGCCGGCTGGAGCGCAAGCGCCTGGTCGGCGAGCGCAAGCGGGGGCGTCGTCGCCCCACGGCGGAAGACTGATTGGCAGACTGAGGAGATGGCGAAGCGACGACAGCGACAACCGCGGCAGAAGGCCCCAACGGTCGACTACACCGACGCCGAAGGCAACGTCCTTACGCTGCGTGAGTCGCTCAGCGCCGGCACGATCGCCAAGCTCGGCGCCGGCCCGGCGACCGCGGCGACGACGCAGGAGGACGCCTGGCACCGGCGCTCGGAGATGCTCTTCGAGCGCCTCGCCGTGCGTTGGGAGATCGCCGGCCTGCCGCTCGACGATCAGAAGATGCTGCTCGGCCGCTACCGGATGGCCGACGCCGCGACCCAGGAATGGGTCCGGCGCACGATCGCCGAGCACGTGGACAGGTTCATCCCCGGGCTTTCGGGGTAGGGTGACCTCGATGCTTGCCGATGCCAAAGCAACGAGTGGCTTTGCCGTTCCCGACACGGACGAGGCGAAGCGCTTCTACGGCGAGACCCTCGGGTTGGATCTCGCTGTGTTCGATGACGAGAACGGCGTCATGGCCCTGAAACTCAATGGCGGCGACGTCTTCGTCTATCGCAAACCGGACTTCGCCCCGGCCACCTACACGATCCTCAACTTCGAGGTCGATGACATCGACGCCGCCGTAGACGACCTTGCTTCTCGCGGCGTCAGCTTCGAGCGCTACGACGGCTTCGAGCAGGACGACAAGGGCATTGCCCGCGGTCCCGGCCCGATGATCGCCTGGTTCAAGGACCCGGCCGGCAACATCCTCTCGGTTCTGCAGCAGCCCTAGGCATCTCGCTTTGAGGATGCGCACGTCAGGAGCGCGCGGGCGCACGTGTCTTGAGGCGGACGAGGCTCGGCAGCACGATTGCGTCGAATTAGTGGGCGCGGCTGGGCTCGAACCAGCGGCCTCTCGCGTGTGAGGCGAGCGCTCTCCCACTGAGCTACGCGCCCGGGAGGGCTCGGATATTAGGCGGTGGTGGGCTCTGCGGTTGGCAGCACGTCACCCGGCGGGCCGGACTCTCCGGCTGCCGTCGCACGCTCGAGGAGGGCGCGACCGACGAAGGGGAAGACCAGGGTCGAGAGCATCGCCGCCCCGACCAGACCGGCGGCGGTAGAGGCTTTCATGTGGCCCGATTCGATCGCGATCGTCGTAATCGCGACGACGAGGGGAAGCTCGGTGGCCGAGTAGAAGGCGAGCGCGGCGCGCTGGCGGGTTCCGAGGACGTTTCGGTAGAGCAGCAGCGCCGGCGCGCCGCGGACTATCAGGAAGAGGCAGAAGAACATCGCCAGCTTGAGCAGCGCGGTGACCGAGCCGAGCGCGGCAAGGTCGAACTCGATGCCGCTGGTGATGAAGAAGAAGGGGACGAAGAAGCCGAAGCCGACCGCGGTCAGCTTCGACTCGAATACTTTCAACTCGTGCCCCTGCAGGGCCAGCCGCACGATCATTCCGGCGACGAAGCCGCCGAGAAGGACGTCGAGCCCGAGCTTGCTCGCGAGCAGGACGAGGCCGAAGACGAGCACCACCGTGATCCGCACGGCGAGCTGGCTGCTCGCCTCGAAGGTCCGCTCCAGCGCGGGCCAGCCGCGCCAGGCGAATTTCACCGAGACCAGCGCCATCGCCAGCGCGAGCGCGACGAAGGCGATCAGGATCGCGCTCTCGTGCAGGGGGTTGGTGGTCGAGAGGACCAGCGTCACCAGCAGGATCGGGCCGAACTCCCCGATGCCTCCGGCCGCCAGCAGGTAGGTGCCGAACTTAGTCTTCAGCTCGCCGTTGTCGCGCAGGATCGGAATCAGGGTGCCGATCGCCGTCGTCGCCATCGCCGAGCCGGTGTAGAGGAAGGAGAGGATGATTCCGGCAGCCGCGAGGGCGCCGCCGATTCCGTAGGCGAGCCCGATCGAGAGCAGCCAGCCCCAGGCGCCGAGCTTGAGGGGCGTGCCGCGGATCCGCCCGAAGTCGATCTCGTAGCCGGCGAAGAAGAAGAGCATCCCCAGGCCGAGGTTGGCGAAGAATTCGATGAAGCTGTCGGTTCCTGCCAGGTCGAGCACTTCCGGGCCGACGACGATCCCCAACAGCAACTCGACGACGACGACTGGAGGTGCAAGGCGAGAGGGGACGACGGCCACGGTGATGGCCGCGGCGGCGGCGACCATGACGATGACGAAGAAGGAGTCGGTGTCGATGGGGATCATCGCGGGAGACTCTACGGCCGCGGCCGGGTAGGATCGAGCGTGGACCGTGCTAGGCGGGGAATCAGCGGTGCCTTGTAACCCGCAATCCGCTCTAGCGGGGCCGAATACCGTTCTGAGGGGCCGGCCTTCGGGGTCAGTGCGCCGCGGGCGGCGTTGACGGCCGGGTCCTGCGCGACGTGGGCACGTGAATCAGGTCAGGTCCGGAAGGAAGCAGCCTTAAGCGGATGCCGCGGGTGCCGCAGGTGAGCCCGGCTCGAGCCAAACGCGACGGACACGCCCGGGGACCTCGTTTCGAAGGCGGGTGCACGGTCCATTTTCCGGCCCCTATTCCGCCAGGGGCCGTCCCAGGGTGCGATCACCTAGCGGAATAGGCCTAGGCTCTGGCGAGGCGCTCGGCGAGCCAGAGGTCACAGAGCCAGTCCGACTGCTCGCCGCTCTTGCGTAGGACCTCGATGCCGCCCGGGCCGCCGGCGACCGTGACCTTCTTCCAGCGGCTCGAGCTGGGGACGCTCCGCAGCGCCGAGACCACTTTCTCGGGCGCGCCGTCCGCGGGGCGAACCTTTCCGTCGCGCGATTTGGCGTTGAACTCCGGCACGGGTGTGGCGACGCGCACCTCGCTGGCACCGACCCGCCCCTCGCCGCCGAGCCGGATCGAGACGCAGTGCCCGTTGCGCTCGCCGTTGAGGACGAGGGCGCCGTGGACCCTTGGCCCGGCCCGGCCGGTCGTCGCTTCGCGCGTCTCGATGTCGACCTTCGGTCGCTCGCTCACGTCGAGGCCCAGGGGAGCCATCGCCCGACCCACGTTGTCGTATCCCTTGTCCATCTCTCCGCCGGGCGCGAGCGCGCGGATACCGCCCCAGAGGGCGACGATCGCGATCAGCGGCGCGCCGATCAGCAGCGGCAGGAAGCTTTCCAGCAGGTACGTCGCGGGGACCGTGACGAAGATCAGCGCGGTCACCGCCATCCCCAGCCTCAGGCTGCGCCGCCCCGACTCCCACATCTCCCTGCGCGCCTCGAGCGCATCGGCGTCGATCGGGGCCACCGCCATCGCCGCCCAGAGGTCGGGCTCGGCCATCGTCATCGGGTTGTCGACCTCGCGACCGCCTTCGGCGGCGGCTCGGGCGCTGTCCCGGGCGTCCGCGCCCGAGACCCGGTCGAGGTCGGCGCGCTGTAGGGCGAAGAGGACGACGAAGAAAACCGCGAGGACGCCGAAGATCAGCGCCAGGGTCGTCTTCGGGTTGGCTTCGCCCTGCCCGGTCGTGGTCGCGATGACGACGACGATCGCGGCGACGACGAAGACGCCAATCAGCCCGAATCGCGAGGAGCGCCTGAAGCCGCCAGCCATATCTGCGCGCCAGCTTACATCCGCTGACGGGACGAAATGGGGAGCCCGGCTCCCCATTTCGTCCCGTCAGCCTCAGTCGATTAGGCGCGATTCCATGCGCCGCACCGCGATCCGCCACATGACGAAGGCGAAAGCGACGAGACCGGCGAAGCGGATGAAATCGATCGCTTCGTAGCCGAAGGCGCCGCCGCGGACCAGTTCGACCAACTGGTGCAGCGGGTTGAGCTGGGCGACGATCTGAACGCCCTCGGGCAGTTCGTCGATCGGGAAGAAGGCGCCGGAGACGAGGAAGAGCGGCGTGACGAAGAGCGCCGTGACGTAGTTGAACTGGTCGATCTTGGCGACGGTTGCCGCCATCGCGATGCCGAAGCCGGCGAAGCCGAGCGCGGTGGCGAGGCAGAAGAGCGGCGTCAGCAGCATCCCCCAGGCCGGGTCGAGCCCGAAGAGCATCGTCACCAGCAGCGGCACGCAGCCGTAGACGCTGGCGCGCAGGCCGATCCAGAGCATCTCGGCGCTGACCAGCTCCTCGACGTCGACGGGGGCCGCGAGGATCGCTTCGTAGGTGTTCTGGAAACGGTGCTTGACGAAGGTGCCGAACATCGCCGGCAGGGCGCTGGAGAAGATCACCGCGGTGGCGACCATGCCGGTGCCGACGAACTGCACGTAGGGGACGCCGTTGACTTCGTCGACCAGGG
>Ga0157370_10007912_pt1 | contig 11516 bp, 14 predicted proteins | sample C35metaG_FD_113463 | JGI IMG/M metagenome (GOLD analysis project Ga0157370, IMG submission 113463) | Corn rhizosphere microbial communities from Kellogg Biological Station, Michigan, USA - C3-5 metaG | ecosystem: Host-associated > Plants > Roots > Rhizosphere > Soil | place: USA: Michigan... | reverse complement strand
TCCACAATTTGTGCATCCTGATCTTCAAAAATAGTCACCATCCCTTTTTCAGGAATATATTGTGAAATGAAATTATTAGCAACCACAAGAATGGCATCATTCTCTCTTCTAAAGCGTTTCCCGTTATCCAAAGGGGCTTCAAACAGCTTTTCAAATTTCAGGCTGTAAATTCTGATGTATTTTCTCGTTAAAATATAGACTTTATTTTCATACACCAGCATATCCATCAGATCTTCGAAACTGATGTCAAAAGGATATGAATTGATCGTTGTATCATTTCTGAAATTGTACTGTATCAAACGTTTTGTACTGTCATCCAAAAGCCATAGCTGCTGCAGATCTTCAGCATATGCCATTCTGATGAACCCAAATTTTTGTTTAAAATCAAGCTTTTGAATTTCATTCATATTCTGATCTACAAATTTCATTTCCTGAGCATTTTCAGAAAACAAAGGCACATTCAGAGGGTTTTGTACAGATTGTACTTTATAAGGAACGGTAAGCATCATTTTCCCGATCTGCTTTCCTAAAGAATCATATTTGGTAAAACTAAAATCCTTGTTTTTATAGATATACAGACTTCCATAGTCATCGGCAAGCATATCTTTAGCTTCCTTGAGTTTCAAGGTATCTAAAGGAATCATATTCTGCGCCGAAGCCGTACAGAAAAGGAGAAAAAATAGTATGTTTAAAAACTTCACTCTGCTTTTTTAATGTGGTCAAGATACTGAAAAATAATTTCATCCAAAAGACCGTAAAATTCAGTACAATCTTCTTTCATATCAATCAAAATCGAGACCATCTTGGTGCGGAAAAAAGAACTTCCCCCCAATTTTAACCTTGAGAAGTATAATTTAATTTATTGAAAAGAAATTTCATAGATTTTTGTCCAGTTTTTCCCTGTTACGAGCATATTTTCACCTTTAAAGGCAATTCCATTCAAAACATGTTCGCTATCGCCGCGGCTATTCTCCTTTGTAAGCTGGGTAAAATCAAACTTCCCTACTACATCTCCGGTTTTGGGATTAATTTTCAGGATGACAGGTTTATGCCAGACATTTGCATAGATAAAGCCATTGTGGTATTCAAGCTCATTGAGCTGATCATAAATCATCTTATTTCCGGCAACACAAACAGTTTTTACTACTTTTGACGGATTATCAACATCCAGAAAATAAAGATTCTTTGTACCATCTGTAGCAATCAGATTTTTTCCGTCATACGTAAGCCCCCATCCTTCTCCGATGATATTAGGCAAAGGAAATTCGGATATTTTCTTTAACGTATTTTTATCGTAAATAAAACCGAGTTTATTCCGGTAAGTCAGCTGATATATTTTATCTCCGACAATGGTACAACCTTCAGAGAAAATCTCAGCAGGCTGCTTTGCAACAATCTTAGGAACAGATGATCCTAAGGTATATTTTATAAGCTGTGAAGCTTTGTTCATCCCGTCACTTTCATATATGGTATTTCCTTCCACTACAAAACCTTCAATAAAATTTTTAGGGTCGTGAGGGTAATCAGCTACTATTTTATACGGAATGTCCTGTTCTTTGATTTTTGAGAACACATTGATGGTAGCATCCTGATTCAGGACTTCACCTCCTTTTGTTTTGATGATAAAAATTACATTGTTATCTCCCAAAGTGAAAAACTTCGGATCAATCGTTAAATCTGTAGTTTCTTTATCTCCCTGGCTGACTGCTATGCTTTCCGTATTTTCTGTAATTTCTTTTGGTAATTCAATTTTATCTCCGAAATGATAGCCTTTTTCTTCTTTTGCATTATTATAATCAGCCAAAGAATCAAGCATTTTTTCATTGTTACTGCAAGAGGCCAGCAAAAGAACTGCTGCAAAGCCAACGTTAATATTTCGCTTAATAAAGTTATTAATCATGAGTCAAAAATACTAAATTTTAGTCCTTAAAACGAAAATAGCGCTCCCAAAGGAACGCTATTTTTATTTTTATCGGTAAAGCCAGATTACTTAATCTGAACTTCATAAATTTTTGACCAGTTCTTACCTGTTACAAGCATATTGTCGCCTTTAAAAGCAATTCCGTTCAGAACGTCATCACTTCCTTTAGTATTCTGTTTTGCAATTTCGGTAAAATCAAAAGTTCCGACTACTTCTCCGTTAGCAGGGTTGATTTTTAGAATAATAGGTTTTTGCCATACGTTAGCATAAATAAACCCGTTGTGGAATTCAAGCTCGTTCAATTGGTCATATGCCTGAGAACTTCCTGCCACTGCAATATATTTGATCAGTTTTGAAGGGTTGTTTACATCTAAGAAGTATAAAAGTTTACTTCCATCTGAAGCGATTAAGCTTTTCCCGTCATACGTCAATCCCCAACCTTCTCCCAATACGTTAGGGTAAGGAAATTCTGATAACAATTTTAAAGAGCTTTTATCATAAATATATCCTTTTTTGCTCTGCCATGTCAGTTGATACACTTTATCTCCAACGATTGTGCTTCCTTCAGAAAAATCTTCCTGAGCCTGTTTTGTAGAGGCAAGAGGGGTTGTTGTTCCAAGGGTGTATTTTAAAATCTGAGAAGATCCGTTCTGTCCGTCACTTTCATAGATGGTATTTCCTTCGATCTGGAATCCCTGTACAAAGTTTTTAGGATCATGAGGATATTCTGCTACAATCTGGTAAGCGATATTTTTTTCAGGATTTTTTGCAAATACATTGATGGTAGCATCCTGATTCAGGACTTCACCGCCTTTAGTTTTGATGTTGAATGTAACAGCGTTGTCACCCAAAGTAAAAAATTTGGGATCAATTGTTAAGTTCGTTGTTTCTTTATCTCCAAAGCTGATAGTCACGCTTTCTGCATTTTCCGTTACTTCTTTCGGAAGCTCAAGTTTATCTCCGAAATGGTATCCCTTTGCCTCCATTGAAGTATTATAAGTGTTTAATGTATTAAGAATCTCTTTATCCTTATTACAAGACGCTAATAATAAAATCGCTGCGAAACCCGCTATTATACTTTTTTTCATTGAATTTCTAAATATTTCTCCAAAAATAGCAAATTTTATTCCGTATTGCCAACATTATCTACGGGTTCACCAAATTGTAATATATAACCGTTGTTATCATAGATGGCAAATTCTCTCATTCCCCATTCAAAAGTTTCAATTTCATAGCATACTTTGGCTTTTGTTTTAAGATCTTCCCAAAGATCATCCACTTTATTTACATTGAAATAAAATGAACCGGAAAATCCGATTGAAGTATTGTTCTCATGCTCATTAGGCTGAGAGAGCATAATGTATACGTCATCTTTTCTAAGGGAAGCCCACTGCCAGTCATCATTTCTACCCATCAGGGTAAATCCAAGAACATTCATATAAAATGCAATGGTTTCATCGAGTTTTTCTGTCCAGAAAATAGGACGAAGTGCGGTAAACTGTGTCATGATTCCTGTAATTCAAAAGTGTTTTTATTGATTTTCATATTGAGGGAAACCCAAGTTTCCTGATCAATCTTTGCTTCACTTTTAATGCCAGGATCAAAAGTGAAACCTACTTTTCTGTAGCATTCGATAGCTCCGGTATTCCAGTCGTAGACATTTAGCTCTGCAGTTTCTTTATTAAAATGAGTAAAACCATATTTCAGAAGTTCCTGCATTACTTTCTTACCATATCCTTTTCCTCTGTTGTTCTCATCCCAAATCAGGATTCTTCCCAACAGAAATGTTTTTTCTTTTAAGAAAATCTGAGCATGACCTATTGTACTTCCGGTTTGATCTGTAATTTTAAATAAGGTTCTTTTTTCATCAGACAAATCGGTTTCCAACTGTTCTTCTGTGAGAGGAAAATGATATACGGGTCCGGCAAACTGAAGAAGCATTCGCTCATCTTTTATTTTTGAAATCAGTTGTGGAGCATCATGTATTGTAAAGGGCTGTAATGTAATCATCGTCTATTTTTCTAAATATTCTTTTAGACTCTGTCCCAAAATAGTGTTCCAGCCTTCTGTAAAGTTTTCCCGTGAAAAGCCTTCTCCTAAATCTTTGAAATTTTCAATATCATCATGGGTAAGCTTTACCAAAGTTTGTCCGTCCCGGGATTGCAATTCCCAGGTTACAATGGTTTTCAGTGCTGAAAAATCAGGATAAGACCACGTATGTTTTAATTTTTGATTAGGTATTATTTCTAAAATTTCACCGTGATGATGGTATTTATTGGCTCCTCCAGGTTCATAGAAATTAAATTCTTTTCCTGTCTCCAACACAAAATCCTGGATATCAAAATACCAGGATTTCATTTCATTTTTATCGGTTAATGCTTTCCAGACTTTTTCAGCCGGAGCATTTATGGTGTATTGAACAGTGATGGGTGTGCTCATATTATAGATTTAATATGTCTAAATGTAAACATTTTGTCTGTAATATTTAACCACAAAAGTCACAAAAGTTTTATATCTGAATTATTCAAAGTTTAAGTTTCTACTTGTGAAAAGTACACTTAAGCCTTTAAAATTTCAGAATTTTCATTTGGTGAACTTTTTATTATACAAGTTCATTTTAACTTCTATCCTTTTGTGGCTTTTGTGGTTTATTTTTTAATTACCCATGGGAAAAACCTGTGATCTTCGCTTCATCAAAATCCAGCTGCATTTCAATGGTTCTCATCACGTGATCATCAAATATTTTCTCTCTTTTCATTCTGTGCAATTCGTTTCTCTGTGCCTGAATGATCTGTCGAAGGACATCTTTATTTTCATTAATAGCCGAAACATAATCTCCTGTGGAAGCCATACATTGTGCTTTGTCCGCCATCAGCATCATTTCATTTTCTAACTTGTGCTTCTGATGACGAACCAGGCTGTTGGTTACGGCTAGTTCAGAAAAGTCATTATCCAGTTTATGTAAAGCTGTTTCCTTCAGTTTTCGCATAAGAATTACTTCCTGCTTTTCTTCCGGCAATTCGCTTCCAGCATCCTGAATATTTAACAATTTCAAGATTGGGCTCAGTAATAAACCTTGTCCCACCAGAGTAATCAATATGATAACGAAAGTGACAAATAAAATAATATTTCTGTGCGGGAATGCATCTCCGTTGGGTAAAAAAGCGGGAATCGACAAAGCTGCAGCCAGTGAAACCACTCCCCTCATTGCTGCAAAACTGATTATAAACGGCTCCTTCCAATCGGGTTTGGGAACTTTTAATCTTAATTCTTTAGAGCAGACTCTCGGGAAATACATCAGTGCATAACTGTACAGAATTCTTGTTCCGATAATTGCACCACCAATCACAACACTGTAGAAAATACCTTCAGAGATCGTATATTCTTTCATCCCTTCCACTACAATAGGAAGTTCAAGACCAATCAAGATAAAGATGATGGTATTCATCAGGAATATGAGGACACTCCACACATTTCCGGACTGTATCCTCGAGGTATGGCTCAGATAGCAATGTGAATTGTATGACATCAGTAAACCTCCAGCCACTACTGCCAATACTCCTGAAAAGTGGAAATGCTCTGCTCCTACATACATAATGTAAGGAACAATAAGGGTGATAATTGTGTCTATATTGGAGTTGGTAGGAATAATCCTAAGTAATGCACCAAATAAAAAGCCAACGGCAACTCCAACAGCAATTCCTCCAATGGCCATAGTAAAGAAATCCTGAACGGCATCTCTCCAGATAAACTGCCCTGAAATAACGGCTGCAAGGGCAAATTTAAAGACAATCAAACTGGACGCATCATTGATCAAACTCTCCCCTTCCAGAATACTGGTAATCTTTTTAGGGATTTTCATATGTTTCAGAACTGAAGTAGCGGCCACTGCATCCGGTGGAGAATTTACACCTCCCAATAAGAATCCCATGGCTACTGTAAGCCCAGGAATAATGGAAGATGAAAGATAAGCTACAACTATTGAAGTTAAAAATACCAATCCGAAAGCCATTGAAAAAATCTGCTTTCTCCATTTATGAAAATCCTGCCATGAAGTGAACCATGCAGCTTCAAACAAAATAGGCGGCAGGAAAATAAGGAAGACCAAATCCGGCTCTATTTCAATACGCGGCATTCCTGGTATAAAGCTTATCAGTAATCCCGCAATCACAAGAAAAATGGGATAAGCTACTTTTAATTTCTGGCCGATCATTACCAATATCATCACAGACAGCAGTACTGCAATCGATATTATAACATAGCTGTGAATCATTTTAAGTAAGTTTTTTAAGTGTTATTTTTTATTTGGAAAGACTTCCAAACCTTATATTTTAAGTTTAAATGTTTTTTTGCTAAAACAGGCAAGATTAAAGAACAATATTATTCTTCGGGGTGATGGCTGGCGGAAGATCAGATTCATCCAGCATATCTCTCATATCAATTTCTATGGTACGGCTGATCTGAGTGATCGGAACGTCATTAGGACTTCCTTCAAAAGGGTTCACAGAGGCCTCTCCTACACTGTCTAATGTATGAAAACACCATGTCACCAGTAAAGAAAATGGAATATTAAACCATAATGTCCACCCTTCTACTATTGTTCCCTCTCCCAATTTGTCAAGCTCTTTCAGTAATCCGAATGGCACAAAAACAATGAATAAAAGCAATAGATAAGTGGTAATTGAAGAGAAATTTCTTGGATAAGGAAAGTTTTTAATTCTTTCGGCTTTTCCCTGATCGTCAGTAAACTTCACCAATTGCTGATTGATCTGCGTCCATTGAAAATCATTGAGTTCTCCTTTTTCATAAGCTTCGGACAAAGCTTTGTTCTGCTTCGCCATCAATTGTGTAGCCCGGTTCTTTTTGCTTAAAATATACTGGAGTTCGGGTTCAGAAAGGTATTTTTTCAATTCTTCATCCAGTTTGGAAAGCCTCTCCGGAATGTCATACTTTTTAGCATATTCATCATACTGCTCTGTTCCCATGTTTTCCCATGCTCTTGGTTCACGAAGCTGAAATCTCAATGCTGTAAGCCATGCATAATGACGAAGAAACATTTCTTTTACTTTACCCGGATCTTTGGAAGACAATGCATCTCTCAGAATATATCCAAAGCTGCGGCTGTCATTGATAATCGCTCCATAGATCTGTCTGGCTTCCCAAAGTCTGCTGTAGCTGGCATTGTTTTTAAATCCAACGATAAAAGCAACCGCTGTTCCCATGATGGCAATTGGCTGCCATGGAACGGAGAGAAATTTCCAGCCAAAAAAGTACAGGGTTGTAGGAATGGCTGATAATACTAGGAGTGCATAAATACTCCGTCTTGTCCAGATAATGAACTCACGGGCTCCAAATCTTTTTCCTGAATGCATAGGTGTTTATTTTTTGTGGTGTTTATTATTTTTTATTTTTCAAATAATGATTTTCCTCAGGGCATTCAGCAGCGGTCATGATCAGTTTTTAGTAAATGGAATGTTATTATAAAAACCAATTTGAATCTGTCCGCGGTTTCTGTTCTCCTGAATCTGGTTCATATAGCCGACTTCAATCCTCATATTTTTATTAATAACGTATCCTAAAGCTCCATAGACTCTGTTTCTGTCGAAAACCCGGCTGTTGAAGTGCAGAAAAATCTCATTGTATACTGATGCATAAAGAGTTTTCGGCAGCATTTCCTTTTGAGTAATCGGAATATTCACTCCCAGCATGTAACGAAATCTCATTCTGAAGTCATCTTCCAGAAAACGTTCTTCCAAACGGTAGCGGTGCTGAAGATAGAAACGTCCAAATTTCTGCTTGGTAATATACTGCTGGAAAATTCGGTGTTCTATATTCTCTTTTTTCTCTCCATTTACATAAGGCTGGCTGAGAATGAAACCATAACCCAATAAAACATTGTTATTGTTTTCGGTAAGATCATACCCTATACCTGTACGGATCAGCAACTGTTCCAGGTCTCCAACTGCATCGAAATTACGATATTGAATTTCATTATGCCAGTTAAGCTTTTTACTGATTTTGTTATTTCCGAAATACATATACCACGCTCCCAAATCATTTTTCTGAGCAAATGTGAATATGGATCCCAAACTTAATACGGTGAATGCCAACTTCGTAAAAACCTTTCTCATACCTATCAATTACTATTATCTATCGTTTTTAACAAAATTAATAATTTTAATCAATAATAGCAAACAATATTTTGTAACACAATTCAAAGAAAACCAGCTGACATGATTTTTACCGGGTTTTTCTCTAAAAGATTATCCCGGAACCTGTTCTGTCAGTACATCAGTTTCATTCTGGTCAAAATAAATACAGGTCATCACATGAAGATCCATCGTCCAGCCTTTGATTCCGTTTTCTGCACAGTCTTTACAAAAGGTAACATAATCTGTTCCTCCCTGTTGATGAAGTTTCAGTCTTACTTTGAAATTTTCAAGGTTTAAAATATCGGAAACAATAAGCGTATCATATTTACGTCCGGTCTGGGCAGATTCGTTTTCATAATTAAAATATTCGGTATTTCCGTCTGAAACGTATGCTTTGTAATGAGAAACTCCAAGCGTTTTAATAGCCTGAATATATTGGGGAAAATCTGCTCCGCTTTTTACTTTTTGATGTTCAGCTTTAATGTTTTCGATTGTAAATTTCATTTTTTATGTTTTTTATGTTTAAAGAATACTACTTTTATTGATGATAACCAGTCTTTCTTTCATCAAATTTAAAAATTTTTGGAATGCAAATATATGTCAAATAAAAAACCGGCAGTATGATTGCCGGTAAGTTCTAACTATATTTTAAATACAAAATATTAATCTTATGGATGCTGCTGCATCTTAGCAGGATCGTCATAATTTACCATCCAGTTGATTCCGAATTTATCCGAAAACATTCCGAAATAAGCTCCCCAGAAAGTATCTGCCATTGGCATTGTTACCTGCCCTCCTGCAGAAAGACCACCGAATAATTTGTCTGCTTCTTCTTTAGATTCTGCATTTACAGAAATTGAGAAGTTATTTCCTTCCTTGAAGTTGGAAGACCACTCTCCTCCTGTATCGCTTCCCATCAAAATCGTTTCTTTAGAAATCGGAAGTGAAACGTGCATGATTTTGTTTTTGTCTTCTTCTGAAGTTTCTTTTCCTTCCATTGGAGGCATTTCTCCAAATGTTCCGATGTAAGGATATTCTCCTCCGAAAACAGATTTATAGAAGTCGAATGCTTCTTTACAATTTCCATTGAATGTCAGGTAAACGTTTACTGTTGCCATAATTGTTTTGTTTTTTTAAGTTTAGTTTGTATTTTTATTGAGGTTTTTCAGATAAAGCTTTTAATTTTGAAAGCCCTTTCTGATAGTCTTTTCCAATAGCATTGTCCATATTCATAAACAGCTTTATCAGCGTAAACGGATAAGGAATCTGTGATGTAAATCCCCATGTTGCCCTGCTTCCGTTTCCTTCGGGTACTACTGTTACATAAGCGTTTGCTTCACTTTCATATGGCGTAAGAAATTTGATTTCCGTTTCTATTCTTTTACCTGCTTCATCTACTTTTTTTACTTCCTGACATCCTTTTCCTGCATTTTCATTTTTACTGTCCCAGCAAACTTTTTCTCCGGGTTGTCCTGCTGTACCAGTCCAGTCCTTTTTCATATTGGGATCAAGCTCATTCCAAGGGCTCCATTGATCCATTGCTTTGAGGGTATTGGTATTTTGCCATACTTTATCTACAGGTGCATTGATAGTAATTGTTTTTTCATATTCGCAGTCTCCTGAGATAAAGGCTGCCACAACTAACAAAATGATTAGTAATATGGCTAAAAATAAAATAATTCTCTTAAATATTCTCATCATGAATGTGTTTTAATATTATCTGTGTTGATCTATAAGAATCATATTTCCATCTGGATCCTTAAGGTAGATATGCTCAGGTCCTGAGGTTGTTTCATCGGCTTCTTTACCGATTTCCACCCCACTTTCTTTTAATTTTTTCTGAATTTCACGCACATCATCAAAGGATTCAAGATTCTGTGCATTTTCATCCCATCCGGGGTTGAAAGTAAGCATATTTCCATCAAACATTGCCTGAAAGAGTCCTATCAGTGTAGAACCGTTTTTCATGATCAGGTAATTACTTTCTGTAGTTCCAGCCATCGTTGTAAAGCCAAGTTTCTCATAAAAGTCTTTGGATTTCTGAAGATCTTTTACACTTAAACTGATTGAAAAAGCTCCTAATTTCATATTTTATTTGTTTTTAAAGCGAGTTTATGTCCTGCGAAAACCAATCCCCAAACAAGGATTCCTAAAATCCAGAACCAAATTGGAGTAGGAAGGGAAGCCATCATATAAATGGTCATCAGTAAAAAAATAGCTCCACAGATTACGGCTGCGGTATATTTCCCGTTATTTGAAATTTTTGAAGCTGTAAACCCGGAAGCAACTGCTGCCAAAGCATACGCCAGAATGATAAAAAACAGAGCCATAAAAGGAGCTTCACTTACGTAGACTTTCAGCGCATTCATATCTCCGGCCCCTGCTTCTGCAGGAGGAGGATACAGATAATGTCCTATATTTTCTACCCCGGTAATACAGAGAGAACCCACAATAATCCCAGCCAATACCGCTAATATTCTTCTCAGCATGCTTATTGGTTTTTTAAATGGGTCTTAAAGTTTATCGTTCCATCATAACTTTTCCAGTCGCCTATAAGTTCGATGTACTGTCCTTCAATCTTTTCTGTCTTTTTATTCCATTTGAAGTTATAAACAAACTTTCCTTTAAAAAGTCCGGAATGTTTTCCTTTATTTTCTTCTGCCAGTTCATATTCTCCAAACACGGTTCCCTGCTTCTTGGAATCTTTATATTTTGAAATGGTAATCTTCCCTTCAAATTTGGCATAGCTGGTATCCACAAGAGAATATCCTGAAACGAAATATTCCTGATCATTCTTTTTATTTTGTTCAGAAATATTAATCTTCAGCTTCAGTTCCTGACCTTTGTTTCCAATAGTTCCTATGTAAGGTTTACTATTGTTCAGCCATGTATTTGAGATATCCGGCATCTGCCCCAACACAAAATTGGCAGCAAGAATGAGAAGTAATAAAAGTTTTTTCATATTGTGTGATTTTTAAACGCCAAATTGTGCCAGATGGTGGTTCAGATGTTTGGCAAACATATTATTCCACTCCTGAGAATTTAGTTTTCCGAAAGAAAAAGATTCTTTACCATCGAAAGCATCTGCACCCAACTGTTGTGTCTTTTGAATAAACCCTATCAGTCTTGTTTTTTCTTCATGAAAATTCTTTCTGGTGGTTATCAAAAACTGTGGCGCTGTAGGAGAATCTCTTGGATATGCTTTTTCTCCCACTACTTTAGGTTTTACGAAAGTTTTTAATATAAATTTTGCAATGGCTCCCGGCTTTTTGTGCTTTTCCGGTTCGTAGATCATTTCATAGGTAATAGAACAGTGTGCCAGCATTTGGTCTACTGTCATTTTCCCCCACAAACCATGAGTATCTTCTACCAATCTGTTGATTCTATCAATATAGTTTTGAGCATCTTTTGCATCAAATACATTTTCCATATAATTTCTATTT
>Ga0157370_10007911_pt1 | contig 11516 bp, 12 predicted proteins | sample C35metaG_FD_113463 | JGI IMG/M metagenome (GOLD analysis project Ga0157370, IMG submission 113463) | Corn rhizosphere microbial communities from Kellogg Biological Station, Michigan, USA - C3-5 metaG | ecosystem: Host-associated > Plants > Roots > Rhizosphere > Soil | place: USA: Michigan... | reverse complement strand
TTCATCGCCAATCCCGATCTGCCAAAGCGTTTTGAACAGGATGCGGCACTTAACGAACCGGACAAGGCTACTATGTTTGGGGGAGGCGAGCAAGGTTACACCGACTATCCTTTTTTAAATGATTAGTGGCCGTTATGTAAATCAGTTTATTAACTTAAGATACGTGAAAATAATTACCGAGTAATGTCGATTAATAATAATTGTTTAACAACGGCAAATGTTCCTTGCCTTACTGTGAAGAGTTTGGTGGGAGCAATTTCTTCCAGCAATTGCAAATATCCGCGTTTAGATTTTTGTTGTTGATTGACCAAATGCAATTTACAAATTTGAGTGTTAATTTTAAAGGTGGTCATATTTGGCTACATCAAAGTCAGATATAGATACATCGTCTACTGAATTTAGCCATAGATTTGTATAAACAAAATAGAAAAAATGAAAATTACACTAACAGGTTCATTGGGCAATATAGGAAAACCATTGGCAAATGATCTTATTTTGAAGGGACATGAAGTTACGGTGATCAGTACAGATCCGGGAAAAGAAACGGCTATTGAAGCGCTCGGTGCTAAAGCAGCAGTTGGTTCTGTTGAAGATGTAAAATTTCTTACAGCGGCATTTTCTGGGGCAGATGCGGTATACCTTATGGAACCGCCCGTAGACTTCTTTGATAAGGAATTAGATATAGCAGCCTACTACGGAAAACTAGGACGTAATTTCGTCGAAGCAGTTTTAAATTCGGGAGTGAAGCACGTGGTACATCTAAGCAGTATCGGTGCGCACACAAACAAAGATAACGGGATGCTTCACTTCCATCATTTGGTAGAGAATATCCTCCGGGAGTTACCTTCGGATATATCCCTGACGCATGTCCGTGCCCTTGCTATTTATTATAATCTTCTCAGCTTTGTTCCCGGAATCAAACATACAGGAAAGATCACTGCTAACTATGGTGGAGACGATATCATCGCGTGGGTTTCTCCTGTCGATGTGGCAGAAGTGATCGCTGAAGAACTTGATTCGCCTGCGCAGGGAAGAAAATTTCGTTACGTGGTAAGCGATGAGCTTTCATGCAATCAAACGGCATCCATATTAGGCACGGCCATTGGAATCCCTGATTTAAAATGGGAGGTTATTTCTGATCGGGAACAACAGGACAAGCTGGTTTCAATTGGCATGGCGCCAAATCAGGCTGCCGGACTGGTGGAAATGAATGCGGCCATGCATTCTGGAAAACTGTTTGAGGATTATCAGCAGCACAGACCTTCGGCATTCGGTAAAGTGAAGATGAGCGATTATGCCAAAGAATTTGCAAAAGCTTACAATGCCTAAGCTTGTCATAGTGCATTAATTAAATTTTAAAAAGAAACAAATGAAAAATGTATTGGTTACCGGTGCTAACAAGGGTATCGGATTTGAGGTTGCCAAACAGGTGGCTGAATTAGGATACCATGTTTTTTTAGGTTGCCGTGACCTTCATAAAGGTCTGGAGGCTGTGGATCAATTAAAAGAATCGGGCATTTCAGCTGTGGAAGCTTTAGAAATTGATGTATCAGACCTAAGCTCAGTTCACAACGCTGCTTCAACTTTAGCCTCCAAAATTGATGTGTTGGATATATTGATCAACAACGCCGGTACTGCTGGCCCACAGCCGCAGAACATCTCACAGTGTGACATATCGGTAGTCAAGGAATTATTCGAGACCAATGTTTTCGGCGTGATCCAGACCACACAGGCAATGATACCACTTTTGGAAAAAGCCAGCCAGCCGGTTATTGTCAATGTTTCAAGTGAAGTAGGCTCTCTAACCATGCAGACCAGTGAAAGCCGTAATCCAAACTGGGACCTGTACCATGTATACGGATCAACTAAAACCGCCCTTAATGCATTTACTATTGCCTTCGCAAATGAGTTTAAAAATTCAAAATTCAAAATCAATAGTGTCACTCCAGGCTATACCGCCACTGATCTCAACGGATTCGCCGGATTTAAGACGGCGGCAGAGGGGGCAAAGCCTATTGTTAAATTGGCGACCATTGGGTCTGAAGGTCCGACAGGAAAATTCTTCCGGGAAGAAGGCGAAGTACCTTGGTAATAGTTAGGAATCTTAAATCTTAAACAAAAAGGAATGAAAATCTCAAATCAGAAAATACTTATTACGGGGGGAGCCTCCGGGATCGGTCTGGGACTTACCGAAAAACTGGTAGAGCAGGGCAATACCATCATTATCTGCGGGAGGCGGAAGGACAGACTTGATGAAGTGGCTGCGCGCTTTCCCTTAAGTGTAATACCAGTAGTATGTGACGTCTCACGGGAAGAAGAGGTGCGAAAGCTTCATCAATGGGTTGTAGCGAACCATGCTGATCTGAACATATTGATCAATAATGCGGGTATCCAGAACCGGATGGATATCGCAGATGCCGATTTTTACGTCAGAGCGGTTAAGGAGATCAACGTTAACGTTTTGGCTCCGATTTTACTTATCAGCCTGTTTGCAGAACTGCCAACAATGAAGACTATTGTGAATGTTACCTCTGGCCTGGCTTTCGTACCTTCTGCAGCCATGCCGGTTTATTGTGCGACTAAAGCCTTTCTGCGCTCATTTACACTTTCTCTCCGGAAGCAGTTTGAAGCGCGGGGTATAGCAGTTATAGAGATCAATCCTCCTGCCCTACATACGGACCTTGGCGGACCGGGCCACCATGATGGATATCCGGAAGTAAGTGAGTTCATCGATTCCATTTTCAAGCAGCTTGTACAGGGCAGTAAGGAGCTGACCTTCGGTTACAGCAAAGAAAGAGCAGATGAAAATAACCGTACCATCACAGACATTTTTAACAAGATGAACCCATAGCTGAACTTTGCGGGTAAATTACTATATTTAAATAAAAGCCTATCTTAAAATGAAAGAAGTACGGAAGTTAAAATCGTTGATTGAATTTCACCGTTCGAGGGGTTTGCTTCCACCTCAACACCCGCTTATCAGTGTGGTGGACTACGCAGATGTACGTTTGTCACCGGAAAATAATAACGTGAATTGGGTGTTTGACTTTTACTCCATATCACTCAAAAGAAACGTGGCTACTAAGCTAAAATATGGACAACAGCAATATGATTTCGACGAAGGTATACTATTCTTCATAGCACCCGGACAGGTGTTTAACGTTGAAGTACGCCAGGGGAAGCAGGAAGATAAATCAGGCTGGATGTTACTGGTACATCCTGATTTTTTCTGGAATGCAGCGCTGGCGAAAAAAATAAAGCATTATGAATTCTTTGACTATTCAGTGAACGAGGCACTGTTTTTATCAGATACCGAAGAAAGCATCCTTAATGGTATTATTCAGAACATCAGGCAGGAACACCATTCCAATATTGATAAATTCAGCCAGGATATCATCATTTCCCAGATCGAAACGCTGCTGAACTATTCTGAAAGGTTTTACCAAAGACAATTCATTACCAGAAAAATTACAAATCACCAAATACTTGACCGGATGGAAAGTTTTCTCAACAGTTATTATGAAGCTGATGACTTATCAGGAAAGGGACTCCCTACGGTAAAATTTTTGACGGAGGAATTAAATATTTCTCCCGGTTATCTCAGCAGGCTTTTAAAGGATTTAACCGGACTGAGTACGATGCAGCACATACAGAACAAAATTATAGAGGAATCCAAAATAAAGCTGTCCACATCAGATCTATCCATTAGTGAAATTGCTTATCAACTAGGTTTTGAGCACAGCCAGTCTTTCAGTAAATTATTCAAAGCAAAAACCAATCTCTCACCCGTGGAATTTCGTTCCTCGTTTAATTAGGTGAATATTATCGAATTTTAACATCTTAATTGTTGTGATGAATCGGGTTTTTAAAACCTTTTCCTCTTGGTGCACTGAAAAACATTCCATCATTAACGATTAGATTGAACTTGCAACTATTTTTGAGATAAAATTTATATACTCTTTATGCTACATTTTAAGAATGGTTCAATATTAAATTTTGAGACTTTTTTGACAAGATCTCCAGTTTAATATTTATTTTGATAGACAAGTTCGGTTTTCAGAGTTTTAAAAAAACTCTGTGCTACAGCATTATTATAACAATTTCCTTTTATGCATTAGTTTTTATTTTATTTTGGTATACGTGATGTGCTTCGCAATTCCGCTCATACTTAGTCAATGGAAATCAAGTTATCATGATCCTGGAAAGGACAGTGGAGCCCTGCCATTTCCTGAGTGGCAATACTGATGCCCTAAGTCTTTATCGTCTCACTTAATGACCAGCCGATATTATCATAAAGTTTCATATTGAAAAACCGGCAAAAAGCCGCTTTTTTGATTTATTCTTGATTAAAGATTACCAAAAGATTGTAATCCCCTGATCTTTTTAATGCCTGTATCATCCAGCCATTTTTCGAAGCTTGTCAATTTTGGTAACCAGGATGATATCAGCTTATCATCGATAGGATCGTATCCTTCTTTTGCTACCATCTCTACCAGTTTTGCAAATGTTTCACTTTGCTGATAAAGCATTTCTAAAGGAACCTGTACAAATTCTATAGGTTGATCTAATTTTTTCTCTAGCAGTTCCAGTACTTGTCTAGGTGTAAAAAGCTGACCGCCAAAGTCAATGGTCTTGCCATTGAAATCGCTATGGTTCTGAAATATAATACGTGCAAAAGTTCCAATGTCTTGAGTAGTAACCCATGATATTGCGGTCTCTTCAGGCAAAGGGTTGATGAATTTACCTTCACCCAATCCAAAGCTTGGCAAAAGAAGATTTTCCATAAATGAGGCAGGCCTGATCACCGCACCCTGTAATTTACTTTCCAATAGATATTGTTCAATGGTAAATTTAAATTTTGGGCGAAATCTATCCTGTTTGTCAGAGGCCATAACCGAAGAATACAAAACAAACTCAATTCCCTGTTCCTCTGCCAATTTGATGGTTTGGATTCCTAATTCAGCTTCCTTTTCATCTGTCTCTTTGCTGGAGACCCATACTCCGGGAAGAACCAAGTAAAGCCCGTCCACTTTTTTAAATGTATCTTTCAAAACATCAACGTCTTCCAGATCTCCTTTTACTAAAACAGCTCCTGCATCTTTTAAATTTCTTGCTTCTTGTGACTGGGGATCTCTTGTCAATGCAAACACTTCAAAATCGTTTTGCAATAGTTCATACACGGTGGCGCTTCCCTGATTTCCGGTCGCACCTGTAACCAATATTCTTTTCATTTTAAAATTCTTTGAAGCAAAATTACTTTCCTTATTCATTATATTTGTGTTTAGTAACCTATAGGAAAGTGTCATGGAAAAGAAGATAAAACCCTGCATAGAAAATGAAAAGATCTTAAAGCAAAGATTTCTGGCGCTAAGAGATACATTGGATCTATTGAGTGGAAAATGGCGTTTCTGTATCCTTCTCAATCTCCATTATTATGAGAAACTAAGATTTAAGGATTTCTTTGAAGTGTCGAAAGGTATTTCTCCCAAAGTGCTGAGTTCTGAGCTGACGACCTTGGAAGCCCATCAGCTGATTCAAAAGACTGTTGAATATACACCTTCCAAGGATATTACTTATTATGTATTGACAATACACGCTCAGGAGATCTGGGAGGTATTGAATACATTGATAGAATTTGGTCTGTCGAACCGTCAGGAAGTTTTAAACTCTTTTCAGTCGGATAAAAATTAATTCCTATAGATAGATCAAGTTCCTGTGACTGATGTTATATTCTGATATGACCAACGTATTCTTCGAATAATCGGGCAGAAAAGTGATCACCAAAATCAAAGATTAAGCTTTTAATTATGCATCCAAATTTTTATCCGTGATTTTTCTTCCATTGCATTTTTAAATGAGCATACATCTCGTTTTTCTCAGCCTCTTTCCATTTTTTGTAGAAGATATCGGCAGACCTGGCTTTTTCAGGATCACCAGTTCCCCGTGCCATTAATTGATAATCTTTTTCAGCCTCGTATTTCTTTCCACCTTTATAATTGGCATATCTCCTTGCCCGGGTAAACCCCATTTGGAGGTATTTTCTGGCCATATCTGCACCGACAAAATCATTCGCTTTCAGGTAGTCCAAGAAAAGTATGAAGATCTTCTCTGAGCTTTCTATTGCAATTTCCGCATTTTTGAAGCGCCAAAATTTGCCGATCTCAGATTTGTACGGTTCACAGATCAATACACCCTGCTCACCTTTCCCTACCTTATATCTTTCTGGATGTTCTCTGTAGTCTATATCAGGCTTCCAGGCGTAATCTGCTGCTTTGAAACTTAAATAACTTGGTTTGTGATTGCTCATGGTACAAACATAACAAACTGGATGCCTTTTAATAGATTTTCTTGAATGAGTGAATACAAAGGAAGTTCTGCCATTAGCCTACAAAATTCTGCGTTCAGCCTACAAATATGAATTTAAGGCTTGCTAATTTTGTCTTGTTAAATAAATATAAAATTATGGCACAGCAAAATAGAGTATGGTTCATTACAGGAACCTCACGTGGTTTCGGAAGTGTATGGACAGAAGCAGCATTGGAACGTGGTGATAAGGTAGTTGCCACGGCAAGAAAATTGGAAAGTATTTCCGATCTTAAAGAAAAGTACGGAGATAATGTATTGACCTTGGAATTGGATGTCACAAAACCTGATCAGGTCAAAGACGCTGTTAAAAAGGCCCACGAACATTTCGGGAAACTTGACATCGTTTTAAACAACGCTGGTTACTCATTGGTCGGAACGATCGAGGAAGCGACAGCGGATGAGATACGAGCTTTGTATGAGACCAATATCATTGGTCCCGTAACGCTTATTCAGGCGGTATTACCTATATTGAGAGAACAGGGATACGGTCACATTTTGGGAACTTCAAGTAATATCGGGCACTTCACTTTGCCTGTAATTGGATATTACAGTTCGTCAAAGTGGGCTTTCGAGGCGATCCACGAAAGTCTTTCAGAAGAAATAAAACAGTTTGGGATCAAGGTCACCATTATTGAACCAGGGGCTTATGCGACGGAATTCGGTAGCCAGGAGTCATTGAAATTCTCGGGAAGTATTGATGTCTATAATGATTTCAAAGCTGAATTTATCAAAGGTCTTTCTTCTTATGAGCAGGGAGATCCGAATGCCACAGCGCAAGCCATTCTCAAAGTGGTAGACTCTGAAGACCCACCGTTACGCTTTCATTTGGGAAGTCATAACCTTCCCCTAATCAAGGGTATTTACGCAGATCGAATTGCCCTTTGGGAATCTTGGGATGAGGTTTCAAGGTCTGCTCAAGGAAATATCAAATAATCTGGAAACAACCGATCATAGCTTTATGATCGGTTTTTCTTATCTTTAATAAAGAATTATGAAAAAGGAAGAATTAACACCTACCAAATTTAGGTCGCTCACTGAGGCGCATCTTTTCTTCGACCTGCCGAAGCCTAAACATCCGCTTATCAGCCTCGTCAACGAAGTACATAGCTTTATGCCACAAGATAAGATGTACCACCGCCATGTTTTAGGTTTTTATAAAATATCCTACAAACCGAAATTAAGCGGAAAAGTGGAGTATGGACAGGATTATTATGACTTCGACCAGGGTGGGCTATTGTTTGCAGCACCTGGACAGATCGTTGGCGGAAAGGGATCTGAAGACTCTGCCTGCTCTCAATTTTCACTTTTTATCCATCCTGACTTTTTTTGGGGATACCCGTTGGCTAAAAAGATAAAGCAGTTCGGTTTCTTTTCCTATTCCATAAAAGAGACTTTACACCTTTCCGAAGAGGAAAAAAATACGGTCCTGTCGATTTTCAGTTTTATGGAGACTGAACTCAATTCCAGGATCGATGACTTTAGCCATGATGTGGTCATCTCACAGATTGAATTACTACTAAACTATGCTAACCGTTTTTACAAGAGACAATTCTTAACCCGTAAAACGGTTGCCGGCAATCTCCTGGAGAAATTTGAAGCATTGCTGGATGAGTACTTCAAAGATGATCTTTCCGTAGAATATGGACTCCCATCCGTATCATACTTTGCTGACCACCTGAACCTTTCCCCAAGCTACCTTAGTGATATGCTCAGGTCACTTACCGGTCAGAGTACACAGCAGCACATCCACGACAGACTGATCGCAGAGGCAAAACAGCTTCTTTCAGCTACAGACCTTTCAGTAGGTGAAGTTGCCTTTGCATTGGGTTTTGAGCATTCACAATCTTTCAATAACCTTTTCAAGTCCAAAACAAAGCTGTCACCTTTAGAATTCAGAAGATCTTTTAATTGATCTTCGTCGGGTTATGTATTTATTTCAATAAGCCATAACTTTGTTTCCGCTGTGAATTATAAAAATAAAAAATGATAAATGGAGGAACACGAAGTTAGTTACCCGGTATACTCTCCGACGTCCGTCATAGGGATCTTCAGCAATGCCCTGAAGCTCAACGCCACTGTCAATCTGATCTACCTTAAAGGGCGATATGCCTATGGTGGTGGTAAGTCTTATGGCAACTACTACTATGACCATCTGTTCTCCGAAGCGGACAATATATCCATCGGCGTGCGTGTATCTTCATTACTAAGGAGCAAGATCGCCAACAATGAGATCTATACTTTGAGAGGTTATATCGAGAAAAGCATCAAAAATTCTTCCATAGAATTACGCTTTGTGGTCGATGAGATCATCCAGCAAGAGGAAAGGTCCATATCCGAGGAAGAACTGGAAAGGTACGGACTGATCCAGAAAAAGTTGGAGACAGGGTCTAAAGACCTTGAGACATTGATAAGAAATAAGATCCTGAAAGATGAGAAGGTCAGAGTTGCCAACATCTATGGTAACAACGCCATTGTCCAGAAGGATTTTTCAGAGGGACTGGATGTTTCTCAAATGTATTTTGATGTTTCAGATCACCCCTGCAACATTACCTCGTCCACAGCGATCATTGCAAAACTGAAAGAAATTTCTGCGTCGGATTATGATATCGTTGCTTTGGTAAGGGGAGGAGGCGACCGCCAGAGTATGGAAACATTCAATGACCTGAAATTGTCAGAAGTATTCATAGACATGTATCCAGTAACGGTGACAGCCATCGGGCACACGGTTGACGAAACATTATTGGACAAGTTGGCGGACAAGCGTTTTCATCTGCCCCACGATTATGGGGCCGGACTCCATGCAATCGCAGAAAAACTTTCGCACGAAAGATCCAATTCAAGGGCCTTATTGATCGATGAGGTAAAAAAAGATGTTACCAAACAGTTTTCAGAGCAGGTCGAAACTCTTGAAAAACAGCTGAAGAAGAAAAATGAGGAATTTGCAGAAGCTCAGAAAACATACAAGGAGCAGAGCGAGGCGCATAACAAGACCTATTCTGAGCAACTTAAGGTGAGAAATGAAGAATTTCAGAAACTTCAGGAGACCTCCACCAAACAGGTTGAAGATCTTCAGAAAAATTTCCAGGAGCAGCAGAAACAGCGTCTGGGAGAAATGGAAAGCTATAAAAAGGAAATTGCCATTTTGCACGAAAAGAATGTACAGTCTGCTATCATTGAGAAGACCGCTTCTTTAAGATCTGATCTCGAAAATTTAGAACGTGACAATGTTAGATTAAATAAAGAATTGAAAGGCAGTACAACAGATCACACAAAGGTTATAATAGCTTTTGTCATTGCATTGGTCATTGGTTTTTTCATCGCAAGATCATTATCGTGATGCTGCTATATCATAATGGGATTGCCTGCTTTTTTATAAAATTATTTTTTGTGATCATTCAGGCTGAATGATCACATAGTGAACCAAGGGAAATTCCTCTTTGATATGGCCTCGGATACGTTGTATGGCCTTTGTGATCTTCTCTGTATCAAGATGTTCTTCAAAATCAATGATGAGCATTAATACAACTTCCTCAGGTGATTGGTAAGTGGAGAGTATATTCTTTGTTCTTACCACGGCAACATCCTTTTCAGCCAGTTTTGCGATCTTTTCCCTTGTTTCCGGGGCTATACCTTCTCCCATTAAAAGGCTCCTACTTTCCCTCGCCAGGATAAAGGAGACAAAGACCAGTATCAATCCTACGATGACAGAAGCAAGACCATCTAATTCAGGGATCTGAAAAGAATGGCTGATTCCCATCAGTACCATCACAACGATCAGTCCGGCCACTGCCGCACCATCTTCAAAGACTACCAAAAAGCTTGCGGGGTCTTTGCTTTTGATGATCGCTTCCCACCATCCAACGCCGTTACGGGTCTTGTTGAATTCTTTGACGGCGATAAATAGGGAAGTTCCCTCGAAGATCAATGAGAGCACTAAAACGATATAGTTCCAGAAAGGGTCTTTCATCAGTTCCGGTTCCATTATATGTGAGATCCCCTGATAAATGGATAGAGCGCCCCCCAGACCGAATATCAGAATAGAAACGATAAAGGACCAGAAATAGAGTTCCTTACCATAGCCGAAAGGATGCGACTCATCAGCGGGTTTCCTGCTCCTTCTCAATCCATACAATAATAACAGCTGATTGGTGGTGTCAACGGTAGAGTGGATCCCTTCCGAGATCATGGAAGAGCTATTGGTAAATGCCCCGGCAATAAACTTTGTTAAGGCTATGAGCAGGTTGGCGGCAAGTGCACTGTAAATTGATCTTTTATTATTGGCCATTTAGATGGATGTAAAATATGAGACAGATAAAATTTAAAATTTAAGGGTGGCGGTCAAATATCATTTTTCCTTTCCTTAATTAAAATTTTGGACCTCATTCCGAATATGATTCGTTCTCTATGTAAAAATCCCCAGTCTGCTATGGTATTGGTGAGCTCTTTAAGCGATTTCCCGTATTCAGTTATTTTGTATTCAACAGCTACAGGTGCCGTGTTCAGGACATGACGATCTATCAATTCGTTTATTTCCAAGTCCTTTAGCTCACGGCTGAGCATCTTGCCGGAGATGCCCTTGACCTCCTTTAAAAGTTCGGAATAGCGCATCGGCTTATAACACAGGCATGCAATGATGGACATCTTCCATTTCCCGTTTAAAATTTCCATTGTATCGCTGATCGCCAGTATTTTCTGGCTGCAATCCTTAATTAGATCAAATTCTTGTTCCATAGCATTCACTTGGTTACCCTTTTGTCACTATAACTTTTTGTCACTTAGTTACAAAGGTACACATTGATGCTGTAACTTTGCCCATCTAATTTATAAATGACAAAATGGATCTAATTAAAAATCTACAATGGCGTTATGCTGTCAAGAAATACTCAGATGAGGTGGTCACGGAAGAAAAGATCGACCAGATTGTCGAAGCCATCAATCTTACCGCATCGTCGTGCGGCATCCAGCCCTATCGCCTCTATGTCATTACCGACCCAGGGGTTAGACAAAGATTGGGACAAGGGTCATTCAATTCTCAAATTCATGCTTCCTCCCATTTACTGGTCTTTGCCGGATTCAATGAAATAACCAGTGAATACATCACAGATTATATTGACATGATGGAGCAGCAGCGGAATTTGGAAAAGGGAGGA
>Ga0157370_10007910_pt1 | contig 11516 bp, 9 predicted proteins | sample C35metaG_FD_113463 | JGI IMG/M metagenome (GOLD analysis project Ga0157370, IMG submission 113463) | Corn rhizosphere microbial communities from Kellogg Biological Station, Michigan, USA - C3-5 metaG | ecosystem: Host-associated > Plants > Roots > Rhizosphere > Soil | place: USA: Michigan... | reverse complement strand
GAAGGTCAGCTGCTCCTTCTTGCTCAGGCTGTCGAGGCCAGCTTCCTGCTGGGCCTTCATGTCCTTCAGACGCTTGATCGAGGTCTTGACGGTCTTGAAGTTGGTCAGCATGCCGCCGAGCCAGCGGGTGTCGACGAAAGGCACACCGGCGCGGCGAGCTTCTGCAGCAACGATTTCACGGGCCTGGCGCTTCGTGCCGACCATCAGGATCGTGCCGCGATTGGCCGTGAGTTGCTTGGCGTACTTCATCGCATCCTGGAACATCGGGAGCGACTTTTCCAGGTTGATGATGTGAATCTTGTTGCGATGGCCGAAGATGAACGGAGCCATCTTGGGGTTCCAGAAGCGGGTTTGGTGACCGAAATGGACACCGGCTTCCAGCATTTCGCGCATGGTGGTAGACATTAGAAATTACTCCAAAGGTTGGGTCTAAAATCCAGCCCGTTTTGTGCTCCTTTCGAATGGAGTCACAACACCTTGATTGGGCCGGTTTGCGGATGTGTTTGGCTGGATGCAACGGGAGCCGTCGCTCGACCAGCGAAACCCAAAGAGTATAGCACGGCCGCAACCCTCCTTCCCCCTTGAACCGAGCCCGCCCGGGCACCCGCAGCCACCCATGAACGACCTTCACGCCGCCCGTCTCACCCTTCAGGCAGGCGGCTCCGATGCACGCACCGAGATGGAGCGCGCCATCGAAACCTCTCAGTCCCCGGCCTGCGTCCACGTTTTCACCCGCACGATGTTCGACGAGGCCCTCCAAGGCGCCGCCGAAGCCAACCCCGAAAGCAGGCTCGCCGGACTCGCCTTCACGTCCAAGGACCTGTTCGACATCGCAGGCCAACCGACACCCGCGGGGTCCGTCGTCCTGTCCCATGCCCCGGCCGCCAAGGCCGACGCCGTCGCAGTGGCGCGGCTCCGCGCTGCAGGCGGCGTGCTCACCGGCCGCACCAACATGAGCGAGTTCGCCTTCTCGGGCGTGGGCGTCAATCCGCACCACGGCACGCCGGTCAACGTCAGCGACAAGGCCACCCCGCGCATCCCGGGAGGCTCCTCCTCCGGTGCGGCGATTTCGGTGGCCAGCGGCGCCGCCTTCATCGGCCTGGGCTCCGACACCGGCGGCTCGATCCGCATCCCGGCCGCGCTGAACGGCATCGTCGGCTTCAAGAACACGGCCCGCCTGGTGCCGGCCGACGGCGCGCTGCCGCTCTCGACCACGCTCGACACCGTCTGCGCCATGACGCGCTCGGTCCGCGACGCCGTCGCTGCGCACGAGATCCTCTCGGCACGTCGCGTAACGGCCGGCACCGCCCCGCTCGCCGCCTACAAATTGGCCGTCGTGAAGAACGTTTTCTTCGATGGCATCGAGCCGGCCGTGGCCACCGCCTTCGAACGCACGCTGAGAACGCTCCGCAGCACAGGCGCCCTCATCGAGGAAATCGACCTGCCCGAGCTGGCCGACCTGCAATCCATCAACGCCACGGGCGGCTTCTCGGCGGCCGAATCGCACGCCTGGCACCGCCTGCTGATGGAGCGCAGGGGTGCAGGCTACGACCCGCGCGTGGCCCAGCGCATCCTGCGCGGCGCCACGATGAAGGCGCACGAGTACATCGACCTGCTCAACGCCCGCCGTGCCTGGATCGCCCGTGTCGAAACGGCGCTTGCGCCCTTCGACGCCGTGCTCTCGCCGACCGTGCCCATCACAGCGCCATCCATCGCCAGCGTGGCACCGGGCGCCGAACGCGACGACGAATTCTTCCGCGTCAACGCATTGCTGCTGCGCAACCCGTCGATCGTCAACATGCTCGACGGCTGCGCCCTCTCGTTGCCCTGCCACGCCGCCGGCGAATTGCCGGTCGGCCTGATGCTCTGGCACGCCGCGCTGCATGATGACGCCGTGCTCGCCATCGCCCTGCAGGCGGAGCGGGCGCTGCAAAACCAATAGCCGTCCACGCCTCTCCACGGGCGTCAGCCGTCTCCTTTACCTCTGAACAATCAATGAAAATCGCGATCGTGGGCGCCGGCATCATCGGCGTCACCACCGCCTGGGAACTGGTCTCCGACGGCCATGAAGTGACTGTGTTCGAGCGCCGCGGCGCCGCGGCTGAGGAAGCCAGTTTTGCCAACGCAGGCGTCGTCGCGCCGGGCTACGTCACGCCATGGGCCGCGCCGGGCATGCGGATGAAGGTGCTGCGCTCGCTGCTCTCCTCGCACGGCGCCATCAAGCTGCGCTGGCCATTGGGCGCGCGCGACCTCGGCTGGATGTCCCGCTGGCAGAAGGCCTGCAAGCTCGAGACCTACCTCGCCAACCGCGCCCGCATGCAGCGGTTGGCCTTCTACAGCCGCACCCGGCTGCACGAGGTGACCGAAGCGCGCGAGCTCAGCTACGAACGCAGCGACGGCTACCTCGTGCTGCTGCGCTCCAAGCGCGAGAAAAAACTGATCCAGCCCGGCCTCGAAGTGCTGCGCACGGCCGGCAGCGTGTTCCGCGAAGTCGATGCCGACGAAGCCCGCCGGATCGAACCCGCGCTCAATGCCGACACGCCGCTGGCAGGCGCCATCCACCTGCCGGAAGACGAAGTCGCCAATTGCCGCCAGTTCGCGCTGCTGCTCAAGTGGGAGGCCGAAGCGCTCGGCGCGCAGTTTCATTTCAACTGCGACATCGCGCCGCTCAGCCGCGCGGCCCCCACCTCGCTCTCGCTTGCCAGCGGCTCGGAAGCGCTGCGTTTCGACGCCGTGATCGTGTGTGCCGGCCTGGCCTCGGCGCCGCTGTTGCGGCCGCTGGGCCTGCGGATTCCGCTCGCACCGGTCTACGGCCACTCGGTCAGCGCGCCGGTGCGCGAGCCACTCAATGCGCCGCGTAGCGCAGTGATGGACGAGCGCTACAAGGTCGCCATCTCGCGCCTGGGCCAACGCGTGCGCGTGGCCGGCAGCGCCGAGATCGGCGGCTCGCTCGACGCGATGAATCCGGCCGCGATCCAGACGCTCTACAAGGTACTGCACGACTGGTTTCCAGGCGCCGCGACGCTGCAATCGGGCGTGCAGCAGTGGAAAGGCGCGCGGCCGATGCTCCCCGACGGCCCGCCGGTGCTGGGCGCCAGCGGCATCCCCGGCGTGTGGCTCAACCTTGGGCACGGTTCGAGCGGCTGGGCGCTTTCGTGCGGCAGCGCGCGCGTGCTTGGCGACCTGATCGGCGGACGGGATCCGGGCGTCGATCTCGAAGGCCTGGGCGTCGAACGGCTCAGTCTTTAGGACCCCACCGCCGCCGCATTTCGGGACTTGGCGGCTGCTCGACCGGCAGGTCGGGCGGCGCAGCCGGCCTGAGCTTCTGGGCGACCCATGCCAACAGCGCGGGCGCCACGAGCGCAAAGAAGACAAGGCACAGCAGATCGGCGCCCATCATCAGCCAACGCTGCGTGAAGGAAAGCGCCTCGACCGGCAGGTCGAACCAGCGGATCACGCAGACAGCGTAGGCCACGCCTGCAACCCAGGCCACATCGCGCAATGGAACCCATCGCTTCAGTTCGGCCAGCAGGAAGGCGCCCCACACGATGGCCAGCAGGGCAAGCGACCATGCCGTACCGCCGATCCACGCCGCCGTCGCGACCACGAAAAAGACGATCCACGCGAGCAGCAGGACCAGCAGCCAGCCAAGGCTCTTGAGCTTCATTCGCCGATCATAGGACGGCAAAATACCTCGATGCACCGCATCACCTCCGCCACCGTCGCCGGCCTGTTCGACATCGCGGCAACGCGTCGCATCGAGCAGGCAGCCGCCGCCGCCCTGCCCGCCCACACGCTGATGCAGCGTGCCGGCCTCGCCGTAGCGCGGCTGGCGATGGCGATTGCGCCGCATGCGCGCACGATCTGGATCGCCTGCGGACCGGGCAACAACGGCGGCGATGGCCTCGAAGCCGCGGCGCAGCTTCAGCATCGCGGTTTCATGCCGATCGTCACGTTCCTCGGCGACGAGAACCGGCTGCCGCCCGATGCCAAGGCATCGCTGCAGCGCGCCCGCGACGCCAGCGTCATCTTTGCGCAGAAGCCGCCCGCCGAATACGAGCTGGCGATCGATGCGCTGCTCGGTATCGGGTCGACCCGGCCACCCGAAGGCGTGATCGCCGAGTGGCTCCGCGAGATGGATGCGGGAGGCCAGCCGGTACTCAGCGTCGATGTGCCCTCTGGATTGAATGCGGACACTGGTGTGCTGTCGGGCAGCACCGGAGCCCATGCGGACACGACTCGCTTCTGCCTGACCTTCCTGACCCTCAAGCCCGGCCTCTTCACCGCACATGGCCGCGATGCAGCAGGAACCGTGTGGTTCGACGATCTCGGCTGCGGCGACACCGCCGAGCCGCCGACCGCACGCCTGGCAGGCACGCCCAAGGCGCAGGTCCGCCCCCACACGTCGCACAAGGGCAGCTATGGCGATGTCGCAGTGATCGGTGGAGCGTCGGGCATGGCGGGCGCAGCTCTGCTGGCCGGGTCGGCCGCCCTGCATGCAGGTGCCGGCCGCGTGTTTGTCGGACTGCTCGATCCCAGCGCTGCGCCAGTGGACACGGCGCAACCCGAGTTGATGCTCCGGGACGCCAACGAACTCGACCTCTCGGACATGACCGCTGTCTGCGGCTGTGGCGGCGGCACGGACGTTCGCCCGGTGCTGCCGCGCGTGCTGGCGACGGCGGCTGCACTGGTGCTCGATGCCGACGCACTCAACGCCATCGCCACCGACAGCGCGCTGCAGACGCAACTGGCATCACGCGCCCGGCGCGGAAGGCCGACGGTGATCACACCCCATCCATTGGAAGCAGCGCGTCTGCTGGGTTGCACGGTCGGCGATGTTCAGGCAGACCGGCTGGCGGCAGCCCGCCAGCTCGCGTCGCGCTTCGGCGTCGTCGCCGTGCTCAAGGGATCGGGGACGGCGATCGCGGACGACGACGACGGCGCGCCGGCGGTGCTCAACCTCACGGGCAACGCGCGGCTCGCGACCGCCGGCACCGGCGACGTGCTCGCCGGCATGATCGCTGCCGCGCTGGCAGCGCAGCAACCCGCGTTCGAGGCGGCATGCGAAGCCGTCTGGCGGCATGGGCACATCGCCGACGCCTGGCCGACGAATGCGGCCCCGCTCACAGCCGGCACGCTGGCGCGCCAGGCGCCCTTCTGACAGCTTTCTAGCCGCGTCCCACGAAGGGCATCTTCGTCGCCATGATGGTGTGGAACAGCACGTTGGCTTCCAGCGGCAGGTTCGCCATGTAGAGCACCGACTGGCCCACGATCTTGACGTCGATCAGCGGCTCGATCGCGAGTTCGCCATTCGCCTGCGGCACGCCCTTGGCCATGCGCGCAGCCAATTCGGTCATCGCGTTGCCCACGTCGACCTGGCCCACGGCGATGTCGTACTTGCGGCCATCGAGCGACGCGGTCTTGGTCAGCCCCTCGACCGCATGCTTGGTTGCCGTATACGCAATGGAATTCGGACGCGGCGCGGTGGCCGAGATGGAGCCGTTGTTGATGATCCGCCCGCCCATCGGCACCTGCGCCTTCATCGTGCGGAACGCCTGCTGAATGCAGAAGAACATGCCGGTGAGATTGATGTCGACCACGCCCTGCCACTGCGCGGGCGTCCAGTCCTCGAACGGGCCCGGCGGGTTGCCCACGCCGGCGTTGTTGAACAGCAGGTCGACGCGGCCGTAGCGCTCCACCGTGGCGGCGAAGAGCGACTGCACCGACTCGGCATTCGACACATCGGTCGGCACCGCAAAGGCGCGCGCACCGGCGCCCGACTCTTCGGCCACCTGCTCCAGCGGCTCGAGGCGACGGCCCGCGAGAACCACGCTCCAGCCGTCGCCCAGCAGCGCCAGAGCGGCGGCCCGGCCAATGCCGGTACCCGCGCCGGTAACGATCGCGATGCGGCCCTTGTTGTTGCTTTCAACGCTCATGCTCAATGTCTCCTTCTCGGCTTGTCTGTCGTATCGATTTTTTGGGGATCATCCGCGGCGGGGCTTGCGCCCCTTCATCTTGTTGGCTGCCTTCTTGACCGCCGACTTGAAGGCCTGCATCGCCGACTGCGGCCCGGCAGCAACGGCAGCCGTGCTGCGCTCCGCCCGCTGGTCGCTGGTGGCCGCCTCTGCCTTGTGGCGCGAACCACGCTTGGCCGACGCCTTGACCGGCACGCCGCCGGATGCGGCACCCTTGTCCTTCATGGCGCGCGCCGTCAGGTCTTCACCTTCGCGCACGAGGCGGAAGTCGATCTTGCGGCCGTCCAGGTCGACACGGCTCACCTGCACCCGCACCCGCGTGCCGATGGCGTAGCGGATGCCGGTGCGCTCGCCGCGCAGTTCCTGGCGCATCTCGTCGAACTTGAAGTATTCGCCGCCGAGCTCGGTGATGTGCACCAGGCCCTCGACGTACATCGCATCGAGCGTGACGAAGATGCCGAAGGTGGTGGCCGCGGTAACGACGCCACCGTATTCCTCGCCTAGGTGCTCGCGCATGTACTTGCACTTGAGCCAGGCCTCGACGTCGCGGCTGGCCTCATCGGCGCGACGTTCGTTGGCGCTGCAATGCAGGCCCGCGGCCTCCCAGGCCAGCACCTCCTTGGTGGGCGCAATGGTCGCCTTCTGCGGCTTGTTCGTGGGCGCTTTCACACGCGAGGCGAGCCGCTTGGCCAGCTTGGCATGCGCCTCGCCCGGGGTCGGCAGCATCGGCAACTGGTAGCGGGTCTTCGTGAGGATCGCCTTGATCACGCGGTGCACCAGCAAGTCGGGGTACCGGCGGATCGGGCTGGTGAAATGCGTGTACGCCTCGTAAGCGAGGCCGAAATGGCCGCTGTTGAACGGCGTGTAGATCGCCTGCTGCATCGAGCGCAGCAGCATCGTGTGGATCTGCTGCGCGTCGGGGCGCTCCTTGGTGGCCTCGGCAATCGCCTGGAACTCGCCAGGCTTCGGATCGTCGGTGATGCTGAGACCAACGCCCATGGCCTTGAGGTAGCCGCGCAGGATTTCCTTCTTCTCCGGCGTCGGGCCTTCATGCACGCGGAACAGGCCCGGATGCTTGCCTTCGGCGATGAAGTCGGCGCTGCAGACGTTGGCTGCGAGCATTGCTTCTTCGATGAGGCGGTGCGCTTCGTTGCGCGTGCGCGGCACGATCTTCTCGATGCGGCCGGCGTCGTCGCAGATGATCTGCGTCTCGGTGGTCTCGAAGTCGACCGCGCCTCGCTTGCCGCGCTGCTTGAGCAGAGCCTTGTAGACGTCGGCGAGGTTCAGCAGGTCTTTGACGCGGTCCTTGCGTTTCGCAGCTTCCGGGCCACGCGTGTTGCCGAGGATCGCCGCCACTTCGGTGTACGTGAATCGCGCATGGCTGAACATCACAGCCGGATAGAACTGGTACGCGTAGATTTCGCCATCGGCGGCCACGAGCATGTCGCACACCATGCACAGGCGCTCGACTTCGGGGTTGAGCGAGCACAAGCCGTTCGAGAGCTTCTCGGGCAGCATCGGGATGACGCGGCGCGGGAAGTAGACGCTGGTGGCGCGGTCGTAGGCGTCGATGTCGATGGCCGAGCCGGTCCGCACATAGGCGCTGACATCAGCAATTGCGACCAGCAATCGCCAGCCCTTGCCGCGGCCCACCTTGGCGGGCTCGCAGTACACGGCATCGTCGAAGTCGCGGGCGTCTTCGCCGTCGATGGTGACGAGCGGAATGTCGGTGAGGTCGACGCGTCCCTTCTTGTCAGCGGGGCGGACTTTCTCTGGCAAGGCCTTGGCCTCGGCCAGGCACTCGGCGGAAAACTCATGCGGCACACCGTACTTGCGCACGGCGATCTCGATCTCCATGCCGGGGTCGTCGATCTCGCCCAGCACTTCTCTCACGCGGCCCACGGGCTGGCCGAACAGGGCCGGCGGCTCGGTAAGTTGCACCACCACTACCTGGCCCACCTTGGCGGGACCGGTCGCGCCCTTGGGGATCAGGACGTCCTGTCCATAGCGCTTGTCTTCGGGGGCTACGAGCCAGATGCCGCCTTCATGCAGCAGGCGGCCGATGATCGGCTGCTCAGGACGCTCGACGATCTCGACCACGCGTCCTTCGGGACGACCGCGGCGGTCCTGGCGCACGACGCGCGCCTTGACGCGGTCCTTGTGCAGCACCGCACGCATCTCGTTCGGGGGCAGATAGATGTCCGCCTCGCCGTCATCGCGTTGCACGAAGCCGTGACCGTCGCGATGTCCTTGAACAGTGCCTTCGAATTCGTCCAGCAAGCCGCTGGAATTGACATTATTTTTGATATGATCTCCTTCTTTCCTGAAATTCAAAACGTACTTGCTTTTGCAGGTATGTGGGCCCAGATGGCGGAATTGGTAGACGCACTAGTTTCAGGTACTAGCGAGTAACATCGTGGAGGTTCGAGTCCTCTTCTGGGCACCAAGTTTAAACAGACCCTCATCGGGTCTTTCGATTCAAGCCACCGGCATCCGGTGGCTTTTTTCTTGCCCGCTCGAGTCCGAGCCGGCATCGAGCAACCCACGAATTCCTTTGTCGCGACGAAATCACTGCGTTCGATTTGGTATACTCGTGGGCTTTCCTGAAAAGCCCAGATGGCGGAATTGGTAGACGCACTAGTTTCAGGTACTAGCGAGTAACATCGTGGAGGTTCGAGTCCTCTTCTGGGCACCAAAGTCAAGCAGACCCCTACCAGGTCTTTCGAATGAAGCCACCGGCATCCGGTGGCTTTTTTCTTGCCCGTTCGAATCATCAAATCGGCAATGCGATCAAGTCATGCCCCTCGGCGCCCACGATGCGCGCGCGAGTGAACTCACCGATCTTCAGCGTCTTGCTGATCTTCTCGGGCGGCAGCAGCCGCACGGTGCCGTCAATCTCCGGCGCATCCGCATAGGTACGCCCCACGCCACCTTTGCGGCCCATGCCGGGAGCGGAGTCGACCAGCACCTGCATCGTCGCGCCGATACGCTTTTGCAGCTTGGCGATCGACACGGCTTCGGCCACTTCCATGAAGCGGATGCGACGCGCTTCGCGCTCGGCCTCGGGCAGCATGCCCGGGATCTCATTGGCGGTCGCACCTTCGACGGGGCTGTAGGCAAAACAACCGGCGCGATCAATTTCGGCTTCGCGGATGAAGTCGAGCAGATGCTCGAATTCCTGCTCCGTCTCGCCGGGGAAGCCGGCGATGAAGGTGCTGCGGATCACGAGTTCCGGACACACCTCGCGCCAACGCGCGAGCCGCTCTAGATTCTTCTCGCCACTGGCCGGACGCTTCATGCGCTTGAGCACATCGGGATGACTGTGCTGCAGCGGCACGTCGAGGTAAGGCAGCACTTGGCCGCTCGCCATCAAGGGGATGATTTCGTCGACGCTCGGGTATGGGTACACATAGTGCAGGCGAACCCAGGCACCATAAGGCTCGGCGATTTCGCCAAGCGTGCGCACCAGTTCGAGCATGCGCGTCTTGACGGGCTTGCCGTCCCAGAAACCAGTGCGGTACTTCACGTCAACGCCGTAGGCGGAGGTGTCTTGACTGATCACCAGCAGCTCTTTCACGCCGCCTTCGAAGAGGGCCTTGGCCTCCCCGAGCACATCGCCCACCGGCCGTGACACGAGGTCGCCGCGCATCGAAGGGATGATGCAAAAAGTGCAACGGTGGTTGCAGCCTTCGCTGATCTTCAGATATGCGTAGTGGCGGGGCGTCAGCTTGAGGCCAGCGATGCCGAAAGTGTTCGGCACCAGGTCGATGAACGGATCGTGCGGCTTGGGCAGGTTGGCGTGCACCGCATCCATCACTTCTTGCGTGGCGTGGGGGCCGGTCACGGCCAGCACGCTCGGGTGCATCTGGCGCACCAGGTTACCGCCCTGGTCGCCGGTCTTGGCGCCCAGGCAGCCGGTGACGATCACGCGGCCATTCTCGGCCAGCGCTTCACCGATGGTGTCCAGGCTTTCCTTCACGGCATCGTCGATGAAGCCGCAGGTGTTGACGATCACCAGATCGGCACCTTCGAATGTCTTGGATGTCTGGTAACCCTCGGCGCTCAGCCGGGTCAGGATCAATTCGGAATCTGTAAGGGCCTTGGGACAGCCAAGGCTCACAAAGCCGACCTTGGGGGCAGTCGACGCGGTCGTTCGTTCGGGGGAGGCAACTTCGCTCATATGCCTCTATTGTCCCAGCTATCGGTGACAACCGGGCAATCATTGGGCAAGCCCCGCCTTGGCGAGGCCCGCAACCATTCAGGGACGCTTGATGCCAAAGGCCCCCAGTACCTGTTCGGTGTTTTTCTGCATCTGCTCCTGCATCTGCAGGAAGACATTCTTGGATTGCTCGACGTAGTTACCCATGAGCCCCTGGAGCATCGGCGACTGCATGGTCATGAATTTCGACCACATCTCGGGCGTCAAGCCCTCGGCCTTGTCGGCGAGCTGGGCCTGCACTTCGGTCATCGCCTGGATGTTCTTCTCGAGGTACGGCCCCATGTAGCCCTGCATCGCCTGACCGTAGAAGCGGATGATGTTGGCCAGCACCTGCTCGGTGAACATCGGCGCGCCGCCCGCCTCTTCTTCCAGAATGATCTGCAGCAGGATGCTGCGCGTGAGGTCGTCGCCAGTCTTGGCATCGCGCACCACGAACTGGGCATTCTGGATGACCAGTTGCTTCACCTCGGTCAGCGTGATGTACGTGGATGTCTCGGTGTCGTAGAGCCTTCGGTTGGGATACTTCTTGATCACACGCTGTACCGGCTTGACCCCGGACTTCTTGCTCTGCACTGCGGACTCCTTCACATGGACGCCCATGTCATCGGATGATTCTAGGGAGCGGTTTTGCTGCATCGCGACAAGGTTTACCCTGACCGCGCGTCGCACTTCAGCCTTGCGATGTCGCGTACTCGGCGCCGCATGCGTGGCAGGCAGCTGTTTCGGGACGCTCTTCAATCGCCTCGCGAAAGCGAAGCGGACTCTTGTGGCCGTAGACCACCCAGCATCGCGGGCAATGCTCTTGTCCCGCAGTCGGCAGGTAGGCGCGAGCGCGCTGTTCGGCACGCTCCTCGGTCACCGCCACGCCTTGCCGGAGGGCTCGCGCCACTTCGCGCGCTGCCATGGTGTCAGTACGGCCGCCAGCATGGTCGTTGATGCCGTAAACCGCGCGCGCAAACTCTATAGGCGCCTGCCGCAGCAGTGCGGCAACGCGCACGCCGGCATGAGCCCGATCAACCAGCGTTGATCGCGTATTCATCGGATCGCTTGTCAAGAAATTGGGGATGGGGTTGCAGAGCGGCCAAGGTAGCACAACAACATGCCATGGTCCTTTTCTGCATCACCACAAGGGACGATTGAAACACCGGGGAACCCGGTGAAAGCTCTGTTCAACAGACCCGGTGGTTGGCCGGAAGTTAAAACAGAAATTGGTAGGCGCGATTGGACTCGAACCAACGACCCCCACCATGTCAAGGTGGTGCTCTAACCAGCTGAGCTACGCGCCTAAGGATGTGTCCGAGAAGCAGCTATTGTAGCAGGAG